>ERZ1090868.75-NODE-75-length-52632-cov-42.857771_pt1 | contig 52632 bp, 58 predicted proteins | sample MGYA00478475_ERZ1090868 | MGnify/ENA primary metagenome ERZ1090868 (study PRJEB33644, sample SAMEA5815747) | chicken gut metagenome | biome: Chicken; feature: Gastrointestinal Tract; material: Caecum | place: Ireland | collected 2019-01-01 | study: A study of the...
TGACAATCGTATTAGCTTTTGCTGGTTGTTCATATTGAACAGAACCAAAAAGCGGATCTTTGTCTTTGCCTAGTCCAATAATTGCATCTTTGATTCTAATTTCTTTCATGATTGCTTTTCCCTCATTTCAATATCTGCTAACACATACTTCCACGCCTTGCGTCCCTTTGCGGATAGAGCATCATCTTTTAAAGCGTCTTTGATAGCTTTTTTAAGTGGTGCATTTTCTATCTTGGATAGGTCGGGGCTATCGTTGTAATGAACTACGCTTGGTGGTAGTCGGTTTATAACTTGCATAATGTCCGCCTTGTCTTGACCTGTTTGCATCCCTTGTGGGTAGTAATATTCAACGCCTATATAGCCCTTTTCGATAGCCCACTTTGTTGGTTGACCATTGGAGTTAATAAAGTTGGCTTTTAGCAATTTTTGATAAGTTTGTTCAAGGCTTAAATTAAAGCCTTTTTTCTTTAAATCCCTGCATAAGGACTTAACAAGTGGCGTGTATTTAGTCATTACTTTTTTCTCCCTTTGCATCTTCATTAGTTTCAATAGCTATTTTTCTAGCCATTGGAGTTATTTTCATAGCCTTTAAAATTTCATTTCTACGGGCTTGCTCTTTTGAATACTTAGACACGAACTCTAAATATTCTTTTTCGTCTTTGAATTGATAATAGCCATTGTTAGTAGTGCTACCAATATCAAAACTTTTAAGTCTTAATCTTCTTACAGTTTCGATCACTGTTCTAATACTGATTTTGAGAGTTTCAGCAATGTAAGAACATGATCTTGCATTTTCTTTTCCTGTAGGAATAAGCTTCAATACCTTGTTTTCAATCTCGGTTAGCTCGCTTTCTTGATTAGGAAAAGTTAAGCAGTTAAGGTTTAAGCTTGTTTGAATTGCATTCAATTTATTCACTTCCTTTCTAGTGTTTCACGTGAAACAAGCAACTTCTAAGATGTATCCGCATTGTGTCCAATTTTGGACAGATGTCTTAGTTTGTAGGGATGCATCTTCAACGGTGCAATTTTGTGCCGCCAAATTTTTCAGATGTCTTAGTTTGTAGGGATGCATCCCTCTAATTGCCTTGTTTTACTACTGATTGATGTTCGTTCATGAACTTATCAATAGCGCTTTTGCTAATTTTCTTAGTTTTTCCTACTTGAATGGTAGGTAAACCGCTCTTGATAAGCTCTCTGAGTGCTTGATATGAATTGATACCTAAATAGGTCATAGCGTCTTTGTATGAGAAATATTCAGTCATCGTTGATTCACCCCTTTCAAAATTACATTTATTTGTAAGTTCACCTAAATAATATATTACAAATATTTGTAAGTCAACATATAATTACAAATATGTGTAAAATATTTTAAAAATACGTGTATAATACGAGTGAAAGCTGGTGAAACTATGAAAAATAGAATTAAGGAATTTAGAACAAAAAAGGACTTAACGCAAAAAGAATGTGTTAAGTCTTTTGATGAATATTTAAAAAAGAAAAATATTAAAGGGATAACTACTGCAACGTGGTCAAGGTGGGAAAATGGTTTAAACGCACCAACTGAAAAAATGTGGGATAATCTGGCGGATTTTTTTGGTGTAACATCTTTAGTTTTAAAAGGCGCTTATGATATAGACGAAATAGACGAGATAGTACAGCAAAATTATCTTGATAATCTTAGTGGCAAACTAGATTTAACAGATCAAATTAATTATATAAAATACGGGGTTATTAATAATCTCATTGACCGCTATCTTATTGCATTAGGCGTAGTCCCGTGGGATATAAAAAAGAATGATAGCTTATTAAGCTATGACAAAGCAAAAGACCTCAATTTTTGGATAGATATCCTTCAACTAGTTCATACTTATACAGCTACTCGTTGGCTTTCTGAATATCCTTTAAATATTGATAAATTAGGGGTTTTAGATGCAGTAGGTGATGCATTAAGTGCAGAAATTAATAATTTTTTTGGCTATGTAAAATTGGGTGGATTCAAATCGACTACTAGACTAGCTGATAATAATAAGGCAAAAGAGCGTTTAGAAAAAAGAGAAAAATTCTTAAATGAACATATTCTAGTATTAGATGATAAACAAATAAATGAATATATAAAAGAAACTAGTAATGATGATAATTTAGATGCTTTTGTGCATGAACTGGTAAAACAATTATCCAATACTTATCGATTTTTTATGTATGACTGGGATATGGAAAAAATATATTTGAAAGATAAAAAAACTACACAGGTTTTATTGCTTTCAGATTTACTGACTAGTCTTTTGAAAAATAAGTAACAAAACCTTATTTAAATGATGCATCCCTTTTGTTGGGGGATGCGTTCAGCATATAGAGCCTAGATAATCAGCAATACATTTATAAACGTAAATATATTATTTAAGAATATAAATTGATGCTTTATTAGAGCGCTTGTTATCCAGTGTGAGGCATCCCTTTAACATCGTTCATAGTTAAAACCTTTTGATTAGCTCGTTTGCGCCAACAATTTCAAAAGAGGTAATCAAACTATGAATAATGATATTAAGAAATACACCACATCAAATGGTAAGACAAGATACAAGTTTTTAATTTATGTCGGTAGGGATGAGGCTACAGGTAATACAGTTCAGATTAAGAAACAAGGCTTTAAGACTGAAAACGAGGCTATGGAATGCTACCTAAATTATAAATTAAAGGTAGTTAAGGGCGAATATGTTCCAGTTACTCAACGTAAATTGCGCTTGAAAGATTTGTATAAAATGTGGGTGAAATTGTACAAGAGAACAGTTCAAGAAAGCACTTTTGCATCAACAGAAAAAATCTTTAAAAATCATATTCTCAAAGATTTAGGGAATATCTATCTAAATAAATTAACCGTTGCTCAATGTCAAAGAGCCGTTGAACTATGGTTTAAGCAAGCGCCTAAAACCTTTAAGCGGTTTGTGTTCTATACGTCCAAACTTATTAATTATGGAATGACTATGGAACTAATGAAGAAAAATCCAATGAAGAAAGTTATCTTGCCAAAAGTTGAAAGAGATAATAAGAAGTTTGATAACTTTTATTCAAAAGAAGAATTAAATACATTCTTAGTGGATGCTAAAAAATACAATTTTAGGTATTTCATGTTTTTTAGATTATTAGCCTATTCAGGGATGCGTAAAGGTGAATGCTTAGCGCTTAAATGGTCTGATATTGATTTTAAGCGTAACACCATAGATATTAATAAATCGTTAGCAAGTGGGGAAAATAACCGCTTGTATCTCTCACCATGTAAAACAAAGAGTAGTGTAAGAACTCTTGATATGGATGATGCCACAATGAATTACTTGAAAGAGTGGCGTTTAAAGCAACAAAGAGAAATGTTTAAGCTAGGAATTAACTTTCTTAGTAATGATAATTTGATTTTTGCTAATTCAAAGGGAACTTACACCGTTCTTTCTAAGCCACAAAGGTGGGACAATGCTATTTGTAAGAAATATGGTTTAAGACATATTAAGGTGCATGGTTTCAGACATACCCACGCTTCATTATTGTTTGATGCGGGCGTATCTATGAAAGACGTTAAGGAACGTTTAGGACATTCAGACATCACAACCACGATGAATATTTATACCCACGTAACAGAAAATAAGGCAAAAGAAACGGCTAACAGTTTTGCTAAATTTATGGAATCTTAGTTCAAAAATAGCGTAAAAACTTCATATTTGACTTCATATTTTTAGTTAAAGCCTTGAAAGTGTTGATATTAAGGCAATGGTGAGGGCTAATTACAAATTCCCCTCATCTCCATAGATAACCGTTCTAGATGTTGTTCTAGAGCGGTTTTTTGTTTTGCTAAATCGTTTATCTACTATGCATTTTTGTTATGCATTATCACTAAAAATAAGTATTAAACATTGCATGAAAGAAATCATATAATGAATACTGTCCTAAAATTAATGATTATTAAATTAACAAAAAGGTGGAAACAATTATGGAATACAAAAATAAATATTTTGCAGGTGAAAGAATTCTTTATGGATTAACTGATGCAATCCTTGATGGTATTACATTTGGCAGTGGTGAATCTCCCTTAAAAGAAGCTAAAAATATCAGATTAAAGAATTCAATTTTTAAATGGAAATATCCACTTTGGTATGATGAAAATGTGAAAGTTGAAAATACCACGTTTGAAACTATGTCACGGTCTGGAATTTGGTATACCAAGAATATTTCAATTAAAAATAGTGCTTTACAGGCACCTAAATTATTCAGAAGGACAAGTCATATTATTTTAGATAATGTTCATTTTGCTAACGCAGAAGAAACAATGTGGACTTGTAATGATATTAAGATTACCAATTCTCAAATTAATGGTGATTATTTTGGTAAAGATAGCCAGAATATTTACCTTGATCACGTTTCCATTGTGGGAAATTATGTTTTTGATGGTGCAGAAAACATTGAAGTTCATAATTCAACTTTTATCTCTAAAGATGCTTTTTGGAATTGCGATAATGTCACGATTTACGATTCAATTATTGATGGTGAATATTTAGCTTGGAATACTAACAACATTACGTTAATTAATTGTAAAATTGAAAGTGATCAGGGCTTGAACTACATTGATCACCTGGAGATTAAGAATGGTTCCTTGATTCATACAGATTTAGCTTTTGAATATGTTTCTAATTTAGATGTGGAGCTTAATACAAAGATTGATAGTATTAAAAACCCAATTTCTGGTAAAATTACGGTACCTGAGATTGGTACTTTGATTATCGATCCAGATAAGGTAGATCCATCTAAAACCGAGCTTGATTGCCCGAAAATAGGTACAAAAATTGTTCATTCTGATACGAACCAAACACCAAAGGATTAGTGAGATATATGCAATATGATTTTGAAAATGCACCAGATAGATCAAAGACTGATTCAGTAAAGTGGGATGTGAAGTCTAGTGAATTACCAATGTGGATTGCCGATATGGACTTTAAGACGGCACCTGAAATTATCAAGGCAATGCAACAAAAATTGACATTAGGTGCATTTGGTTATGAGTTCCCACAAGCAGATTATTTTAATGCTGTCGCTGATTGGTATGAAACAGAACATAATCATCGGCCACAAACAAATTGGATGATTTTTACTACTGGAGTAGTCCCTGCTATTTCATCAATTGTACGCCGTATTTCACATATTGGTGATAATGTTTTAGTACAAGAGCCAGTTTATAATATTTTTTATAATTCCATTTTGAATAATGGGCGCCATGTTTTGTCGAGTGATTTAGCTTTCGATGGTAAAAGTTATTCAATTGACTGGGCTGAATTGGAACAAAAATTAGCTGAGCCGCTAACGACTTTGATGATTTTTTGTAACCCACATAATCCAGTAGGAAAAGTTTGGACTACTGAAGAAGTACAAAAAATTGCGGATCTTTGTCACCAATACCATGTAACATTACTATCGGATGAGATTCATGGTGATCTAGTTAGACAAGGTCCAGATTACACGCCAGCTTTTTCTGTAACAGGTGAAGCACAAAATAGTGTGATTTCACTAGTGTCTCCAAGTAAAACCTTTAATGTTGCTGCTCTTCATGCTGCTACGGCAATTGTTCCTAATGAAAATTTGCGCAATATGGTTAACCGCGGTTTAAATAGTGATGAAGTAGCCGAGCCTAATTTATTGGCGATTCCAGCAACGATTGCGGCTTATGAGCAAGGCCATGATTGGCTTAATGCTTTGAAAAAACAGTTAAAGCAAAATTTTGCGTATGTGCAGAATTTTATTGAAAAAAACATTCCTGAAGTACAAATCATTTCGGGCAATGCGACATATTTGATGTGGATCGATGTGCAAAAGATCAGTACTGATTCACAGGAATTAGCAGAGTTCATTCGCCAAGAAACTGGGCTGATTATTTCAGCTGGTAGTGTTTATCGTGGAAATGGCCATGATTTTATTCGAATTAATCTAGCTTGTCCTTTGACGATGGTCAAGGATGGGATGCAAAGATTAGCTACAGGTATTCGTAAGTATAACAAGTAGCTTTACATGTAAAACAAATAGTATACATATATCTAAGAAAAGGGTTTCATTTATTCTACCTTAAAGTTTATACTTTAATTGAGGTGATTTAAATGGAACCATTATTTTTAACCCCATACTTTAGGCCAAAAATTTGGGGTGGACGTAAATTAGATGATATTTTTCACTATGATATTCCAGAAGGAAAAGTTGGAGAAGCTTGGATTATTTCAGGTTACAAGGATGACGCGTCAACTGTAACAGATGGGCCACTTAAGGGAATGTCATTGCGGGATGTTTACTTGAAGCATCCGGAATTGTTTGGCAACCCTAAGGCCAAGGAATTTCCATTATTGGTAAAATTCTTAGATGCTAATGATAATTTATCAGTTCAAGTACACCCGGATGATGATTATGCTCGCAAAGTAGAAAATGATTCTGGTAAGACTGAGTCTTGGTATGTAATGCAAGCTGATCCAGGTGCTTATATTATTTATGGTCATCATGCAAAAAGCCGTGAAGAATTAGCTGATATGATCCACAAAGGCGAATGGGATAAGTTGCTCAGAAAAGTTCCGGTTAAAGCAGGCGATTTCTTCTATGTGCCAGCAGGTACAATTCATGCTTTAACTAAGGGATGCTTAGTAATTGAAACTCAACAGTCAAGTGATGTAACTTACCGCTTGTATGACTACGATCGTGTGGACAAGGATGGTAAAAAGCGTGAGCTTCATACTCAAAAGTCAATTGATGTGACCACTGTTCCCCATGTTGATCCTAAGTTAGATGTTAAGACTAGCCAAGATCAAGATGCAGAAATTAAGACATTGGTTGAACCACCACTTTCACCACACTTTTATTTGTGGCAAATTGACCTTGATGGTACTTGGAAGACCGGCTTAAAGGATCATCCATACCTGTTAGTTTCCGTTATCAAAGGCGAAGGAAAATTAAAAGCTGATGGCAAGTCATATGATTTGAAGATGGGAACTAATTTAATTATTCCAAATGAGATGAAGAATTTCACTTTCACTGGTAAAATGAGAATAGTTATGTCTGCACCAGGTGAGGAATAACCGTTTAAATTTATCAGAATTAGGAGTGAGAAATCGTGATCTATGTCGCTTGTGGCTTAGTTATGGTGGCGGTAGGGTTGATTTGGCTGATTACGCCAGCCAAAAGGCCCAACCGAATTTATGGCTATTTATCTTATCTTGCGCAAGTTAACCAGGATAGTTTTAAGTTTGCTCAGAAACGGGCAAGCTGGTATTGTATCCTGTTTGGGTTTATTCAAGCACTGTTAGGAGTAATCATTCACTATTTGAATTGGGATCGCTATTTTCTCATTTGGCTGTTAACATTTTATTTATTTATCTTATTGCCAATTGTTTATACCGAAAAAAGTTTGAAAACATTTTTGTCTAAACGACATGAATTGCCACATGACTATGTCGATCCTGATCAAGTGAAGCATAAGAGAACAAAAGGATTTAGGGATTGATAATGAGTTTGAGAATATTAATGGTCGAAGATGACACTTCCGTAGCTGAAATGATGGGAATGTTTTTCAAAAAAGAAGGTTGGCAACAAGACATTGCTGTCGATGGTGTCGAAGCCGTCGATATGTTTAAAAAGAACGCGGATAAGTATGATCTGATTACGTTAGATTTGAATTTGCCAAAAAAAGATGGGATTCAAGTAGCTAAAGAGGTACGGGCAATTTCGCCGACAGTGCCAATTATTATGCTTACTGCTCGTGGCAGTGAATCAGATCAAGTGTTGGGGCTAGGTATCGGAGCTGATGAGTATGTCACTAAGCCATTTAGCCCAATTGCTTTGATTGCCCGCATTAAGGCTTTGCATCGCCGCGTGATGATGGAAGAAGAACCAGCTCATACTCAAGAAGATAATCAAGACTATGAGATTACGACCGATCATTTGAAGATTTCAAAAAATAGACGAGAAGTTTTATTTGATAATCAGCCGGTAATGGGTTTGACACCAAAAGAATTTGATTTGCTGTATACAATGGCACAAAAGCCTAGACAAGTCTTTTCTCGTGACCAATTACTAGAACTAGTTTGGGGCTATGAGTATTATGGTGAAGAAAGAACCGTTGATGCCCATATTAAAAAACTGCGGCAAAAATTAGAAAAAGTTGGTGCTAAGGTAATCCAAACTGTTTGGGGCGTGGGTTACAAATTTGATGATTCGCAGGTCAAATAATGAAATTAATTTACCAAAATATGTTGAGTTTCTTACTCATTATTGTGACAACTATCTCGATTATTGGTTACTCAGAGATTGGTTATGCGCGTAATCAAGCTTATACGCAAAACTACCAGCGGATGGAAAGCTATGCTAATTCTTTGGGAAACTTGGCGGAAGCTGATATCCAAAATGGAACTGCATTACTTAGCAATAACTTCCTGAATCAATTAGAATATATTCTTCGTGGTGATGATGCTCATTTACGTATTTTTAATGATAAAAATGAGCAGATTTATCCCAAAACAAAGGCTAGAATTCAGCTTTCGCAAGAAGTTTTTACTACTTTAAAAAATGGGCAAGAGATTAGAATTCAAAATAATCATAATGAAAATTCACCGATTAGTTCAACTAAGGATGCCTACACGGGGGTTTTGGTTCCATGGATGAATGGCAAAAATCTTGTTGGCATTGTTTGGATAGGATCGAGAGTAAAGCATGTTGAGCGACCGATTTTAATGGCTAAACGCAATTTGTTGCGTGCATTGTTAATTACTGTAGCGGTTGGATTGTTGCTGAGCTTTATTATTTCTTATTATTCAACTAAACGAATTAAGCGATTATCACGTGCTACGCAAAAAGTTGCATCAGGTAACTTTAATGTGCAAATTGAGCATAAAGATAGCGATGAAATTGATCAATTGGCTGAGAATTTCAATAAAATGGTGCAGGCTTTGAAGCAATCGAACGAAGAAGTTAAGGCTCAAGAAGAGCGACGAGACCAATTCATGGCTGATGCTGCTCATGAAATGCGGACGCCATTGACAACAATTAATGGCATTCTAGAGGGCTTGCAATACGATGCTATCCCAGAGGATTCTAAACCGAAGTCAATCGCGTTAATGCAGCGCGAAACTAAACGATTAATTCGGTTAGTCAATGAAAATTTGGACTATGAAAAGATTCGAAATAATCAAATTATGCTGGTTAAGACTAACTTTAATGCCACAATTATTCTGCATGATTTGAAGTCGCAATTAAAACAAAATGCAACTAAAGCCAACGATGAGCTGGTTGTAGAGGCACCTGATCAGTTGCCTATTTATGCAGATCGTGACCGTTTTACCCAGGTAATGGTTAACTTAGTTCAAAATGCGATTCAATTCACTCATGATGGCAAAATTATTATTTCGGGTAAACGGATAGAGCATGGAACACAATTATCGGTTAAGGATAATGGCATTGGCATGAGCGAGAATCAGACTAAGTATATTTTTGAACGCTTTTTCAAGGCTGATCCATCGCGTGCTCGAATGGGAACTGGCGAATCAGGCTTGGGACTTGCGATTGTTTCTTCTTTGATTAAGCAACATGGTGGCAAAGTAGAAGTATTTTCCACACCAGGTAAAGGTTCCACATTCACCGTGACCTTTTATGACAAGGGCTATGAACAGTTTGTAGCTAAAAACTAAAAAAAGAACGCACAGTTTTTCTTGAAAGGTCTGTGCGTTCTTTTTAGTTATTGGTATTTTCTGAACTGTTTTTGTTTTTCTTATTCTCTTTAATATTTTTAACGCTGTCAGGAACTTGGGTAATTTCTTGTTTTCTATCCTTTAGTTCAGCGGCATCAGTACGGTAAAGATTAGTAGTTGTACCGCGATGTCTGCTATAAAGCGAGGTGGAATTGCCAGCTAATTCATTTCTGATAGCGATCATTTTTTGATAATTGACGGAATAATCAAATTGGGTTGGATCAGTTGGAACAAAGTCAGTTGGGGTGTAGAAGCGTAACAAATTGTGGTTGTTTAATAAATCAGAATAGTGTAATGATGCCTTGGCCTTTTGTGCTAGCTCAGAGATTTCTTTTTTCTCTTGAGGAGTAAAATTAATGATTTGTTTACCGCTAACTCGGTCATAAACGGTACCTTTGATTCCTTTAGCACCAACTATGATATATCTGGAGCTGACAATGGTCCCATTACGAAAGACGATCCAATTTTGTCTTTTAGGCGAAAGCATGTCGCTACCGAATTGGACATAGTTTTTATTGTTAATACCGAGCAAATGCATCAGTGTTGGCAAGACATCAATTTCACCAGCAATTTCATGATTAATTTTTCCTTTCAAATTATTGGCATGAATCATGAATGGAACACGCTGCATTTGAACATTATTGTAAGTATTCCACGTGTCAGAGCTTTCACCAATAATTGGTGCTAAGGTTTCATTTTCAGAATTACTTAACCCATAGTGATCACCATAAATGACTACCATTGAGTTTTTGTAAAGACCAGAAGACTTTAAGTAGTGGAAAAATTCACGCAATGCCTCATCTAGGTAGTGGGCAGTTTCAAAGTAATTGTTGATAGTTTGGTCGGCAGTGTTTGTAGTCTTAAAGTTAGGGTCCTTGTCTTCTTTATCTAAGTTAAACGGAATGTGGTTAGTTACCGTAATGAACTTAGCATAGAAAGGCTGCTGCATCTGCTCTAAATATTTAACGCTTTCGGCAAAAAGCAGCTTATCTTTTAACCCATAGCCGCTTGCATCTTTAGTTTGGTAGCTATAGTAATTTTTATCAAAGAAATAATTATAGCCCATATTTTTATAAACATCATTTCGATTCCAAAAACTACCGACGTTGCCGTGAAAGACAGCGGAAGTATAGCCATCTTGACGCAAAATTTGCGGTGCAGCTTGAAAGGTGTTTTCCGAACCTAAAGAAGTGAATAAAGATCCGTCGGGAATACCGTAAGTACTAGTTTCTAGCATGTTTTCCGCGTCACTGGTTCTACCTAGACCAACTTGGTGGTAGAAGTTGTTAAAACTGAGCGTATGTTTATTTTGATAAAGTGAATTTAGGAACGGCGTCACTTCTTTGCCATTAACCTTAAGATTAATTAAAAATTGCTGGAAACTTTCTAAGTGGATGATAATCACATTGCGGTTTTTCTCAATACCAAAATATGAGGAAGATGGAGCAGCATTTTGTTTTTTGGTAAAAGTTAAAATCTGGTTCAAGTCCGCAGCGTTGGCATTTTTAGTGACTTGAACATTTTGCGCACTCTTGAAGCAATCATAAGCAGTAAAGGTGTCAATACCAAGGTATTTAACGACATAGGAGCGATCAAAAGTGTTGCGCAATAAGCGCGGACGAGAAGTTTCTGCCAAAAAAATGTTAAGGGTTAGGATAAATGCGCCTACTGAGGTAATCGCAAAGGGAGTGGATAAACCATAAGATCTTTGATCAATTTTGATTTTATGAATGATCAGTAAAGTAACAATAACGATCAAATCAATCCAGATAATAATGTCTGTTGGATGCAGAAGAGCAACGGTACTTTTACCTAGACCCTGCGAAACTTTACCAACGTTAGACATCGTTTTAATTGTTAAAAAGTCCGAAAATTGACGATAGTAGATAATATTTGCAAAAAGCAATGCCGTATTGGCAAAATCTAAAATTAACATTGTGATGTAAGAGATCAGCGGTTTAGGAATATAAAAACCGAAGCTGATTAAAATGATGGCGGACCCTACGGGGCTGAGCCACATAATGAAATGTTGATACGGGTCGCTCAAGCCTAAATTGAAATCAAAATAAGCTGCAAAAATATATTTCAGCCAGAAACAAACAACTAAAAGGGTTAAAAAGCCCGTTCGTGTTTGAATAAAACTGATAATTTTCTTTTTTTCCATATAATGCTCCTTTAACATCTTTTAATTTTAATGGTTCACCTCTTTTAAAACAATAATTTGCTAAGAGTTATCTTTTTTTTAAGATTTTCCAGCCGTGAAAATAGGTATAATCTATAATGAATATTTTGGAAAGAGGCAAAGTATGCTATTTTTGGGCCCACTTTATAGTTTTTTAGCTAAACAGTATGCAACTAATATTAACCACTTTGCATTAGTTAAATTAACCTTATTAGCGCTGGATAAAACAATATTTTATTTTTTAATTTTTGCTGTATTGCGTTTAATTTGGCTTCTTTTGGTGCGCCGCAGAAGATCAATTAGGTCTGAAGCTAGCGTTTGGGGCTTTTCTTTTTACATAATCTTAGTTTTGATGCTGACAACTTTTAGAAATACCTACTTTCCGTGGCAGCTTGACTTTAATTTCTCTAGGCCATTGAGTGATATTAACTTGGTATTCATGAAGGAAACTTGGAAATTAGTCTATGCTCCCAGTCATTTGGATTTCTTTTATAATTCTTTTGGCAATGTCTTGTGCTTTGTGCCGTTTGGCATTTTTTTCCCCATTGTTTTTTCAAAAAGAGCAACGTTTTTAAGGACGGTACTGATGGGGATGCTGTTTTCAGTGGGAATTGAGACTCTGCAGTTTTTGCTGGTGACGGGGGTTAGCGATATTGATGATGTTTTCTTCAATACTTGTGGAGCAATTTTGGGTTATGTGATTTTTAAAATTGTCAAAAAAGCCTGAATGCGCTTATAATGTACTGGTATTTATAAATCAAGATTGTTAAAATAGGTTTGTGAAAAATATTTTATTTAGTTAGGAAGCAGATTTATGAGTTTAATTAAATTTGATAGTAGTAAATTAACTCCATTTGTTCACGAAAATGAATTAAGTGAAATGCAAGTTATGGTAAATGCTGCTAACACTGAACTCCGTGAAGGTACCGGTGCTGGTAACGATTTCCGTGGTTGGCTTGACTTGCCAGTAGATTATGACAAGGATGAATTCGCTCGTATTAAGAAGGCTGCCAAGAAGATTCAAAACGATTCAGATGTTTTAATTTGTATCGGTATTGGTGGTTCATACCTTGGTGCACAAGCTGCAATTGAATTCTTGAACAGTAACTTCTATGGTAAGGCTGACAGCGATATGCCAACTGTTGTCTTCTGTGGTAACTCACTTTCAGGTTCATACCTTTACGACTTAATTGAATGGTTAGGCGACAAGGACTTCAGCATTAACGTAATTTCTAAGTCAGGTACTACTACTGAACCATCAGTAGCATTTAGAATCTTTAAAGATAAGTTAATTAAGAAGTACGGTAAAGAAGAAGCTGCTAAGAGAATTTACGCAACTACTGACCGTCAAAAGGGTGCTTTAAAGACTGAAGCTGATGCTGAAGGTTATGAAGAATTTGTAGTTCCAGATGACATTGGTGGTCGTTACAGTGTTCTTACTGCTGTTGGTTTACTTCCAATTGCTGCAGCTGGTGCTGATATTGATGAATTGATGAAGGGTGCAGCAGACGCTCGTGCTGATTACACTGACACTGATTTGTCAAAGGCAACTCCATACCAATACGCAGCACTTCGTAACATCCTTTACCGTAAGGGTTACACTACTGAAATTGTTGAAAACTATGAACCAAGTTTAAGAATGTTCGGTGAATGGTGCAAGCAATTAATGGGTGAATCAGAAGGTAAGGATCAAAAAGGTATTTACCCATCAAGTGCTAACTTTACTACTGACCTTCACTCACTTGGTCAATACATCCAAGAAGGTTTACGTAATTTATTTGAAACTGTTATCCGTGTTGAAAATCCACGTCATGATGTTAAGATCCCAGGCGATGAAAAGAACCTTGACCAACTTAACTTCTTGGAAGGTAAGAGCTTGAACTACGTAAACGATCGTGCTTATGAAGGTGTTGTTTTGGCTCACACTGATGGTGGTGTTCCAGTTATGACTGTTAACATTCCAGATCAATCTGAACACACTTTAGGTTACATGATTTACTTCTTTGAATTAGCTATTGCTATTTCAGGTTACTTGAATGGCATTAACCCATTCAACCAACCAGGTGTTGAAGAATACAAACGTAACATGTTTGGTCTTCTTAACAAACCAGGTTACGAAGATTTACACGACGATTTAACTAAGCGTCTTTAATAAAAATACTCAGCATATTTGATAGTATGCGTATTAATATAATTAGCTGTGCTAATTAAAGAAAGAGTAGGAAACAAAGGTTTTTTGCTCTTTCTTTTTTTGTGGAAAGGATTTTTGTGTGAAAGAGAATACTAAAAATGTTTTAGCAGTATTATCAGCTGCGTTTATGTCATTTGTCGGAATTTTGACGGAAACTAGTTTAAACGTCACTTTTCCTACGATGATGAAGCAATTTGGTGTCGGTTTGGATATAATTCAATGGACGACAACAGGATATTTATTGGCGATTGCGATTATTATGATTTGTTCTTCATATTTGAATGAACGTTTTACTGCGCGGCAATTGTTTATTGTTGCTTGCGTTGGTTTTATGATTGGAAGCGTAATTAGTGCTGTAGCACCTAATTTTCCTATTTTACTGTTAGGTCGGCTGATTTCAGCTCTAGGTGCAGGATTAAGTACACCGTTGATGTTTAACTTAGTAACCGAAGTTATGCCTCGCGAAAAATGGGGCGTTTACATGGGAATCGCCGGCTTAGTAGTAGCTATGGCACCGACTTTAGGACCAGCATTTGGCGGTATCACTACTTTTTATCTTAACTGGCGCTGGATTTTTGGTTTTGTTACAATTTTTGCGATCATTGTTTTCGTTGCCGGGCTATTTGTAGTCGGTAAGTATCATGAACAAATTAAAAATAGTTTTGATTGGCTATCATTTATCGTTTTAGCTATAGCATTTATTACTTTGACATTAGGCGTAAATCAAATTAGTAATGGATTTGTTAATCCTTTAATGTGGATTTTATTAATTGTGACTGCAATTTTAATTTGGCTATTTGTTAGATTATCTAAAAAATCATCCAAGAAATTGTTAGATCTAGCCGTATTTAAGCAAAAAGCGTTTGTTTATGGTGCGTTAGCTTACTTTTTATTGCAATTTAATAATATTGGTATCAGTTTTGTATTGCCTAACTACATCCAAATTGTCGGAAAGCAAACATCTTTAGTTGGTGGTTTGATTTTGCTACCAGGTAGTATTATTGCAGGGCTACTCAATCCATATTTTGGTAGCCTATATGATAAAAAAGGAGCTAAATTGCCACTTTATTTAGGTGGCTTCTTAATGGCGATCAGCTGCTTGTTATTTGCTATTTTTGGCTTAAATTTGACTGTGATGATGATCATTATTATTTATGGCATCATGATGTTAGGACATAGAATGTCATTTTCTAACACGCTAGCTGAAGCTTTGAAGGTAGAAAAAGGAGCATTGCGCGCCGATGCAACCGCAGTTTGTCAGACTAGCCAGCAATTAGCCGGTTCTGTAGGAACAACTATCTTAGCAGCAATTATGTCGATTTGGCAGAAAAGGGGTGCAGCGTCCTATGCACTGGCGACAGCTCAAGGTAGTCAGGCAGCCTTTTATTTTACTTTATTAATGGCATTAATCATTTTAATTAGCTACTGGAAAATGTTTAAAGCAGAAAAATAATATTTGACTAGTACATTAGCGTTAAAATAAGTTATAATACTAGACGGATGATGAAATTTAGTGAGAGATAAAAAGACGACTGACACACAGCCGTCTTTTTTCTATAAATTATATTTTGGCGTTTTCGTTGATAAAACTACGGATAATTTTTTAGCGCATAGCTAAGAAAACAGTGTTGTGTCCAGTCGGATGGACTCGATTGGTCAATAAAATTAGACCAGAGCGTTTGATGCGATCAAGAATAATTAAAGTACCAGTAAAACCGGTGTGCAAAATGATCGGATAATTTTGCTTTGGATCAAACCGAAGGTCCCATCCCCAAGAGCGTGGTTTTATGCCTTGGGGATTTTTATTATCAAATAGCTGGCTGACAGTCTTTTGACTATAAGGTAAAACATCCTTTAGTCCTAAATAACCTTGGGCGAAGGTAACTAAGTCTTGAAGATTGGAAAATAAGCCAGCAGAACCGCAATCTATTCCAAGTTGTCTAGCTTTAGGATCATGTGGAATACCTTGCAAGACATGGCCATCAACTAGGGCAGTAGGCACGCAATCATCCTTTTGTGGTGAAAAAGTAGTATTTTCAAGCGGCATTTGATTGAGGACTTGCTCTGTGACTACTTCTTGGACAGGTTTACCAAAAATCTTTTTAATAACTAATCCAAGTAAGATAAAGTTTGTATCGGCATACCGCATCTTGTGTTCAAATTCGTCAGTTACTGGCAGATTGATAATTGCTTGTAGTAAGGCATCATGATCTAGTTTGTCGCGGTGGGGGATCCAGCCACGAATGCCACTAGTATGGGTTAGCAAGTGATAAAGGCGTACACGAGGGTCTTTAAATTCAGGAATAAATTGCTGCAAGGGCTCAGTAAAGTTAAGTTTGCCTTGGTCATAAAGCTTAAGCAAGACATTTTCTGTTGCTAAAACCTTAGTCAAACTAGCTAGGTCGTATTCTGCAAAAGGGCTCAGCTGAGTAACTTCTGGGTAGATACTAGCAAAACCAGTAGTTGATGTAAAAATTTGCTTATTTTTGATAAAAGTGTAATTGACGCCTGGAACAACGCGTTCAAAAACCATTGATTCAATTAAATGCTGTGTTTTATTAAAGTCGATCATGTTTCACCATCCATTAGCATTATTATAGTCAAAATTACTTGACAAGCATAGAAGAAAAAAGCATAATTATAAATGTTGATTCGCCCGTTGGTCAAATGGTTAAGACGCTACCCTCTCAAGGTGGAGTTATGAGTTCAATTCTCGTACGGGTGATTTACTGGGATATAGCCAAATTGGTAAGGCACAGGATTCTGGTTCCTGGATGTTTGGGTTCGAGCCCCAATATCCCAATAATTAGAAAGGCTGTAGCATTAGAGCTACAGCTTTTTTTGTACACAAAAAAGGATTCCCGCGGGAATCCTTTCTATTTACATACCAGCCTTAATGATTTTCTTTTCGGCCATCTTCTTTCTAAGTGCAAGCATTGCAGTATAAGTTGAAAGAATATAGACCTTCTTAGTTGGCAGTTTTTTAATTTCTTCAATTAGGCTATCATCATCTGGATTAGTACTCATTTGTCCTGGATCAAAGCCAGCAATTTCAAGTCTAAAGCCCATATCATGCCAGCGTTGACCACCGACGAGGATCTTTTTAATCTTTTCTTTGTCTAATCCTTCAAAATCAGCATCCCAAATCCAAGAAGTATCAATTCCATCAGCGTGGTTGGCATTAAGCAAGGCAACTAGTGAATAATCATCTTTTTCTGTATTAAGCATGTGCAAGACTTCATCCAAACCAACTGGGTTTTTAACTAGAATTAAATCGATATCCTTATCGCCATAGTGAATTAATTCTTGACGACCAAAGATCCGTTTATTTTCTGCAAAAGCTTGAGCAACTTCAGCTTCAGTTAATCCAAAGTGGCGTGCAACAGAATAGGCGGCTAAGGCATTATAAATGTTATAAGTACCACCAATATTAATGGAATATTGCTTGTTGCCCATTTGGAACGTTGAGCTATTAGGTGTTTGATCAATAATCTTGTTAACTGTAAAAGTTAAATCAGGACGGTGGTAGCCACAGTTAGGACAGAAGAAGTCGCCTAAGTTGGCATAAATACGTTCATGATAATGTAAAATGTGGTCGCATTTTGGACAAAGAACACCATCGGTATTGACTGGAGCCTTGAAGTCATTTTCAGGTTTGTCATCAGGAAGTTTAAAGCCATAAAAAATTTTCTTATTAGGCAATTTAACTGATGAAAAAATGCTTGCATCTCCGTTAGCGATAATTGTAGCGTCAGGTGCTAATTTAATACCATTAACGATCTTGTCATAAGTGGTATAGATTTCACCATAACGGTCCATCTGATCACGGAAAATGTTGGTTAATACAAAGACGCTAGGATGAAGTAATTTGGTCACCATTTTAACATTTGCTTCATCAACTTCTAGAACAGCGATTTTTCTTTTAACTCTCTTGTGCTTGTGAGCCAAAAAAGCGGTCACGATTCCTTGTTGCATGTTGGAACCAGATGGATTAGTTAACACATCACCATACTTTTTCTTTAAAGCTTCAACAATCAAAGCAGTAGTCATTGTCTTACCATTAGTTCCCGTGACAATAACAGTTTCATAGCCTTTGGCTAAAGAATTTAAAACTTCTGGATCAATTTTCATTGCTAATTTGCCTGGAAAACTGGTGCCGCCCTTAAGGGCATTATGCAAAAACCAATAGCTTGATTTACCGGCAACTTTAGCAATTCCTGATTTAAAACTCATGTACATCCCTCACTTTAAAACTATGTCTAAGTTTAGCATAGAGCGAGGATGAAAACGAGGTTTAATACCTACACAAATTTATTTTTTCCTCTATACTATTAAGGCGAAGACTTTTTGTTAAAAGGGAGGGCCAGCATGGCGCAATTATTTTTTCGTTATGGTGCAATGAGCAGTGGCAAAACAATTGAGATCTTGAAAGTAGCTCACAATTATGAAGCACAGGGGCGCAAGATTGCCCTAATGACCAGTGGCTTGGATAATCGTAGCGGTGTAGGAACCGTTGCTTCTAGAATTGGACTTCACCGAGAAGCAATTCCAATTACTGCTGATATGAATCTATTTGATTATATTAAAAAGATGAACAAAGCAGATGTTGCTGATGGTGATGGTAAACTAGCTTGTGTGTTAATTGATGAGGCACAATTTTTGAAGAGACATCATGTCTTAGAATGCGCTAAAATTGTAGATGTGTTCAATATTCCAGTAATGACCTTTGGCTTAAAAAACGATTTTCAAAATCATCTATTTGAAGGTAGTGAAAATTTATTGATTTTTGCTGATAAAATAGAAGAGATGAAGACCATTTGTCATTATTGTGGACACAAGGCAACAATGAATTTAAGAATTAACAATGGCAAGCCTGTTTATGAGGGTGAACAAGTACAAATTGGTGGCGATGAAAGTTATTATCCTGTTTGTCGCTATCATTACTTTCACCCAGGTGTTGAAAGATAGAGAGGATTTTTAGTTTATGGATAAAGTTATGGCTCAATTAGAGGGTCTAGTAGCTCACTATGAAGAACTTCAGGAAATGATGGCTGATCCTGAAGTTATTAATGATACTAAGCGCTACATGGAGATTTCTAAGGAAGAAGCCGATTTGCGTGAAGTAGTACAAAAATATAAGAAGTACAAAGAGGACAAAAAAGAGATTGAAGATAATAAAGAAATTATCTCTAGTGAAACTGATCCTGATTTAATTGAAATGGCTAAGGAAGAAAATTCTGAAATTGAGAAAGAAATTCCCGAGCTTGAAGATCAAATCAAGATTTTGATGTTGCCTAAGGATCCTAACGATGATAAAGATATTATCATGGAAATCCGTGGTGCTGCCGGTGGTGACGAAGCTTCTTTGTTTGCTGGCGATTTGCTTAGAATGTATGAAAAATATGCTGAACGTCAAAACTGGAAGGTTTCAATGATTGATTCCGAACCTACTGAGGTTGGCGGCTATAAACATGTGGCAATCATGATTACTGGTGACAAGGTTTATTCGAAATTAAAGTATGAAAATGGTGCACACCGTGTTCAACGGATTCCAGTAACTGAATCTCAAGGACGTGTTCATACTTCAACTGCCACTGTTGCTGTTATGCCTGAATATGAGCAAGTAGACATTGATATTGATCCTAAGGATATTCGTGTTGATGTTTACCGTTCAAGTGGTGCCGGTGGTCAGCACATTAACAAGACCTCTAGTGCCGTTAGAATGACTCACTTGCCAACCGGGATTGTAGTTGCAATGCAGGATCAACGTAGTCAACAACAGAACCGTGAAAAGGCAATGCAAATTTTGAAATCACGTGTTTATGACTATTATGAAAGTCAAAATCAAGCTCAGTACGATGCTAAGAGAAAGAATGCAGTTGGTACTGGTGATCGTTCCGAAAGAATTAGAACATATAACTATCCACAAAATCGTGTAACAGATCACCGCATCGGCTTAACCATTAACAAGCTTGATCGTGTGATGAACGGTGAACTTGATGAAATTATTGATGCATTAATTCTTTACAACCAAACTAAGCAATTAGAGGAGTTGGCTGATCAAAATGCCTAAAATGACTTTAAAGCAGATGCGTATTAAAGCGGGTGAGAGTGCTGAAAATGCGCGTCCTGAGGATGTTGATTATGTTCTAGCAGAGCGCTTAGGCTTGACACCAAGTGAATTTGAACTGAAGCAAGAAATGGACTTAACTGCTGACCAGATTAAGCAGGCCAATAAAGATATCGAAAAATTGGCTAAGGGCATATCTCCACAGTATATTTTGGGTTATGCTTGGTTTTTGGGCTATAAAATTATGGTGCAACGCGGTGTCTTGATTCCTCGTTTTGAAACTGAAGAATTGGTTGAATGGGCATTGCAGACACTTAAATCAGGTGATCAAGTCCTTGACTTGGGTACCGGTTCTGGCTGTATTACCGTGGCTTTAGCTAAAGAAGCACAGAAGAAAGGCATTACAGATTTAACTTTATATGCTAGTGATGTAACGGATACTGCCTTAAGAACAAGTGAGGAAAACTTTTTAACTTATGATCTTGATGTAACTACTCGTAAAGCCAACGTGCTGTTGGGCTTAGAAGAGTTTGATAAGATCATCTCTAATCCGCCGTATATTAAGACAAGCGAAAAGAATGTAATGGATGAAAATGTCTTGCAAAATGAACCTAAAGAAGCTCTTTTTGCTGGCAAAGATGGTCTAGACTTCTATAAGAAATTTGCTAAGCAAGTGCGTGAGCATTTGAATAGCCATGGAGAATTTTTCTTAGAATTTGGTTTTAGCGAAGAAGAACAACTGAAGGAATTGTTTGCTAAAGAATTGCCTGATTTTGAAATCGAATTTAGAAAAGATATGGCCGGCAAGCCACGCATGGTTCATGGAAGGTGGCAAAAATAAGAATGATGGAAACGAAGATTTTTAAAAAAGATCAAATCAATGATGCAGTTAAGTTGTTAGCTAAGGGTGAATTGGTTGCTTTTCCAACTGAGACAGTCTATGGTCTAGGTGCAATTGCAACCAAAGAAAAGTCTGTGAAGGGCGTTTATGCTGCTAAGGGACGTCCAAGTGATAACCCATTGATCGTTACTGTTTCTGACGAAGAAATGATGGCTAAGTATGCTAAAGAAGTTCCAGAAAGAGCTAAGAAATTAATTAAACATTTCTGGCCAGGTCCTTTGACATTGCTATTGTTTGTTAAACCAGGAACTCTGCCAGATGCAGTTACTGGGGGACTTGATACTGTAGCATTTCGTTGTCCTGATGATCAATTGACTCATGATTTAATTGCTAAATTGGGTTATCCAATTGTAGGACCATCGGCTAATACCTCAACTAAGCCTAGTCCTACTACTGCAGAGCACGTTTACCATGATTTAAAAGGGAAGATTGCCGGAATTATTGATGATGGCCCTACTCGTGTGGGATTAGAATCGACAATTATCGACTTATCGGTAGAAACACCAATCGTTCTTCGTCCTGGTGAAATTACTCCAGAAGAGTTAAGCGAAGTTTTAGGTGAAAAAGTTTTAATTAACACGGGCAAAGTGTCAGACAAAGATATACCTAAGGCACCGGGGATGAAATACCGTCATTATGCGCCAAGTGAGCCGGTAGTCGTGGTTGATGATCCTGCTGATTTTGCAAAAATTGATTTTGATGAAAAAACTGGTGTGGCAGCTTTAGCGCCAGTCTTAGCTAAAATCAATTTACCTCAAGCAAATAAATTTGATCTGGGCAACAATTTAGTTGATGCCGATCATAATTTGTTTGGTGGTCTACGCTATTTCGATGATCAAGATGATATCGAAACTATTTACGTGCAAGGATTTCATGAAGGTGAAGAAAGTTTAGCTTACATGAATCGATTGAACAAAGCTGCAGGTGGACATCATTTCAATAAATAAAAAATAAAACGCAAAGGGCTTTAAACCCTTTGCGTTTTTGATTAAAATATTTAATGATCATATTATTTTTTATAGGAGGCATATATGGGAAAGTTCGTAGTTTTGGATCACCCATTGATTCAACACAAGTTGACTATTATTCGTCGCAAGGATACGGGGTCAAATGAATTCCGTCGCATTGTTGGTGAAATTGGTGGGTTAATGACCTATGAAATCACTAGAGATTTGCCACTTGAAGATGTTGAAATTGAAACACCAATGGGTAAGACTGTCCAAAAGGAAATTGCTGGTAAGAAGTTGACAATTGTGCCAATTTTACGTGCCGGTATGGGGATGCTTAATGGTGTCCTTGAAATGGTTCCTTCAGCTAAGATTGCCGTTATCGGGATGTACCGTGACGAAAAGACTTTGAAGCCACATGAATATTTCTTCAAGGCTCCAAAGGATATTGCTGAACGTGAATGTTTAGTCGTTGATCCAATGCTTGCAACTGGTGGCTCAGCTAATGATGCCATTGCTGCATTGAAGAAGCGTGGTGTTAAGGAAATTAAGCTTGCTGTTTTGGTAGCTGCTCCAGAAGGTATTAAGGCAGTTCAAGAAGCAAATCCTGACGTTGACATTTATGCAGCTGCTGAAGATGACAAATTGATGGATAATGGTTATATTTTCCCAGGTTTGGGTGATGCTGGTGACAGACTATTTGGTACTAAGTAATCGTCCTTTTTAGAAAAATATTTTCTCTAATGCGCTTTCATTTTACACAAAGACCTTTTTTGGTGTTAAGATGATTTACGTGTTCGAGTTTTATTCAGCACGAGAAGGGAGGTCACGAAGTAATGGAGAAATCATTTGTTTTTAAATTCATGGGCTTGAATTTTGAACTTTCTGGTATTATCGGTTCAACGCTAATGGCTTTAGCAGTTTTATTTATCTGCATTTGGCTTTCAAGAAAAGTTGAAATGAAACCCAATAAGAGACAAAATGTGTTCGAGTATTTACTTGATTTCACTAACGGCATTGTTAAAGATAATGTTAGCGACAAGGATGCTCAAAATCACCTATCACTATATGCATTTGTTTTATTCCTGTTTATTTGGTTTATGAACCAATTAGGGATGTTCATGGAAGTCAAAGTTGATGATTGGATGTTTATTAAATCACCAACTGCTGATCCAGTAGCGACAATGTCGTTTGCAATGATGACCTTGCTTCTATCGTTCACATTCGGCGTACAACGATTTGGTGTTGGCGGATATTTGAAGAGCTATACGCAACCAGTTGGTTTTATGCTTCCAATTAATTTAATTGAAGAGTTTACCAACTTTTTAACCTTATCATTACGTCTATATGGGAATATTTATGCTGGTGAAGTTTTGCTAACTTTAATTGGTAATGATCTAGCACATGCTGGTGGACCATTTACGTTAGTTTTGGCAGCTCCATTAGCCATGATTTGGCAAGGTTTCTCTGTCTTCATTGGCTCTATCCAGGCATATGTTTTTGTAACTTTATCAATGGTTTACATTGGTAAGAAGGTTACTACAGAATAAATTTTTGGAGGTATAAATTTATGTCAGAAGCTTTTAAATATCTTGCTGCATCCATTGCAGCTGGTTTAGCAGCTTTGGCTGCATCATTGGGTAACGGTAAAGTTATTTCAAAGACTCTTGAAGGTATGGCTCGTCAACCTGAAAGTGCAGGTAACTTGAGAGCAACAATGTTTATTGGTGTTGGTTTGATCGAAGCCGTTCCTATTTTGGCTATCGTTGTTGCCTTCTTGATTTTGTTCCTTTAATAAAAAGAGATAATTTTCTGTTTAAAGGAATAGTATTAAAGAGAGAAGGGCAGTAAATGACTATTCAAACATTATTTGCAGCCTCACATATTTACTTAGGTAATGCTATCTGGTATTTGATCTGTTTTGCCATCTTGATGCTTCTTATTAAGCACTTTGCTTGGGGACCAGTATCAGATATGATGGAAAAGCGGCGGCAAAAAGTTATTGATGACTTGGATTCAGCTGCTAGTGAACGAAAGAAAGCTGAAACGCTTGCTAATGAGCGTGAAGCTGCCTTGAAGAACTCAAGACAAGAAGCAACACAAATTCTCTCTGACGCTAAGAGTAACGCGCAAAACACAAGTAAAGAAATCGTAGCAAATGCAAACGAAGATGCTGCAGCAATTCGCAAAAAGGCTAATGAAGATGCCGCTCAGGCAAAAGCAGACGCTTTGAATTCTGCACGCGATCAAGTTGCTGATATTTCTGTAGCAATCGCTGAAAAAGTAATTGCTAAGAATTTATCTGCTAAAGACCAAAAAGATTTAGTCGACCAATTTATTAAGGGGTTGGATGATTAATGGCTTTAAGTAGAGAAGAAATTGCAGCACGCTACGGTGCCGCACTATTTGGTTATGCGCAAGACAATGATGCATTAGACACTGTTTATAATGAAATGGTGGAATTAAAAAAGGCTGCTGAAGCCAATCCACAAATCATTAGTGTCTTGAGCGATCCTATTTTAAGTAATAAAGATAAAAAGGATCTTTTGACTGCAATTGAAAAAGATTTTTCAGATGAGGTTCAAAACTTTTTGAATTTGTTACTTAAATATGATCGTTTTGCTGATTTGATCGATATTATTGATCGCTTTGTCTTACTTTATGATAATGAAAAGAAGGTCGCATCTGGCGTTGCAACTACGGCTGTTAAGCTAGATGATGATCAACTCAAACGTTTAGGTGAAAGTTTTGCTAAGAAATATAACCTAAACGTGGTGCGTCTAGAGAATAAAGTTGATCCAAGTATTTTAGGCGGCGTGGTTCTTCAAGTAGAAGATCGCGTGATTGATGGATCAGTTAAGAATAAACTGAAGAAGATCCGTGCGCAGATAATTGATAAAAATTAAAAGAGGTGAAACCATTGAGCATTAAAGCGGAAGAAATTAGTTCCTTGATCAAGCAACAACTTGAACATTACGACGATAAGCTCGACATCAGCGAAGTTGGTGTTGTAACTTATGTTGGTGATGGTATCGCCCGTGCTCACGGACTTAACGATGTTTTGTCTGGTGAGTTATTGAAGTTTGATAACGGCTCATACGGTATTGCACAAAACCTTGAATCAAATGATGTAGGTATCATTATTTTGGGTCAATTTGACAATATTCGTGAAGGTGACCGTGTTCAAAGAACTGGACGAATCATGGAAGTTCCTGTTGGTGACGCCTTAATCGGTAGAGTAGTTAACCCATTGGGTCAACCAGTGGACGGTTTGGGTGAAATTAAGACTGACAAGAGTCGTCCAATTGAAGCCAAGGCTCCGGGGGTTATGGATCGACAATCAGTTGATCAACCACTTCAAACTGGTATTAAGGCTATCGATGCCTTAGTTCCAATCGGTCGTGGTCAGCGTGAATTGATTATCGGTGACCGTAAGACTGGTAAAACTAGTTTGGCCATCGACACTATCCTTAACCAAAAGGGGCAAGACGTAATTTGTATTTACGTTGCTGTTGGTCAAAAGGAATCAACCGTTAGAACTCAAGTAGAAACTTTAAAGCGTTTTGGCGCAATGGATTATACCATTGTTGTTGAAGCGGGCCCAAGTGAGCCAGCACCAATGCTTTATATTGCACCATATGCTGGTACTGCTATGGGTGAGGAATTTATGTACAATGGCAGGGATGTATTAATCGTATTTGACGACCTATCCAAACAAGCCGTCGCTTACCGTGAACTTTCCTTGCTTCTCCGTCGTCCGCCTGGTCGTGAAGCTTATCCAGGTGATGTCTTCTACTTACACTCACGTTTGCTTGAACGTAGTGCTAAGTTGAATGACAAACTTGGCGGCGGTTCATTAACAGCTTTGCCAATTATTCAAACTGAAGCTGGGGATATTTCTGCATATATTCCAACCAACGTAATTTCAATTACTGATGGACAGATTTTCTTGCAAAGCGATTTGTTCTTTGCTGGTACTCGTCCAGCCATCGATGCTGGTAACTCAGTTTCTCGTGTTGGTGGTAACGCCCAGATCAAGGCAATGAAGAAGGTTGCTGGTACTTTGCGTACTGACCTTGCAGCTTACCGTGAACTTGAAAGTTTCGCTCAATTTGGTAGTGATCTTGATCAAGCTACTCAAGCTAAGTTGAATAGAGGTCAAAGAACCGTTGAAGTATTGAAACAACCACTTCATGATCCAATTCCTGTTGAAAAGCAAGTTGTGATTCTTTATGCTTTGACTCACGGATATCTTGACGCTGTTCCAGTTGAAGATATTGCTCGTTTCCAAAACGAATTATTTGATAACTTTGACAGCAGTCATGCTGATTTGCTCAAGACAATTCGTGAAACTGGTCAATTGCCAGATGATAAGAAATTGTCAGCAGCAATTGAAGAATTCAGTGAGAGCTTTACACCAAGTGAGAAATAGGAGGTAGAATATGCCTGCATCTTTACTTGAGTTAAAGAAAAAAATTGCTTCAGTAAAACAAACTGGTAAGATTACAGAAGCTATGAGAATGGTCTCTGCTTCAAAGTTGAACCAAACTGAAAATCGTGATAAAGGTTATACCGTTTATAACGACCATATTCGTAGAACTATTTCTCGTTTAATTAGCTCAGAAGTAGTTGATAATCTACGTGAAAAAGACGTCTCAATTGATAAGAACAATGTTGCTCAAATTGATTATACTGATGTCTTTGGTTTGGGGATTACAGCAGATATGATTCAGCCACGTAAGAATATCAAGACAACAGGTTTCTTGGTAATTTCAGGTGACCGTGGTCTTGTAGGTTCTTATAACAGCAATGTCATTAAGAATATGATGAGTATCTTTGAGGACGAACGTGCTCAAGGACACGATATCAAAGTTCTTGCTGTAGGTTCGGTTGCGGCACAATTCTTTAAAAAGAACAATATTAACGTTGTTTATGAAAAGAATGGTGTTTCAGATGTACCAACTTTTGATGAAGCATTACCAATTGTTTCAACCGCAATTAAGATGTTTTTGAATGGTGTCTATGACCAGCTTTACGTATGTTATACTCACCACGTTAACTCATTATCATCTGCTTTTCGTGTTGAAAAAATGTTACCAATCGTCGATTTAGATATTGGTGTCAAAGAAGCTGAAGCACATAAAGAATTAGAATACGATATTGAACCAGATCCAAATCAAGTGTTAATGAAGTTGTTACCACAATATGCACGTTCTACTATTTACGGTGCTATTTTGGATGCTAAGACTGCCGAACATGCTAGTTCAATGACAGCCATGCAGAGTGCGACTGATAATGCTAATGATCTGGTATCAAACTTAACTACAAAATTAAATCGTGCTAGACAGGCACAAATTACTACTGAAATTACTGAAATTATCAGTGGTGCAAATGCCTTAGAGTAATAAAGAAAAGGAGGTAGATGTTTTGAGTGAAGGTGAAATCGTTCAAGTAATCGGCCCAGTTGTCGATGTTAAATTCCCAATTGATAAGAATTTACCTGATATTAACAATGCCTTGCGTGTAATTAAGTCAGAGGATGAAAGCATTGTCCTTGAAGTTACACTTGAGCTTGGTGATGGTGTCTTAAGAACGATCGCCATGGAATCTACCGATGGTCTTCGTCGTGGTATGAAAGTCGAAGATACTGGCGGTCCAATTTCCGTTCCAGTTGGTGAAGATACTTTAGGACGCGTGTTTAACGTTTTGGGTCAACCAATTGACGGTGGTCCAGAATTTTCAAAAGATCACCCTCGTGAAGGTATCCACAAGGAAGCACCTAAGTACGCAGACTTGACTACTAGTCGTGAAATTCTTGAAACTGGTATCAAGGTTATCGACTTGCTTGAGCCATATGTACGTGGTGGTAAAGTTGGTTTGTTCGGTGGTGCCGGTGTTGGTAAGACTACTATCATTCAGGAATTAATTCACAACATTGCTCAAGAACATGGTGGTATTTCCGTATTTACTGGTGTTGGTGAAAGAACTCGTGAAGGTAACGACCTTTACTTCGAAATGAAAGCTTCAGGCGTTTTAAGTAAAACGGCCATGGTATTTGGTCAGATGAACGAGCCGCCTGGTGCCAGAATGCGTGTTGCGTTAACTGGTTTGACACTTGCTGAATACTTTAGAGATGTTGAGGGTCAAGACGTGTTGCTCTTTATCGACAATATCTTCCGGTTTACTCAGGCTGGTTCAGAAGTTTCAGCTTTGCTTGGTCGTATGCCAAGTGCCGTTGGTTATCAGCCAACTTTAGCAACAGAAATGGGACAATTGCAGGAAAGAATTACTTCTACTAAGAAGGGTTCAATTACTTCAATTCAAGCCGTTTATGTTCCTGCCGATGACTATACTGACCCAGCTCCATCAACCACATTCGCACACTTGGATGCTACTACTAACTTGGAACGTAGCTTAGTAGAACAAGGTATTTATCCAGCTGTTGACCCACTTGAATCTTCATCAAGTGCCCTTGACCCTGAAGTTGTTGGTGAAGAACACTATGAAGTAGCTACTCGAGTACAACATGTTTTACAACGTTACCATGAATTACAGGATATTATTTCTGTTTTAGGTATGGATGAATTGTCTGATGAAGAAAAATTGATCGTTGCACGTGCACGTAAGGTCCAATTCTTCTTGTCACAAAACTTCTTTGTTGCAGAACAATTTACTGGTGTACCAGGTTCATATGTTCCAATTAAGGAAAGCATTAAGGGCTTTAAGCTTATTTTGGATGGTCATCTTGATGACTTACCAGAAGATGCCTTTCGTGGTGTCGGCCCAATTGAAGATGTTTTGAAGAAAGCACAAGAAATGGGTGTAACTCCAAGTGATCCAGAAGCTAAAGCTTTACTAGAAAAGTAGGGTGATGTCAAATGGCAGATCCAGAGAAGCTTTTTAAAGTAGATGTTGTAACTCCTAATGGAATGATTTATTCACATCGTGGAAGTATCGTTGATGTACGTGCCGTTGATGGTGAACGTTCAATCATGTATAACCACGTACCACTTTTAACTCCACTAGTTATTAGTGAGGTTAAGATTAAGCGAAGCCGTGAAATGGATTCAGTAGTTGATCATATTGCGATTTCCGGTGGCTATATTGAGTTTTCGAATAATGTTGCTACGATTATTGCAGATAGTGCTGAACGCGCAAGAAACATTGATGTTTCTCGTGCTGAGGCAGCGAAGCAACGCGCTGAGCAACGTTTGAAGGAAGCACGGGAAAAACATGACGAACAAACTATGGCACGTGCTGAAGTTGCTTTAAGACGAGCAATGAACAGAATTAGCGTGTACAACACTAAAGGTCACTAGAAGAAGGAAGAGACGAATGCACAAAATGCTGCATCCGTCTTTTTTTGTCAAAATTGAGGAAAATATATGTTTCAATTAGGCGTTCATGCCATTATTAGTATCATTATATATTTGATTGCGATTGGCTTATCTTTTCAAGCAGTTAAAGCAATTCAACTAGATAAAATTATTCGTAAAGGCTATGTTTTTGAAACGCAATTATTATATTTATTTATTGCAATTGGCTTAGGTTTTTTAGTTGGCAATTTTGTCATTACTTTTATCGATACTTCAATGCAATTGAGTAATTTGTTTTAAAGATTGTGTTAAAACAAGGACAGTAAAGGAAAGTCATGATTATTTATGGTAAAATGGACGATGAATAATTATGGAGGGTTATCGTGGCACGAGATATAGGAATTGATTTGGGGACAGCAAACGTACTGATCAATGTCTCTGGTAAAGGTATCGTATTAAATGAACCTTCTGTTGTAGCTGTAAATACCGATACAAACAAGGTAGTTGCAGTTGGTTCAGAGGCATATGAGATGGTGGGAAGAACTCCAGGTAATATTCGAGTAATTCGCCCCTTGAAGAATGGGGTAATTGCTGATTTTGACATTACCGAAGCAATGCTGTCTTACTTTATTGAAAAATTAAATGTAAAAGGCTTTATGTCCAAGCCAAATATTTTGATTTGTGCTCCTACTGGAGTTACTTCAATTGAACAAAAAGCAATTATTCAGGCAGCTGAAAAGTCTGGTGGCGGCAAGGTTTATTTAGACTTTGAACCTAAAGTTGCGGCTGTTGGTGCAGGCTTGGATATTTTTAAACCGCAAGGTAATATGGTGATTGATATCGGTGGTGGTACCACTGACGTTGCAGTTTTATCAATGGGAGAAATTGTAACTTCTCAATCATTGCGTTATGCTGGCGATCGGATGAACCAGGCTGTCATCAGTTACATTAAGAATAAGCATAATTTGTTAATCGGTTCTAGAACTGCCGAACAAATTAAGATTGAAATTGGTAGCGCCTTTGAACCAGACCAAGATGAACAAATTACTGTTCGTGGTCGTGACGTAGTTGATGGTTTACCTAAGCAGACTACAGTTACTGCACCAGAGATTCAAAAGGCTTTAGAACCAGGCTTGATGTCAATCATTGCAGCAGCTAAAGAAGTATTGGAAACAACTCCACCAGAGCTTTCAGCAGATATTATTGATCGCGGAATCATGCTAACAGGTGGTGGAGCCCTATTAAAGAATATTGATAAGTTGATTTCTTATTATTTGCAAGTTCCAGTTTTAATTGCTGATCATCCATTGGAAGCAGTAGCTTTAGGAACTGGTACTTTGCTTAAAAATATTGAAAAGCATCAACGTCACTAAGTGAGGAAATTACTTGCGTAAGATTTTGATTTTTATTGTACGTATTTATCAGACAGTGATTTCACCGTTATTACCACCAAGTTGTCGTTATTATCCCACGTGTTCTAATTATATGATTGACGCGTTGAAAAAACATGGCCCAATTTTAGGGTTAATTATGGGAATTTGTCGTATACTAAGGTGTAACCCTTTTATTAGAGGCGGGGTAGATCCAGTTCCTGATAATTTTACTATTTTTCGAAATCCACATCCGGAACGATATGAAGACCCGATTATATCTTCTAAGTTTCATCCGGATAGCAAGTAGGAGGATTTATGTCTAAAAAGTTAGAAAATATTGATATTGAAGTTAATGAACTTAAAGGAAAGAATTTACCAACTTGGGAAGTTATTATTCCTAACAAGAAGTCCATTGGTTTAATTGAAAAGGTGGAAGGTCGTTATCGCGCTACTACTTCTAAGACTAGTAATATTTTATTTGCTAATAGTCTTGAAAGCAGTATTAACGATTTACTTTCATACTTCACCTTACATGAAAAATAAAATTTAAGTAGTGATTGTTTAATGGCAAAAGTTGAAAATGAAACGAGTCTATTCGATCGATTAGCCTGGAATATTATTATACCAGTGCTACTCTTGGCTTTAATTAGCTTGTATTGTATCTATGTTGCTGCATTAGGTGATCCTAGTCATATTGGTTCACCTGTTAGGGCAGTAGTTATGCAGGCATTATGGTACTTGATTTCAATTGCAATTATTGTGGTTGTGATGCAGTTTGATGCAGAACAGTTGTTTAAGATTGCGCCAATTTTCTTTGGAATCGGAATATTTTTGCTGATTGCGGTACTATTCTTATATAACAGAAGCGTAGCTGCAGATACAGGTGCGAAAAGTTGGTTCAAACTAGGGCCGATTACTTTTCAGCCTTCAGAAATTATGAAGCCAGCTTTTATCTTGATGTTGGCTCGAGTGGTCAAAGAGCATAATGATAAATATGGTCACACGATTAAGACTGATTGGTTGTTATTAGGCAAAATTATTGCTTGGCTGGCACCTGTAGCAATTTTACTAAAGTTACAGAATGACTTTGGTACTATGTTAGTATTTATTGCCATCGTTGGTGGCGTGGTTTTAGTATCAGGGATTTCTTGGAAAATTATTGTACCGTTATATGGTATTGTGATTTTAGCAGCTATTGGGGTTATTGTATTAGTAACTACGTCGGCTGGGCAATCATTGTTGAGTCATTTCTTTCAAGCATATCAATTTGAACGAATTAAGTCTTGGCTCGACCCATCTGGTGATACTTCATCAGGAGCTTATCAGTTATGGCAAAGTATGAAGGCAATCGGTTCGGGTCAGCTATTTGGTAATGGCTTTGGCAAAGCTAGTGTTTATGTTCCAGTTCGTGGATCAGACATGGTTTTCTCGGTAATTGGTGAAAACTTTGGTTTTGTCGGCTGTGTAGCATTGATTTTGATTTATTTATACCTGATTATTCAAATGGTAAAAATCTCGTTCGATACCAGAAATGTATTTTATTCATACATTGCAACTGGTGTTATCATGATGATCTTGTTCCACGTATTTGAAAATATTGGGATGAATATTGATTTATTGCCATTGACAGGTATTCCATTGCCATTTGTTTCTCAGGGTGGTTCAGCTCTGATGGGAAACATGATTGGGATTGGATTAATCTTGTCGATGAAGTTCCATAATCGTGATTACATGTTCAGTACGGCTGGCGATTTTTAGAAATAACATTAAAAAAATACCTCCAAAAATTCAAATCTGAATTTTGGAGGTATTTTTTTATCGGTTATTAAAGCTAAATAATTAGCCTTGCAAAGCATCCTTAACTTCTTCAGTACGACATACCAAGACGTCACATTTAGAAGTTCTGGTTACGTATTCGGTAACGCTACCGATGAGCAGACGTTCAACAGCGTTCAAACCAGTAGCACCCACAACGATTAAATCAATATTGTGCTTCTTAGGGAAGTCATGTCCAATGATTGTCTTAGGTGAACCAAATTCAATAGAGTAGTGAACATCTTCAGCACCAGCCTTAGTAGCACGAGCTTGGTAATCCTTCATTCTCTTTTCAGCATCTTTAGAAACTTGTTCTACCATTGCTGAATCAAAACTTGAAACATTTTGGAAAGAACGAGTATCAATTACGTGTAAGATTTCTAGTGTTGCATGGTTACGCTTGGCGATGGCTACAGCCTTGCTGAAGGCCAAGTCAGCTTCTTTTGAACCATCAACTGCAACTTGAATATTCTTGTATTGTGAAAGCATATATAAGCACCTCTTCCTATATTCTATTTTACCAAAATTTTGCTTGTCATTAGTGAATTATTATTCTTTATTTTGAGTAATTGATAAACCAAAAGCCAAAATAGTTAATGAAGCTAAGAATAAGGTGATTAAGTTCAAATATTTATTACCCATAAATAGCAAAATAATCCCTAAAATACTTTCAGCTAAAAGGGCGACTGAAGTCCACTTAAGAATATTGCTCAAGCGTGGATCGCCACCAATGTCATAAATTAAAAAATGTCCGTTCCTTCTGTGCCACATGTACCACGAGGTTAACAGTAGGAGAAGGATAAAAATAATCATTACAATCTTTATTGCCATTTAACAGTCTCCACTATAGAAAAAGACGGTCAATTGAGACCGCCTTTTTTAATATTCTAAAGAAATCCGAGTTGTCTAAACATAGCATAATGACGCTTGTTGAACCCGCAATGTTCAAAATTTTAGCTGGCATCGCAGCGAATATGGATCCTGCAACAAGGCAGTATTCCGATTCGGTAGTTATTTGCCAACTCCCACGTCTTATAGTTTGATCGGTCAACTTTATACATTTAAGCTTGTCGATCAACTCAGATCACTTATTATAATACGCATATTACAGGTGCTTGTCAACCATATTGAATGCGCGAGATTAGTGATTATTGCGCAAGTTATCAGACTGCATTTGTTTTAATTTTTGATAGGTTGCCTTATATCTAGCTTCGATTTTAGAATTGCCTTTAGGTGCAAAGTAGCTGGCATGAAGCAGGTTATTAGGCAAGTATTGTTGTGCCACCCAATCATTTTGATAATCATGAGGATAAAGGTAGTTCACGCCATGTCCAAGCTTTTTGGCACCAGAGTAATGAGCATCTTTTAGGTTGGCGGGAATTGAGTCAACTTTTTTGGTTCGAATATCAGCTAGTGCAGCATCAATTGCTGAAATGGCACTATTGCTTTTGGCAGAAAGAGCTAACTCAATAACCGCATTAGCCAGTGGAATTCGTGCTTCAGGCAAGCCAACCATTTGTGCAGCTTGGATGGCTACTATAGCGTGTTCAGCTGCGGCTGGATCGGCTAGTCCAATATCTTCGTAGGCAATTACTGCTAGTCTTCGACAGATAGAGACTAAGTCACCAGATTCAATTAATCGGGCAAGATAGTGCAGCGCTGCATCTGTATCAGAGCCACGAATTGATTTTTGAAATGCTGAGACTAGATCGTAATGTCCATCACCAGAAGCATCAAAGTTTTGCACCTTCATTTGAATTGAATCAGCCATTTCTTTTTGAGTGATGATAATTTTTTGATTATCTTGGTGTTTATCTTGCAATTCTTGCTTAGTTGAAAGAACAGCTAATTCTAAACTATTCAAAGTAGACCGTAAATCACCGTTGCCTTTTTCAATCAAAAGAGCACGCGCATCATCTGTTAATTCAACATTATATTTGCCTAGACCTTTTTCTTTATCGTTCAATGCGCGATCGATTGCATGAGAAGCATCATCTGTAGAAAGAGGCTTTAATTCAAAAATTTGGCAACGTGAACGAATAGCAGGGGAGATCGAAATATAAGGGTTCTCAGTAGTTGCCCCAATTAAAATGATTTGTCCCGATTCTAGCAAAGGCAGTAAGAAGTCCTGCTTAGTTTTGTCCAAACGATGAATTTCGTCCAGCAATAAGACAACTGTCCCACTCATTTTGCCTTCTTCGGCTACTTGTTGCAATTGCTTTTTGCCGTCAGTAGCTGCATTGAGCTTTCTAAAGGCATATTTAGTTGAGCCTGCAATAGCACTAGCAATACTTGTCTTACCGATGCCAGGAGGGCCGTAAAGGATCATTGAAGACAGAAGTCTAGCTTCCACCATTCGGCGAATAATTTTGCCTGGACCAATCAGATGCCTTTGACCAACAACTTCGTCTAAATTAGTTGGTCGCATACGATATGCTAATGGTTTCATTTACTTATCTCCGTGAAAAAGTTTATGCCAAAAACTTTCTTTTGTTTTAGGTGCGGCTAATTCTTCTTTAGGAAACTCAGGTGGATAAACTTGCTTTAGCTCAATTCGTGGTCGATTGATAGCGTTTTTCGCTACAACTAGTACTGCCGTATCATGTGGTCCTGTTTTTGCGGTTTCATTGTTAACTAAAGTGAAGGGAATATCATATTTGCTGCAACTGGCTTCAACGTCTCCCAAGAAGCCATCATCAGTGATATTGCCATTGATCAAAATAGTATAGCCCTTAAAGTCAGTGATATGTTTAAGAAATAGGGCAGTTAATTCAGGATTTTTAACTTCAGTATTGTCCATACGGATTAAGCAGCGCTCACGTAATGAACCTAAAAATCTGCGGCGTTCATCAGGCTTAGTTTGTGGAGTAATACCTTGAGCTGCTTGTTCAACACGTTTATTTAAATCTTCAGTCATCTAATCATCCTTTCTTTTTATGTACTTATTGTAGCAAAGAAAAAAGCCTTTCTCGATTGAGAAAGACTTTCGACAAAATAAAATGTAAAAATTAAAGTAACTTGTTGTACCATTCAACAACTAAGGCTTCATCAATTTCTGGTTCCATTTCGTCACGTTCTGGCAAACGTACAAGAGTACCTTCCATTTTGTTTTCATCAAATGAAACAAATGATGGACGAGCAGTAACTGCTTCTAAGGCATCCTTAACTTGTTGTAAGTTCTTTGACTTTTCCTTCAAGCCAATAGTTTGACCAACCTTGACTTCGTATGAAGGAATGTCAACACGTTTACCATCAACAGTAATGTGACCGTGGTTTACCAATTGTCTAGCTTGTTCTCTAGTAGTAGCTAAACCAAGACGGTAAACAAGACTGTCCAAACGACGTTCAAGCAAGATCATGAAGTTAACACCGTGTTGACCTTCACGAATCTTACCAGCGCGGGTGAACAAAGTTCTAAATTGACGTTCGTTTAAGCCGTACATCCAACGTAACTTTTGCTTTTCGTGCAATTGTTGACCGTATTCTGACAAACGACCGCGGTTGTTAGGACCGTGTTGACCTGGAGCGTAGTTACGACGAGAAATTTCCTTACCAGTACCTGAAAGGGAAATACCCAATCTTCTTGAACGTTTCCAACTTGGACCTGTATATCTTGACATAAAAAATCCTCCATAAAATTTAAACAATAATTTTTGGAGTAAAATATTAAGCATAAGTTCAACATTCGTGCATCTTGGATTTACATTTTCGCCCAATGCAGCGCGGGTTACTCGTTCACTAAAGCGTTTCAAGATGTTGACGTTCTTGTCACTTATTGCTGCAAATATTTTACACGAATAGTATTATATAGAGTTCAGAATAATAAATCAAGAAAATAGAACAGCTTTTTGCACCTATTAGGGTCAGGTTTTGTTATAATTATGATAGTTTTGGAGGATAAACTATGTCATCAATTCAAGCTATTATAATTATTGCCGTGGTGATCCTAATCATTGTCGTAGTTGCAGCAATGCTATTGATCAATCGTAAACAACTAAAAGAAATTGAAGCGATTGATGCAGCAGTGACTGAAATTGAGAAGATGCATCTAGAAGATGATATTACGCGACTGGATAAAATGGATTTGGCCGGCGAAAGTTTAACTACATTAAATACTTGGCGCAAGAGCTACACTGAAGCAGCTAAGAAAAAATTACCGCGAGTGCATAAGCTAGTTGAAGAAGCTGCTAATGAAAATGCAACTTATCGCTTGTTTAAAGCAAGAAAGAATATTAAACAAGCACAGGAGATTATCAAGCCAACGCTCGAAGATGCTCGTAACACCAAGGCAGTTTTCACGGAACTACTTGAATCAAATAAGGAAAATCAAATTCAATATGATGCTTTGATTAAAGTTTATCGTGAATTAAGAAAAGATATCTTAGCCAATTCCTTTGAATATGGTGCTGCGATTGATCAGGTTGAAGATCAACTAGCATCAATGGAGAGTGACTTTGAAGAAGCAAAAAATCTTTCTTCACAAGGTGATCATGTTGAAGCTAAGCGAGTTTTGTCCAAGATTCGGATGTCTTTGGGTAACTTACAAAAACGCTTAAAACCTCTAAAAGAGGGCTATCATCAACTTGAAGTAGTGTTCCAAGATCAGCTTAAGGAATTGTCTGATGCTTATAAAAAAATGATTTCAGAAAAATATTACCTTACTAGCGTAGATGTTTTGGGCAGAATCAAGGAAATTCATGATGAAATTGATGGTGCGCGCAAATTGCTAGCTGAGACTAAGGTGGATGAATTAGCCAAGGAAAATAAAAAGATCTCTGGCGAAATTGACGATCTATATGATGTTTTAGCTAAGGAATACAAGGCAAGACCATTTGTTGAAAAAAATCAAAGTAAAATGCTGACTTTGATCTCACATCAGCAAACCGCGTCAAAGAAGCTGGTAGAAAAGTTGCGGCATATTGATGAGAGCTATGAATTGACTCATGGCGAATTGGAAAAGAGTAAAGACTTAGAAAAAGAAGTCAATGAAATGTACCATCAGTACACTATTGATACACAGAATATCGCAGATGGTAAGGGTGTTTACTCTGCTATTCAAGATTCATGGCTCCAGATTCTAGATCGCCTGCGTGAAATTGATGCAGAGCAGGCTAAGATGTCAACTGACGTTGATGGACTTTATGATTCTGAAAATGTAGCTAATGATTCAATCAAGCGCTTTAAGCAAGAAGTTTCATTAGTTTACCGTCGACTTGAAAGACGAAATTTGCCAGGTAATCCTGATAGCTTTGTGCAAATGTATACTTTAGTAGTCAACGAGATTGGTCATGTCAGCAACGAATTAAGTCAGGTCCGGATTAATATGGAAAAGATCTCAGCTGAATTAATTCAAATTTCTGATGATGTGGAGCGGCTTAAACGTGAAGCAGATGACATTATTAATTCCGCTAACCTAGTTGAATTGACGATGCAGTATTCAAATAAATATGCAGATAAGGATTCAATTGCGCAAGCACAAAAGACAGCAATGCAGCTATATAATGAATATAACTATAAGGAAGCCCTTGATACAATTGCTACAGCAATTGAAAAGGTAGAGCCAGGTAGTTATCAACGACTTGAAAATGCATATTATTCAGAAGAGAAGAGTAATTAATTGAAGCGATTCATTATTTAAGCTAAAATTGAAAAGTCTTGAAACGGTCAAGCGATTGACCGTTTTTTAAATGAAGGGGTAATGATAGTGATTTATTTTGATAATAGTGCAACAACGAAGATAGATCCACAAGTATTGGATACTTACAATAAAGTAGCGACTAATATTTGGGGCAATCCTTCGAGTTTGCATAAGATGGGTGATCGTGCACACCAATTGCTTGAGGCGTCACGTAAACAAATTGCTGATTTGCTGGGGACTAAGCAGCATGAAATTTTCTTCACTTCTGGTGGAACAGAATCAAATAATGCCGCAATTAAGGGGACTGCAATTCAAAAGCGTGAATTTGGTAAGCATATTATCACTTCTAGCGTGGAACATGCATCTGTAGCCAATAGTTTTAACGCGTTAGAGAATTTGGGTTGGCGCGTTACCAGATTACCAGTTGATAAGGAAGGCCGAGTTAACGTTAATGACTTAAGAAACGCGATTGATTCTGATACAACTTTGGTTTCAATCATGGGCGTTAATAACGAAATTGGCACCATTCAACCAATTGATGAGATTAGCGATTTGCTTGAAAATTATCCAACGATTCAGTTCCATGTTGATAACGTTCAGGCACTTGGCAAAAATATTTGGGATAAGGTTTTTACACCAAGAGTAGACCTCTCGAGCTTATCTGCGCATAAGTTCCATGCACCACGTGGTATAGGTATTTTATATAAAAAAGAGGGCAAGATGCTCACACCTTTACATGATGGTGGTGGCCAAGAAAAGGGCCTGCGTTCAGGTACTGAAAACTTACCAGCAATTGCGGGAATGGCTAAGGCAATTCGCTTACTCTTGCAAGATGAACCAGAAAAGGCCAAGCGTGAAGCAGAAATTAAGGCTAAAATTGTTGATTATCTAAAAGATAAACCAGGGATTGATATTTTTTCACCAGTAAGCGATGGCTTTGCACCACATATTCTTTGCTTTGCTTTAGAAGGAATTCGGGGCGAAACTCTGGTTCATACGCTAGAAGATCAAGATATTTATACTTCAACTACTTCTGCTTGTGCATCAAAGACGGCAGATGAGGCTAGCACCTTGGTTTCGATGCGAATTGATGATAAGATTGCTACTAGTGCAATTCGTTTAAGTTTTGATGAGACGAATACGCTTCAAGAAGCGGATGAATTTATTAAGGTCTTTGACAAGATTTATAATCATTTTGCTAAAATTAATCATTTGGGAGAAAATTAATGGAATACACAGAAGTTATGGTTCGCTATGGCGAGCTTTCAACTAAGGGGAAGAACAGAAAGGACTTCATCAATCGCTTAGCAAGTAACGTTGAAAAAGTTCTTAAGGATTTCCCACAAATTGAATTTCATCCTCGTCATGATCGGATGCACATTGTCCTGAATGGCGCATCATTCAAGGATGTTGACCAACGTCTGAAGAAGGTATTTGGAATTCAAACTTACTCACCAGCAATTAAGATTCCTAAGACTCTTGAAGATATTGAAAAGACTTCTTTGGAATTGATGCAAGAGACTTTTAAGCCAGGGATGACCTTTAAGGTTAATACTAAGCGTAGTGACCACAAGTTTGAATACGACACTAATCAATTGAATAATCTGGTTGGTGACTACTTGTTTGATCATATGGATGGCTTGAAGGCTGAAATGAAGCATCCTGATTTGGTCTTGAGAATTGAAGTTCGTCAAGATGCCGTTTATATTTCTAATCAGTTGCTCCATGGTGTTGGCGGGATGCCCGTTGGTACTGCTGGTAAGGCTGTGATGATGCTTAGTGGTGGGATTGACTCACCAGTTGCTTCATGGCTGGCATTGAAGCGCGGAGTAGATATTGAAATGGTTCACTTCTTTAGTCCACCTTACACTACTGAAAAGGCATTGGCTAAGGCTAAGGAATTGACTGGTATTTTGGCAAACTACGCTGGTAAGATTAATTTTATTGCCGTACCGTTTGCTGAAATTCAAGAAACGATCAAGGAAAAACTGCCAGAAGGCTATTTGATGACTGTGCAACGTCGTTTTATGTTGCAGCTTGCTGACCGCATTCGTGCACAACGTGGCGGCTTAGCCATCTTTAATGGTGAGTCAGTTGGTCAAGTTGCTTCTCAGACTTTGCAATCAATGGTGGCCATTAATGATGTAACAACGACTCCAGTTATTCGTCCAGTTGCGACAATGGATAAAACGGAGATTATTGCCAAGGCTGAAGAAATTGGTACCTTTGATTTATCAATTCAACCTTTTGAAGATTGTTGTACAATTTTTGCTCCACCACGTCCTAAGACTAAGCCAAAGCTAGATAAAGCGCGTGAATATGAAGCTCGTCTTGACGTTGAGGGCTTGATTCAGAGAGCTTTGGATGGTATTGAAGTTACGCCGATTTATCCAAATGAAAAGTTTTTGGATGATAAGGCTCAGGAAGATAAAGATTTATTGTAAGAAAAAGAATTGCATTTCTTAAGCTGTTTAGCTTAGGGGATGCAATTCTTTTATTTGTCCTAATAAAAATAGTCATTTACGAAGATTTCAAGATTTTTGTATCAACTATCTATATTTTAAATATGGAATAAATATTGTTAACAAGTGAGAAATTATTAGGATGAATAAGAAGATTAAAGTTACAAGTGTTGCTGCTGCAGCATTAGCTAGTTTAGTATTGTCAAATGTAAATTTGAGTAATGAAGTTAGCTTTAAAGAAGTAATTGATTTTTAGATAACAAAGCAAAGAACATTAACCGAAAATGGCTAATGCTCTTTTTGCCTGTTCACTGATAAATTTGTTAAAAATGATCAATTAGCTATGTAAACCAAGAATTTATTAAACAAAGGGGTTAATTATGTTAGTAGGCGAACGTTTAAAAGAGGTCCGTAAATCTTTGAAGTTAAATAAAACGCAGATGGTATCTGGCACTATTAGTCGATCTTTTTACTCTCGAGTTGAAAAAAATGAAAACATGATTAACGCCAGAGATTTGATGGAAATTATGTATTCCCATGAAGTGCCGATGGTTAAATTTTGCCAAGGATTAGGCAATACTCGGCCTCAAATTTATGCTTATCATGAGAGAATTTTATATGCTTATTTAAAAAAGGATGTAGATGCTCTGAATGATATTTATCATAAAGGTAATTTTGCAGATCTGAGAATTAAAAGTTTTATTATTCTGCTAATTTCTAAGCTTGAAGGGCAAACTGAAGAGGCAAAGAAGATAATACAGCAAGATCCGAGCTACAATTGTTTGCAGGAGAATAACTGGAATGAAGAAAATCTCTGGTTTACTTTTTTTATCTTAGATCTTTATGATTTTAACCAAGTTCGAAATTTGATTGATATGTTTTTCAATAAGTATCATGCCAAAAATGTAGATGAATATACGATGCGTTTGGTGTCTAGAATTTTAGTTAAATATTTAGATCTTTGTTTTAAGCAAGGTAAAAGAAATAATGAGATGAATCAGGCAATCAAGTTTTTGAAACTTTTACCAAACAAGGTTGAATTTGGAATCTATAAGATTCTAGCAACTTATTACGAAGAATTATTAGATGATAATTTTGAGAATGCTCAGTTGATTGCTGATCTTCTGCAAGATGAAGATTTGGATTATGAGAATGTATCTGATAAATAATTGTGCAAATATGAAGAAAAGGCTGTATTTTTTCAATAAAGAGATACAATAAGACAGAATTTAAAGTTATTTAGAAAGTGTAAAAACTGATGAAGAAGATTTTTAAATGCGGCTTAATCGTGGCAGGGATGCTCGCATTGGCTCCAATTAGCATGACAGCCGTCAACACACCAACGCCTGTTTATGCTGCACAAAAGATTTATGGCATGGGAAAAATGTATACAATCCCTAAAAGCTTGCGTGGGACTTGGTATTCTAAATCTAGAAAGGTTAGAATTACTGCTCATACTTATAATGGTAAAACTGTTTATCATCAAAATACGAAGGCTATTCCAGAAAGAATCTGGAATCCAAGTAATAAGGCACAGATGCGAGAACAGAATCGTTTGATACATGCAACTAGAAACAAACTAGCGGGTTACTATACTAATCGTGCTGGTGGTAAGTACTTCACTGTCGCTCCTTGGATTGGTTTTGAAGAGTGGGACATGTTTAAAGCTAAGACTATGAAGGTTAATGGCAAGACCGTTAAGTATCTTGATTATTCTAATGGCTATACAGGTACTAAGTTCTTCAAGAGTAGAAGTTTAGCTAGGAAGTATTAGTTTAAAAACAGCTTATGTGACTTTAAGCTGTTTTTTGATTGGAAATTAAAAAGTTTATTAATCTTTAGAAAAATAAGTTTAACTAGGATCTAAATTAAAAATAATTATTTTAGGATTTACAAGTCTTTAATTAAACAATTCTTTACTTTCTGTTTGTCAACATTTAGTGATTCACTATCAAACCAACGCAAGGTATCTTGTGGCTAGAAACATGCTATGATATCATGATTTTTTATAGGGAGGCTGAAAATTATGGCAGAAAGTTTAAAGACTCAAGAACCTATTGCTGTTGCAAACTTCGTGATAAATTTGGCTAATGAGAAAAAGCTATCTGTCACTAATCTGCAACTTCAAAAAGTTTTGTTCTTTTTACAAGGTTATACTTTAGATAAATACCAAGTTGGAATAGTTAATGGTACTTTTTCAAAATGGCAGTATGGTCCTGTTCAAAAGAATGTATATCGTACTTTTAGAGATTATGGTGCTAGTCCAATTACAAATGAGTATTCAGATGCTTACTTTGATGAGTTAGGACAATTTAGAACTCAGACTCCTGAGATGAAAAGTATAGATAATAATGTGCGAGATGTACTTAAAAGTCTTGTACTTAAATTGCTTAGAATTCCCGTATGGAAGCTAGTTGATTTAACTCATAAAGATCCTAGTTGGTGTAATTATAAAGATGAAATAATGGAATATCAGGCATCTGATTATAGAAATGAAGAAATAGAATCATGTTTTGTTAATAATGAAGCAGAATTGAAATAACTTGAATTTTTATGAGTAATAAGAAAAAATTTATTAAAGATGTCATACAGCAATTTACTGTGAAAATAAATCAAGATGAGGCTAATGATCAGTTGATCCATAGCCTTATCTTTTTGGGTGAACATGAAAGTTACTGCAGATCATATCCAGAAATTAGTGATATTATTTATCATCTAGAAAAAGATAAGTTTCACATACTGAAAGAAAACTTTGCCTTATTAGATGAAATTACTGAAAACAAATTTGCTGCATTATTGAGTAATGAAAAGATAGCACCAGAAAATGGAAAAGGTGAAAAAATTGATAATCTTTTACGTTTTGAACGCCATATTAAATTAAGTTGTTATCAAAGAGATTATATTTTAAGTCAGACTTCTGATGCTGAACGTAGTGCAAGGGATGTTGAAAAGGTGGCTAAAAGGGCTAAAGGTAAAGTAGGCCACATTTATTCCGAGTTTGTGGGTATATTAGCGATTTTTACAGCTATGTCTTTTGCAATGATGGGTTCAGTTCAAGTTTTAGGAAATTTATTCCATGATGTTAAACTTTGGGGGTAAAAGTTCGATAGGATATGCTCTAGTTATTGGTGGTATATATATTCTCATCATGTATTTAATAATGATTCTGCTAGTGGGTATGAAGAAGTTATATGGTGATGATGATAATGATTATAAATTTACACCTAAAATTGTTAGAGCAGTTATTGAAATAAGTATATTTATGATAGTTACTGGAATATTAAGTATCTGGATGCTCAAATAATACTAATACCTATTAAGAAAAGCCGCTTCAGCTTATAGGTTGAAGCGACTTTTTATTGTCCCCGATTTCCACGATATCTATGTCTCACTTGTCTTCGACTCAATCTTAATTTTAAAAATTGAGATTGTCAAATATATTGACTCACGATTTAGATGCTTAATTACAGCTGTAATCACAACTTAATCCACGATTAAAGGTGTAAGTAGGCAAAAGAGTGAGTCAATTTGGCTATGGCGTTTTCTTCTTAACTTTATTAAGAAGAAACAAGAAAATAGAATATTTGGCTAAAAAAGAACCGCAAAGAAAAAAGGATAATGCATTAAACTGCATTATCCTTTTTCAAATTTCCCTATAAACTAGCTAATAACATTAACTAGATTTGAACAAAACTCCCCTGGGAATGGGGACAAATACAATATTGGATCTTTGGTTGTTTCCGCCCATCGAATAACTCCCGCCTCGAGAACCTCGAGTGGGACAAATGCGGCTAAGTTGATGTTTTTTCCGATTGCTAACCAAGAGAAACTCCCTCAAAATGGGGACAAGTAAATACCTGCATAGTGTCTGACCTATCAAATGCAAGAATAACTCCCGTCTCGAGAACCTCGAGCGGGACAAAAGTAGTTATATTGGTGTTAGACCCAATCTGTAACCAAGAGAAACTCCCCCTAAAATGGGGACAAAAAATTAATTAACGAGTGTAAACCTTGTAGAAGTGGCCTTTGTGGTAAATGCCGCCGCGAGCTAAACTTGCGTTGGTTTCGTAGTCGCCAGCATTATTCATTACAAACTTAGCATTTGGTGCAGCTTTTCTACAATTATTTTTGAATTGTGATTGAGTCATCTTAAGCCACATTGACATGTTGTGACCACCGTCATTTAATACACCTTTAAGACCATATTTAGAATTAATTGGTGAACTCATACTTACAATGTCGTCATCTTTTGAATACATATCCACTTCAATATTAGCACCTTTAGTAAGTGTTAAATTGGTCTTTGAAGCTTGCATATCACCGTTGAGTGGTGAAAAAGCTTTAGTTACAGTATAAACTTGAGCATATGATAAATCATTGTATTTCTTAGTGAAGTACTTTACATTGATGTATGCACTTGTTGCATCTAATGTTTTTTGATTTGGTACATTGTAATATTTTTGGCCATTGATATATTTCCAGCCATGTGTTTTTAATACATTAAAATCGCAATAGGTATCTTCATTAGATGGATCATCTTTTTGAATTAATTTACCATGAGAATATTCTCTTACCGGTAAATTTTGGCCTAGTCCAAGTGTAACAAATTGATGATCTTTTCTTAAGTAGTGAAATGCACTAGCTTGAACAGTTGAAGCATGTGACATAGTATTTACACTGCTAATACCTACAACGGCAAAAGCAGCCGCAGTTAATAACTTAATAAATTTATTTTTAAACATTTTGATTTACCTCGTTTTTAATAATTATTAATAAGGAAATCGTAAGGTGATAGGAAAGATAAGTAAATAGAATCTTCATATTTGCACGCTTAAAGTTAGAAAATGTATTTCAGCGGTATAAATCCTTTAGAGAATTGGAGTTAACTATTCTGTACTGGGTATAACAGCGTAATGCAATATCATATGTTTCATTTTTACCATGCTCGGCAGCCCAGTGATATGCTCTCATAAGTATATTTATTTCAGTAAGTCCATTTTTGAAATCCGCTTTAACAGGTAGTTCGCTAATACCTTGAATAAAACGTGTTATAGCTATTTCAGTATCAGAATTAGTTTTTTCATTTAAAGATTCATCAAGTGCTTGAAATAATAGAAGCAAAGTGGCATGTTGCATATATTGCCTTCTTAGTAAATTGTATATAAAAATAAACCTGAGTATAGACCCAGGTTTATTTTTAATTATTCTTCAATAGCACCGTGTTCTTTAGCTTCTTTGTTGTGGTCAAGCATGTATCTCATAACGTGATCTACAAAATCATTTTGTTCGCGCGGGATATACTCAAAGTGAACATGAAGCTTTTTATCACTGACAATCTTATTGTACTCTTTGATTAAGTCAGTATTTACATGTGCATGTTTCTTTCCAGAAAGTACTCCAACACTGTATTCACTATCAGAATACAATGTGATCTTACTGTCTTCATGACACATACGCACAGCTTGAACAATCGCAAGCAGTTCCATTCGATTATTCGTTACATCGAACTTCTTACTATTTCGTACTATGCCTGAGAATGTGCGTGTGTCTTCTGTACTTTTAATGTAAGTACACCAGGCACCAATGTGAAAGTCATCCTTATGGCGATCAGCACCATCTGTGTAAACTATATATTCAGTTTCCATTTATATCACACTTTCTAGTTCAAGTAATCTTGCTGAACAAATCCATAGTAGAGTCAAATAAATTATTTGAAAATAGAATCTTCATATTTGCAATAAAATAATGAGCTTAATAATTTTCTTACTTTCAGAAAAAGTAAAAGAAAAGTTTAAAAAGACCATCTGTGAATTAATGCAGATGGTCTTTTTGATTTGGCGCATCATAAAAAATCTTCCATACAGAAGATTTCAAGCATTTATTCTCATGTTTATTTAGGATATAAGCGGGAAGTGGTGAGAATGAATGACAATTGGACATCAACTTAAAAAGATGCGGCAATTATTAAATTTAAGTCAATCACAAATGTGTGCGGGAATTATTAGCGAATCATTTTATTCTAAAATCGAACACGATAAAAATGAGCTTAGTATCAATAAGCTTTTAGCCCTTTTGAATGCGCATAATATCTCGCTTTATGACTTTTTTGAAGAGTTTGATGAGGAAAACTTATCAAAGATTAAGTTAGAAAAGCAGGTTTATACGGCTTTTAATAATCGTAATATTAATCAACTAAGAACAATCAAAAGGAATTTAAATAATAAGGATAGGATTGAATTATTAAAAATCAACTTGATGTTAGCCACTTTGAACCATCAAGTCTATGAAATACCTGAAAAATTCAAAAAAGAGATTATAAATGGTTGCCAAAAAGTTGATCTACAAAATGAAAAGAATTTCTGGAATTTAGCGATTTCAACCTATGTCTATAATTTTAATGAATTAAGTGCATTTATAGATTATATTTTAGACAATGTAACTGAATTAGACTTAACAAATGATGATATGTTAGTTTCATTATTGAATCTAATCATTAATTACATGGATCGCTGTTTGCGTGAAAATAGTCTAAATAGGATTCAGATACTAGGTGCCTTTGTAAAGCAAATTCCTGATAGTTTTGCGATTAGTTTTCATAAGTTAATTGTGAAATATTATGTTGCGTTGGCAGATAATGATATTGCACTTGCAAACCAAATTGAAAATTTGTTGAATAAGAGTGGATATCAATCTTATATAAAAACACTATCGGTAGTTGAGTGAGAGAATGATACTCTATAGGAAATGGTTTGAATTATAAAGTGGAGGGTAAAAAAGTGACTATTGGAGAAGCACTTAAGCAGGCTCGTTTGCACAGAGGCCTAACGCAAGAGCAAATGGCAAATGGTATTATTTCGGAGTCTTTTTATTCAAAAGTTGAACGTGATGTTCACCAAATAGATACTAATTTATTGTTGAATATCTTAATTTCACAGCACATAGATGTGGGAAGTTTTTTTAGTAGAATTAGCAATCAGACGTCTAAGAAAGAGCCGGATTTTGATTTAATGAATCAAATCAGTTTTGCACAGAATAACAGGGATTTAGATAAGCTTGATAAAATTGCGAGAGAAATCAAGAGCAGAAAAGAGAAGCCGAGTTTTTGGCTACAATTTAGACTTGAGAATGCTTATGCTTGGGTACTTCATTCTGGTGATCAGATCGATCCACAATTGAGGAAAAAAGTTAAAGCTATCATAGTTGATGAAAACTGGAATAGAACGGCTTACCATTATTTGAGTCAAGCAGTGATTTTCTTAGACATTGATGATGCATATCAGTTAGTTAACTCGGCTTTTAGAGCATATAGAAAAAGACCAGATACTGATACTTTTACACTGCAATTTGTAGCTATGATTGCAGTGAATTTCTTGAATTGTTGCTATCATAAGCACGCTAATAAGGAATATGCTGAAAGTGCAGTTCAATTCCTGCGCGAGCTTCCAATAGATGGTGCGATTGGTATTAATAGTGTTTTAGGAACGTATTATGAAGCTCTATTTAATAATGATCATGCAACAGCTGATAAAGTAGTTGATGTTTTAAGAAAGAGTGGGTATGTTTCACTGATTGAAGATACCTTAGAATAAATATTGAAAAGCAATGTCATTAGTAGCGTTATTTTTAGTAATTGTACCAGTGTTAGCAACTACGCAAAAGGTAGAAGCCGCTTGGGGCAATTTAGGTGTCTACAATATGCCTAGCAAGATGCGCGGAACTTGGGTCAGTCGTGATAAGAAGAGCGTCTACAATAAGATTCGGATCACTAAGAATACAATTACTCTTACGCATAAACATAAGGCTAAAGGAACTTTGTCAGCTAATGATATCAGTCCTCAAGAAAATGTAGCCTTGATTACTGTGTATGCGGCTAATAAATATCGCGGTGCATGGCAAAGTACATTGCAAAATGCTGAACATAGTAGCTTAAATGTGTCTTTGATCAAGCGAGACGATAGTTCAAATTATCGCGGTCAAGGTTATATTTATGAAGTGAATGCTGGAAAAGATTTGCAAACACGCTACACTTTGCAAGGCAATGGTAGTAGCCAAAAAATCTTTTTGTATCAAGATGAACGTTATCTTGGCGCTGCTACAGTAGAGCAAATTATGCGATTTTTGAACGAGATAAACTGTGATGCAGAAATTAGTCACTTGCAAAAGAAAGTCACGATTGGTGGTTCTTCATCAAGTAACGCAAGTGCTACCGATGACTCTAAGAATGATGCTCAAACTAATAAATCTGATATTCCTGGGGATGCCGGTATTTTTACAGTTCCAGCAAATTATCGCGGCGTTTGGTATAGCAATGATTCTAAAATGGAATTAACGGCACACAGTATGATTGTAAATGGTGATAAAACTCAACTTCATCATCAAGCTTCTAATTTTAGTGAAAAGCAAAGGCAAAGTCGTGATATTCAAGATAAAACGATGCACATTGCAGCAACTAATATGACTAATATTAATGGTTTTAGTGGTATTTTTATAGCAGGTTGGTGTCAATTTGCTGGTGAAAAGACAGTATATGCTCTCCATCAAGAAAAAGGTCAGCCTGTTTTGCTGGAAATTGGTACAGCTGGTGGTTTGCATGATGTTATGTGGCGTAGTCCGCAACTTGCTAGGAAATATGCTCATACCAAATTTGCCGATCTACGTAAGTTAGGTGGCATTGCAGCAGAGTAAATTTTGATCTTTAGAATAATTAATCGCGCGCAAGCGTGCATAAAAACGGTCGAAAGTGAAATCGACCGTTTTTTTGCGCGTGAAAGAGTATAATTATAAATAAATAGTTTAGAAACGGTGATCTAAATGAGAGAAACCAAAAATTTAGAATTTAAAGAGAAATTGACGAATACTTTTCTAAAAACGGTTAGTGCATTTGCAAATTATGGCAGTGGCAAAATTAAATTTGGAATAAAGGATGATGGATCAATCGTTGGTGTGAAAAATCCAGTTGAATTTTGTTTAAATGTTGAAAATAAAATCAACGATTCGATCAAACCAAATCCAGATTATAATTTAGAAATTGATCCTAAAACTAATGTGGTTACTTTAACAGTAAAGCAAGGAGTTAATCCTCCATATTTATATAAATCAAAGGCCTATAAGAGAAATGATAGTGCTTCAATTGAAATTGATCGATCTGAATTATCACAGTTAATCTTAATTGGTGAAAACAGAACCTATGATAGTTTAACCGCGATGAACCAAGATTTGTCATTTAAAATTTTAGAAGAAGCACTAAAAGAAAAGATAGGAATTAAAAGTTTAACATCTGATATATTGATTACGCTTAATTTAGAGCGTAAGGATACCAGTTACACTAACGCCGGTGAGCTTTTGGCAGACAAAAATAATTATCGTGGAATTGATATTGTTCGGTTTGGTGAAAGCATTAATATTATACTTGATCGAGCAAGTTATGAGCATGAATCTATTCTTAAAGAGTATAAGCAAGCAATTCAAAAATATCGTCAATATTATCAACATGAAGAAATACAGGGAGCAACGCGAAATATTGTAAGTCAGATTCCAGAAGAAGCTTTTCGTGAGGCAATAGCCAATGCCTTAGTTCATCGAGTTTGGAACATTAACTCGCAAATTAAAATTTCTATGTATGATGACAGAATTGAAGTAGTATCTCCAGATGGATTGCCACAAGGACTTAGCAAAGAAGAATATCTTTCAGGTCAGATTTCCATTTTGCGTAATCCAATTATTGCTAATGTTTTCTTTAGGTTAGGATTAATTGAGCAATTTGGTACAGGTGTAAGAAGAATAAATGATGCTTATAGAAGTAGTTTGGTTCAACCGCAGTTTGAAATTTTTGATAATTCGATAAAGATAATATTGCCAGTTTTAAAATTTATTACGGACGATCTGTCTAATGATGAAAAGAAAGTATATCAAATAATTCATGAAGGTGCGGATACTACGAAGCAAATTAGCCAAATGAGTAAGTTTGGTAAGACGAAAGTTTTGAAGATTTTGCGGCAACTAGAAAAACAAGGTTATATTAGAAGAATGGGTGAAGGCAGAGCTACAAAATATATTTTAAGCAAATAATCGCGCGCAAAACGCGCGTAAAAACGGTCGAAAACAAAATCGACCGTTTTTGATTAGTGTCGCAATTCGAAATTGGTTTAACTTTCTTATATAATTAACATTAATCAACATATAAAAATGAAAGAAAGACATAAATGCGGATAGACAAATACTTAGCCAATATGAACGTTGGCTCGCGAAAAGAAGTTCATCTTTTAATTAAAAAAGGAATTGTTGCAGTTAACGGCGTGACTGTAAAAACGCCAAAGCAGCAAGTTAAAGAAAGCGATCAGGTCACTGTTAACGGAGATGCTGTTGCTTATCAAAAATATCATTATTTCTTATTGAATAAACCTAAAGGTGTTTTGTCAGCGACGGAAGACCGCAGTCAGCCAACAGTGATTTCCATACTGGCGCCGCAAGATCGCTATCAAGGAATCGTACCCGTTGGTCGTTTGGACAAGGATACTACTGGCTTGCTCCTTTTGACGAATGATGGTCAGTTGAATCATGAATTGCTTGCACCTGGTAAGCATGTTGATAAAGTTTATCGTGCTGAAATTGCTGGTGTAGCTAATGATACGACTGTTAAAACTTTTGCTTCAGGAATGACACTAGGCGATGGGACCAAACTGCAGCCAGCAGAATTGAAGATATTATCCCAGGATGAAGAGCACGATAGGTCTACAACTGAAATTAAAATTCGTGAAGGTAAATATCACCAGATCAAGCGTATGTTTGGTGCGGTAGGGATGAAAGTCGTTGAGCTAGAGCGAATTTCGATGGGAAAGTTAACCTTGCCTGCTAACTTAAAGCGGGGAGAATATCTGGAATTGAAGTTGGAAGATATAGTTGGGTAAAACTTTAAAAAACTTCAATTTCTCACAAAAAAAGCGCACTTTTTTGCGTAATAAATAATGGAGGATAATTCTGTCCTACTATTTATGAAAGAGGTGCGCAATGAAAAATACGCACAAGAAAAAGAAGCCCTGGTTTGGCTTCACAGAGGATGTAATTTTTGGTGAGATTATGTCTGACAAGAGTTTTTGCAAGCATGTCCTACAGGGGCTGGTGCCAGAGATTGAGATTAGAGATATTCATTATCTGCAGAAGCAGAGAAAGATCGCTGATCCCAAACACTCTAAGCAAAAAGCTGTTATTCTCGATATTTTGGTTGAGGATGTTGACGGCAATTTGTATGATTTTGAAATGCAGCGAGCAGATAAAAAAGACTTAGGCTGGCGTATGCGCTACTATGCTTCAAAAATGGACCAGCGCTATACATTGAAGAAAGGCAGCACATATCGAAATTTAAAGTGCTGCTATGTTATCTTTCTCTGCATGTTTGATCCACAAGGCAGGCATAAGATTAAGAGTTCCTATCATTTGTATGAGGATTCTGATAAGACAGATCGATTGAATGATGGTTTAACAAAAATTATAATTAATGCAAAGGGTATTCCTAATGATGAAAACCAAATAACACTTAATTTGGTTAAGCTGATGAATGATGAGCCAGTGCAAGATGATCAATACTTTGAAGAAGCACAGGCAAAGATCAAAGAATTTAATGAAGATCCGGAATGGAGTGATTATATCATGGACTACGAAGAGAAAATACTGGAGCGAGAACAAGATGCGCGTGAGGAAGGTAAAGAAGAAGGTTTCAAGGAAGGAGTAGTGTATGGGATTCACAATTTTATTACCATAATGCGAGATTATGGAGAAAATAATCAGAGAATTCTTCAACGGCTTAAACAGAAGTACGGCTCTGATTTTACCGATGAACAATTAGAGAACTTCTTGAAACAAAATTAAAACATCAAAATTAATGGCAATAATCCCTTATTTAGAAATTCTAAATGAGGGTATTTTTCTATTAGAGTTACTGCGAAACATCTGCTATAATCTTAAATTATGAAATACGAAACAGCT
>ERZ1090868.77-NODE-77-length-51929-cov-268.407719_pt1 | contig 51929 bp, 82 predicted proteins | sample MGYA00478475_ERZ1090868 | MGnify/ENA primary metagenome ERZ1090868 (study PRJEB33644, sample SAMEA5815747) | chicken gut metagenome | biome: Chicken; feature: Gastrointestinal Tract; material: Caecum | place: Ireland | collected 2019-01-01 | study: A study of the...
ATTCTTAATTATATTTTACCGCATGTGGGGTGGTGTCGTTGTACCCATATTTTATGCATTATATAATATAACAATCATTCAGACTCTTCATCTTTTATGAACTCAATCGCTCTACCATAAGCAAAAACCATTCCGTCCAATGTATGCCAATTCATTCTATTGGATCTGCATTTCTCCATTGAATTTTTGTGAATATTAATTTGTTCCTCTATAGTATTGATTGTTCGTTGTTTATTAAATGCTGACGGGATTTTATTTATTTCATCGTATATTGCTTCTTCGGGAAGTCCTGCTTGAATTATTCTTCTCACACTTTCGATAACTTCTCCACGTCTAATCAAATCATCTTGTTTTACCATTGTTACTCCTCATTACTTACAAAATCGCATTCTTTAAACTTTGCAGTTACAACTTTCTCCGCAGAAAAAGGTGAAGGCATGTACCATATTTTTACAATTCCCTCTTTCATGTCTATGCGCGTTATCCTGCTTGCAAAATATTCTTTTCCTTTTATTCTTATTAGTTTTAGCATTTAGGATCTGGACCTTTCTTGTAGTTATAACACGGTATTGGTCCGTGCGGTTTTATTTGATCGATTACATTTTTCCTATTATCTGGATATCGAAGATTTTGTCCGCAGAATATGCAATGATGATACGGACGTTCAAGTTTGTTTCCGCAATTCGGACACATTTGCGGATGTGTTTTATCTGTTGTATATATAACTTTACGTCCAACATCTTTTTTTAGTGAATCAACCGCAACTCCTAATGCAGAAGTAAACTCAGCATCATACTCCGTTGGAAGTTTGTCGTTTTTAGAAAAATACTGCTCTATATATGATATTTTTTTACTTAATACTTCTATCGCTTGTTCTGTATTCATCATTATTTATATCCTTTCATGCTTATGCGTTTGGTTAATTATCAGATATATCCTATCACACAATCTGTTTCCCATTCAAAATCATATACCTGTTATATGTCTCTATCGTCTTCCGGCGGTATCCCTGAAAATCCTTCCGCTGCATAGGTATTTTTCCCATGCGGTCGTATCCCAGTCCGGTTGTCAGGTTCAGGAAGAGATACGGCGCAATCTCTGGATATACTTCCTGCGCCGCCTGTAGAATAAGCTGCTGATCGTAGCCAGTGGCTATCTTGCAGTATTTTTCTATTTCCTTTCCATCGTCATACGATAGGCCATAATCCTTCATGTATGTATTTCTTACCGCTCCCAATACGTTCACCTCACATTTCCCGCAAACCTGCCGTCCCTCTGGAATAATGGAGCCGCAGCAGACACATCTATTTTCCATCTATGTCCTCCTTCCACTTAATCCTCTGCCCACAATTCAGACAGAATCGATGGCTTTCAAAATCATCACTTACATATATCGAATTCCCACATGATGGACATACAAAGAATCCATAATCGTCTTCGATTTCAATAGGTGGCTTCGCCATATCCCGTTCCTTTAAGCTCACAATCTGTTCTGTGGTAAGGCCGGTATCCTCGTATGGTTTAAGTTCTTCAAGCTTTTTTGACAATTCCGCCCTCACCCGATCAATAGCGTCTGTCCAGCCGTCATTGTATTCGCTATATGTTTCCGGCCTTCCCGGTATATGGTATGGATGCTCATGCTCAATATCGTCCAGAATCTTTGCTAATTCTTTCATATTTTCACCTCCCAATGGCTGTTAAGCTTAGTTCAACTATTGCTTTAAATACGGGATAAAACTGCTGTGGAACAACTGCATTTCCAAGACATTTCAGGCGGTCAACTCTATGCTTGATTCCTGTTGCAATCCTCGGAATATCCGGTTCATCATCCCAGTAATGATTGATGAGAAAATCTAAATCTCCGTCCATCCCGGCGGAAAACCCATCAACCATTCCACCCAGTACGGATTCAACTGTCCGCCGCATTGATCGTTCAGATTCCTGCTCCTGTGTTCTTTGTCCTCCCATCGGCTCGCTTGACCTGTTCGATAATCTCTGGCTTGTGGCGTTGCAAACATTTCCCGCATCACATCCCCAACCAGTGAATCCCTCTTTATCTGGCTCTGCGGTAACGTACTGTTCTTTGCATCCTGCGCTGTCGGCGTGTTGTACATCTTCACGGCTGCCGATAGATCCGGGCTTCTTCGGTTCCTTTCTGACGGGCAATCTCCCCTCAAACTGGCTTTCGGCGTCGGCCAAAGTTTTACGGCCGATGCCAACCCCATTCCTGATGTCTTGCTCACTCCCGGGCGATTGTAATTCCCGTTCCGTGTGGGAGTTGGCCACATCTTGACCGTTTCCGGATTTACTTGCTCCCGTAAATTCGCCGGCCTTTTTCTTCCCTTCCTGCTGCCCTCTGCCTGTCTTTTGAGTGCCTCCGGTGACCGCTGCGGAAGATAATCCATTGTATTCGGAGTAGCCCACAATCGCGACCCTGTATCTCCTGTGTCTGGCTCCGACAGCGCAAGCTGGAATAAGAAATGTCCTTGTCCGATATCCACAGGCTTCCAATTCATATAAAATATCGGAGAGTGCCATCTTAATGATTCCAGCAACATTTTCTCCAACAACCCAAGTGGGCCGAAGTTCTTTGATAACCCTAACCATTTCCGGCCAGAGGTAGCGGTCATCTTCCTTGCCTCTTTGCTTCCCGGCAACGGAGAATGGCTGGCAGGGGAATCCTCCGGAAATAATGTCAACTGTCCTTCTACCTGTTCTTTCATAAAAACTCTCTCCTGTCAATGTCCGTATATCTTTCCATCTCGGGACGTCCGGCCAGTGCTTTTCCAGCACTTTGGTTGGATACTCCGCCCATTCACATTGTCCTACTGTCTGGATCCCGGCCCATTCAGCAGCCAGATCAAGGCCGCCTATCCCGCTAAATAAAGATAGATGTGTCATTATCAATTCCTTCTTCTCCAACTGCTTGTTTAATTATTCTGTCCTGTTAAACCTGTCCATGATATGCTCTCGGAAACTCTTCTTTTCCTGCTGCCTGGGACACTTCACAGCCCCAGGCGCTATCAAAGCTCCCAGCTCCTTACAGTACTCATCTCCGGTCTGCAGGTCTGTTTTTCTTGCTTCACATGTTTTACAGTTCATTTCTTGTGTTTCTCCCTCCATTCCTTCAGGTACTTCTCCTGCTCCTCATCTTCGGCCGGATCGTGCGGGACGGAAGCACATATAGCCCATCCTGCTACCGCCACAATTATTCCTGTCACAATAGCAACATAAATCACTCTATTATCTCCTTTCTGATTTCCTTGTCCGTCAGTTCTATCTCCGGTTCAAAATCCCGGCTGAAAATCGCACCGGTATCCGTTACCCGCTCACATTTCAGCCACCGCTCTGCTTCCCGTGGAATCCCGGATATAACGGTTTTGCGCTTCTGCTGGTATTTCTTACCGGGGATTAATTTATTTTTGTCCATTTAATCTTCCTCATCATAAATATAAATTCCTAACTGTTCCCCAAGCCAATTAAGTCCTTCTCTTGTGAGATAAAAACTTGCATTTCCTGGCCTGTTAGATGTCAAATGTTTTGCATATCCAGCATTCTCAAGTACTGACCATTCCTCATTATCTTCCTTTGTATAGTAGTAATTGCGATATGGTCTATAAAACTTTCGTGAATGGCGGGTATATGGCTTCTTTCTGTCAAGGCCTACGCAGTGTTTAGCCAGCTTTATATATCTGTTTTGGTTTAGAAATTCCTTGGATTCTATACTCATTCACACACTCCTTTCAAATCATCTAAAAACTGAATATCATCTGCCATCGGCATGATAATTTTCCCGTCTGGAAGTTCAACGATTGTCACACTGTAATTTCCTGGGCCAGTCTCAAACTCTTCATAGTTGCATCCCCATTGATGGAAATATCCGATTTCAAAATCATAAAATTTGCCTCTTTTGTAGTATTTACCTTTACATTTTCTCATTCGCCCACTCCTTCCTCTTCTATGAAGGCTTTCTTCCCTATCTCGGACACTGGGAATGTAAAATTTCTTTCTTCTTCGCAATACATTTCTTCACATGGGTCAAAAAGCCAATATGCTTTCACCGCCAGCTTTATATAGCGTGTATTGCTATTCTTCTCCGGCTGATTAAATCATTATTCATTCCTCACCCTCCTATTCCATACCTCAACTGCCATTTCCTGTGCTCCCATTTTATCGTTGTTAATTATGTTTATTTGCGGACCCATTCCCCCACATCTACCGCATACTACTCTATAGCCTTTTTTGCCCATTCTCCTTATCACCACTCTCCTGTCGTTGCACAAACAGAACGGGCAAGGTTTTAATTTAATCTCACTCATCTTCCATTACCTCATCATATTGATAGCAATCTCCTGTACATACTTCATGCCCCAAAGGACAATTATCAATATCTAGTGGATTTCTTTTATATTCATCAGCTTTACATACTGCATTTTCCGGAAGTACATATATCCGTTCTCCACAATGATACATTTCCATTATTCTTCCATTCCCTCCAAATTCTCAGTATCAATAGCCTGTCCGCATTCACGACAAAATTTATCAATATTTTCGTCTATTCCTATCATTTCTCCACAATTCGGACAATGAAGATATACAATTATATCAGCATCTACATAAGCTCCATTATCGTCAATTATTGGATTTATTTTAAGGTTATCTTTAGGTGTCTTCGGCTTCGACTTCTCCAATGCTTCCCGGCACTGTTCCACAGTCCCACACGCTTCATAATCACTAATAATCTTGTATGCAGTATTTAGATTATCTTTCTGGTTCCTCACCTGCTCTATGGTTCCAATTTCTTCGTATGCCGCACACTCATCTATCATTTCACCGATAGTCCCGTGTTTCTTAGCAAGATCAATATATTTCTTTGCCCTTGCGAGTTCTTCCAGCGTTCCGAGTTTTCGGTAATTCTGTATTTCTTTTAGCGCCTTAATTGCTTCCTCAATGGCATAATCTTCCGGTTCCGGATATACATATTCATATCCAGAGCAAAATGCAGGAGCACACACCATTTCAGCATAGTCCACTTTTTTATTTTGCATTCCTTTTAAAAGCGCAATCGTTTCTTCTGGATTCATCTGTTCTTATCCTCCTGTAAAATCGCCTGTCCGCAATACCTACAAAACCTATCTTTCTCATCTAATAAATGATTGCATTCAGGGCAATGGTATTCATCTATCACACATGGTTCCTTATCATATCCGTTAGGATCGCAAAAAACGCAGAACGTATATCCGCAGCGTTCGCATACAGGTCCATTGTGGTTTTCATACATCATTGCGCCGTCATCAATTTCACCGTCCTCTGTACGTCTCCATTGATGTTCTGGATACTCCTCATATTTATGAATTAATGGCTTTGGGATCATTCTTGAAACAATATCATTCTCCCATATCCACTTACCTTTCTTATCATTCATTCCGGTGTACCGGCATAGGGTTTTTGGATCAATTTCAATTATTGAATCAATCGTATTTCCCGAATATAGTACTGTATTTTGGGGAATAATTGCGGATATCTCTTTTCCATTCCAGTCTGCTTTTAGGTAATATCCTTCAATCCAATCCCCGTTGTCTATCTGCTTTCCCCGGAATAATACTTCTCTCATACTTCCCACCTTCCTCCACAGTACGGGCAGAATTTAAATCCACATTCTGTTAAATCTGTCACATTTTCATTGCAATGCGGGCATCTCATCATCGGATCATCCTCATCTCCAAAATTAATCGGATGCAAGTCTAAATCTTTTTGGGTGAGGCTTTCGATCTCCTGTAAGCTATTAAACAGTGTCTTTCCTTCCACAAATACCTCAAGTGACCCAGGCTCGATTTCCATAAAGCCCCATTCTTCCTTGTCATATCCGCAGTTCTTGTAGATCTTGTCTACCATCTCCCCATGCTCATTAAGCATTTTGAGGTGGTATCCAATAACAGGCTTTCCTGTCTTTTCTGCTATCCCTCTAAATAATATTTCCATTAGTTCTCCTCCGGTTTATTCATAGATTCCGAAAGCCATTCATCCCTGTATTTATCACTCCAGCTCTCTTTTATGGCTTCATCAATCCTTCTTCTTTGGCATTTTATAAACTTCAGGGCTTCTACAAGCTCTATTAGTTCTTCACCATTTATCTTTTCCTGTGTGGAGTCCTTAATAACAATGTCTATGCACTCTGCAAGGCTTGTACAGTATCCCAGAGTAGAATAGATTGTATCTCCGGTTTTTTTGCTTTCCTTCTGCCTCATCACTGTGTATCCAAGGGTATCTCCCTTGGCGTAGTAATCATCAATTATGTGCAGCATTCTTTTTGTCCTCCCATCCTGCATATTTCTTAATGTATTTAGTTACTTTCTCCCACTCATATGCAAAGACTTCCGCCCATAACGGAATCCATTCCTCTTCTTCCTCTTTCTTTGCTTCCTCCAGTTTTCTTTCGTATTCCTCAGGATTTTCTACTATTTTTCTTATGGTTCTTTGTCCATATCCTGTATAACCTATTAATTCTTTTTCAGTCATGCCTTTTGAAATCCCATAAAGGCATTTCTGTGTTCTTTCCGTGTCAATTCTCATTCCCACTTTTCCTGCCTCCTATTACTTTCTCCATCATGTCCTGCATGTTTTTGTCCGCTATGTGGTCCCTTACAGACTCCTCAGGGAAGTTTACCTGGTAGCACATCTCTTTGATCCGGTTAGTGATCCGATCATCATATTTCAGATCCTCTATTGGCTCATTGCTGGTAAAAATCGTCACTTTCTTGTCCACATAGCGGTTATTTATAATCTCATAAAACTTGTCTTTTACCCAGTCCGTCACCCTTTCTGTGCCGAAGTCATCAATTATCAGCACTTCTGTAGTGGACAGGGCGGATAGTAACTGGCTTTCAGTCATTGCTATCCCCGGATCATAGCTCCTGCGGATCTCTGTCAAAATCCTCATACTGGTAGAAAACTTAACCTGGGTATCGTGTTTCTCCATAAGCTCATTTGCAATGCTGGCGGCCATTCTAGTCTTTCCGCTCCCCTTGGTTTCGGAGCATATATATAGCCCCATTCCCTTCTGTTTAGCGTCTTTAAACATTTCCAGATACTCTTTCACGATCTGGCAGGCTATACGTGCCTTCTGACGGCTTTCCTCGCTCTTGTAGGCCGATATGTTGAAAGAGGCAAGGTGTAAGTCGCTTAACCCTTCCGGAAGCTCCGCAAAGGCCATTCTGCGCTTCTGGATAGCCTTTGCTCTACACGTACATGGCGTTGCGACTTCTTTTCCGTCTACGATCTCAAGCACCCATTCATCTCCGTGGCAAATTGGACAGATCTCAGAATCCGGTGAACTCAACGTCCCCTCCTGAGTCGATAAACTCCTGGATGTAGTCTTTAGGCTTCGTAGTTTTTCCTCCAGAGTCATTGCCATTCTCCTCTCCCAGATAATCCATAAACGGTGTATTCGGTCCCAAAAATGTAGAGCAAAGTTTTATATACCTACTGTCTCTCTGCTCTTTTTTGCACTCTTCAGCGTATCTTTTAACTGCTGTCATCAGCTCGTCCTCTGAAAAACCTTTGTTCAGCGTAGCCTTATATGCTTTATAGGCTGCTGACTTCTCTTTTTTTCTCGGGTACGCCTTCCAAAGCTCCTCAAATGCGCACGAATATGTTTTATCTTTTTCCTTTACATTTACATTTTCCTTTTCATTTTCATTTACATTTACATTAGCTTCACTCTTGCTTGTGTTTTGCTTACAGCTTGCTTCACTCTTGCTTACAGCTTGCTTCACTTTTGCTTTCTTTCCGTTCTCGTACCGCTTATTATTTGCGTCAATCTGAGGCTTAACAAGAAGAAAAATGGCAAGTGCAATTCCATCTATTTCAGGCTGCACATCATTCATTGCATATTCCATTATCGCCGTATAGACTTTAAGCTGATCTGCCTCCGGAATGTTCTTGATAGCATCGTAGAAGCTTCTGTAAAACACTACGCTGTCTCTCAAGTCTGTCCGGCCTCCCATTCCCTGTATTGTTCCATAAAATCTTCAAGCCTTAATATTGCAAGCCATTCACAGTTATTCTTTCTGTGCATAACCACAGGAATCTCTCCTATTTTTTTGTCTCTTTTGGCTTGATCCATAGCGTCATATATGCTTAATCTTTCTGTACGCTTTACTTCTATGTGTATTCCGGGAAGTCCAATAACATCAGCGTCTCCGTTTGCTCCGCAAAACTGCTGACCTCTTCTACAATCATAACCGTATTCACGGAGCTTTTTTGCAAGCTCTCGTTCTCCTCTCTTCCCCTTCTCTCGGCTCATTTTACCCATCCGATCACTCCTTTCTCCCCTCCGAAGAGGGGTTATTTGTGATATATTATCGGGCGCATATCAGAACCCATTTATATATAACCGTTTCCGGTTATATCCTCCTGTACCACTATTCCGTATACGTGGTACATCTGCTCAAATGCTTTCATTCCTCGCTGATGTGCTACAGTGTGGTGTTCCCGGCAGAGGCAGATCTTTCTGTATCCAGAATCATCTACATATCTCCGATCCCTTCCGGACCCTATTGCGTCTACATGGTGTATTTCTCCAGGCCGTCCACATACCGCACACCTCTTATTTTTTATGCAGGAATAGAGATATCTTCCTATATCATCTGTCCTCTCTATTCCTCTCTCTGAAAGCGGTATGCCCTCTTCTAAGGCATAATCTAATATGGTATTTATAAATTCTCTTGCTGTATCCATAGAGCAGTCAGAAAGGCTAAAATAGGGGTTTCCAGTTCGTTCTATGTACAAATATTTCAACCATTCTTTCTGCTCTTCTGGAAGATATCCTGTCCATGAAGAAATATCCCGGATAGTGGCATATGCTTTCCTGCGCTGCAATGAAGTAATGGTACGGCCATCATCTATGCGTATCTCTGCATACCTGGCCTTTTTCTCTGTTATATATTGCCCCAGATCCACACCTGGGATCTTTATCTGCAGGGATGTTCCGTCCTGGTCTATCCTGTATTTCTCAAGAACAGCATGTTGATACATTATTCTTCTCCCATCTTCCTCATGAGCACGTCAAACTGGTCAACAGTAAGCTCTGAAAGCTCTTTAACCTTAAAAAAGCTGCATACCTTTTCTATCGTCTGATTGTGCTTCGGAATACATTTTTCAAGGGTCGATATCTGCGCTTTTGTAAGCGTTTTAGGCTTTTCAGGCGGTAGATCCTCACCGGAGTAAATGTACAATCCTAAACCAAACATAGCTATGTTCTTTACCAGACACCTCATTATAGCCGTATTGATGTCAAACATTGTGGCCGGATCTACTGTTTTATCTTTCCATTCTCCTGTCCACTTTCCACCTCTATAATCTTTCACCTGGTATGTATAAGGCTTAGATTTCATAGCCTTGTTAGCTCCGTCCATTACAGGCAACCACATTGTTCTCTCAACCCCATCTATTTCCATAGATGTCATTACGATATATCCCAGGTTTTCATCTTCGAGGTATGGCTTTCCATCAAACATCTTAATTTCATATTTAGCAGATGGATATTTTTTCATTACTTCCGCCCATGCCCATGACCAAGAAAGATATGTAAGTCCATTTTTCTTTTCTGTATGGTCATTTACATTTATGGAATTAAGTTCGTCAAAAATTGACATCCTCATTCTCCTTTCTGTATACCCAGTTTCCAGAAAAGGCATAATCAATAATGCCCTTTCTGGCCTCTTCAAATGTTTCAGAATCCTTTACAATGTCCATAAAGGTTTCTTTTTCTGATTCTGTGCCATCTTCTAACATTCCGCAGGCAAACATAAAGGCTTCTTCGTCTTTCACTTGCCTATACCCGTTAAACTCTATGTACATCAGGATTCCTCCTTCGGCGCCTGTCCAAAACGTATACTCTGCGGCGGAATGTAATTTTTCCAGTCTCTAAACGTGGATTCCTTTCCACTTATTGGCTCATATGAATATTCAATATGTCCATCTGGATAGCTAAACACCACATAGTCTCCGGCCCTTGCTTTTACACAACCATTATTGCTTGTAAATATATCAATCGGTATTTGCCGTTCCTGAGATAACTGCAACAGCGATAGTATAGTGTTTTTTACATATACCATCACATCACCGTCTGTCATTTTTTCAAACATCTTTCTCCTCCTTAAAATGCTTTTCCATCAGATCAGCGATCATCAGGTACTCTTCGGCAATTTTTCCTGTTCTGGTATTCTTTACCTGCTCCCGGAACTGATTTAAATCTCCATAAAAGCACCCACATCTTCCCCGGATAACTTCATCTTTACATTTAAAAAATGTAGTAGTGCGAAACTCTGTGCCGAATCCTTTTATAATTGCATAGTCGGCGTTTCCGTAGACCCAGGCGTCTCCGCAGACCTCGGCGTCTCCGCAGACCTCGGCGTCTCCGCAGACCCAGGCGTTTCCGCAGACCCAGGCGTTTCCGCAGACCCAGGCGTCTCCGTAGACCTTGGCGTTTCCGCAGACCTCGGCGTTTCCGCAGACCCAGGCGTCTCCGTAGACCTTGGCGTTTCCGTAGACCTTGGCGTTTCCGCAGACCTCGGCGTCTCCGCAGACCTTGGCGTTTCCGCAGACCTCGGCGTTTCCGCAGACCTTGGCGTTTCCGCAGACCTTGGCGTTTCCGTAGACCTCGGCGTTTCCGTAGACCCAGGCGTCTCCGCAGACCTCGGCGTCTCCGCAGACCCAGGCGTCTCCGTAGACCCAGGCGTTTCCGCTATGGCCCAAATTCGCCTCTTTTTCTATATATCCACCAAGTTCCCCTTCTTTAACATTCCCGAAAGAAATCAGGGCTTTTATCTGGAAAAGTTTTCTTCCGAACCATATTTTTGTATTCGTTGTTAATTCAAATTTCTTCATGTTATCCTCCTTTACTTTCTTTCCTTTCTGGGATATAATATCTATATCCCGAAATTATCTTCGTGGCCCGTGTTTGCTCCGGCATCACGGGCCCATCTTTTTTCCTATCTCCATCACCCCCAGACACACTGCCAAAGAGATTAACAGAACTGGAAGGCTCATGGAGTCTGCCCCGGAGGCAATCAACATGAATCCGATCATCCCGGCGGCAGTGATTTTGTCTCCTTTACTCATCTTCTTCTCTTCTTTCTTTTTGTTCCTTTGCTCTTTCCATTCTTCTTTCTTTTAATCAGTTGTGACATTGTCTACATCTCCTTCCACATTATTGTTGTAGTTGTTCTGGCCTTCGCCGTCCTGGTACACATACTCATAGCTGTTAAAAGTATGTATCCAGTAGGCATTTGTGCCTATCAGGGCCGCCATGGTCAGAATCCAGGTGATGAACCACATCTTTGTGTTTCTTTTTGCCTGTTCCAGAACCCCCATGGCAAAAGAATTATTAGTATCTTTTTCCATAATTTCCTCCAATTTAGAACAAATGTTTGTTTTCTATTGCCATTCGCAGGAAATTATGGTAATATAAACCTGCAAACAGCTAGACTGGTTAGCTGGTTACATGCCTCGGTGGTGGTGCGAACACTGCCGGGGCAATTTTATCTTTCTTTTATCTTTACATCACAGCCATAATGCTGCTTCAGGATTGCAAAGGCTTCCTCTGAGCTAATCTCCTTCTCTTCTTTGCGTTCCCATATAATTTTTGAAAATCCGTACGTGAGAAGCTCATTAATTGTTAAATTTCTTCCATACCTCGGAAAACCGAATCTGTAAATGTCCTCTGTCTTACAATCTTTACACATACCTGGCTTTCTTAATTTACCTCCCAGGTACAGCCATTTTCGTCCAAGTTCATCTTCAACCATCATGCCGTCTTTCAGATCAGAATTCGTAAATTTTTCCTTCATATAAAATTTAAAGCCTTCTTTCTTCGCCGCAAAAAACTCTCCATTTTCGTATAGCAGTATTGGATATTCTGTATCTATGTGACATTCTTGCAAGCAGAATTTTTTGCCGTTTGTCAGCTGAGATGGACAAATTCCTACAACATCAGCTTTTCCGGTGATTTCAGCAATCACTGTGTATGGAATTTCTCTGTTCCAGCATTTAGTGCATTGCTCTTTCCCGTGATCCCTGCAAATATTCGATGTAATTTCGCCATATACTATGTTTCCGGGGCAGCCAATGACTCCGCCATACACTTTATGGCAAATCATATTTTTATTAATCAGCCATGCAAACTCTTTATAAGTTATCCCCATCTTTCTCTCCTTTCCATTTCTTGTCTCTTTCCTCCAGAGCCTCCACCGGAATCCCCAGGGCCTGTGCTGCCAGATACGGGTAAAATTCATACACTCTACGGTTTCGGCTGGTATTCGCCACCTTGCTGTAGGTGTTCATTTTCCGCTTGGCCTGTTCCCGGAAAGCCTGGTCTGGGATTCCCAATATGTATGCGGCTCGTTCAGCGTTTCTTATGATTGGTTCCATTTAATCAATCCTTTCAATATGATATCTCCCGTAGCCGCTCGACCTTCCGCTTCCGATACCTCCGCCAAATCCGGCAAGGTTGATAATATTCAGAATCTGTTCTAACGAATATACATTGTCTGTATAAGATAATGTAAAGGTTGCCTTCCATCCGCTAAATCTGTTCAGATGCACAAGAACCGGAGACCCCTTTTTAGGAGACATAAGCTTCTCATCAATGTTATATTCTGCGAAGGTTATTGGAATAAGTCCGCCGGGAGCAATGATATTTACATTGGAATCAAACTTTGTTTTGTATTTGTCAATCTCATTCCTGACAACAGCTTCGCCAAATGACTTCTTGAGTCCAAAAGATGTAATACACGGTGCATTATTTTTTAATGCTTCCTGAAGCCCTTCTTCGCTAAAATCTGAAGGCTTTCCATTAAACCAATGCATTGATGTAATGATTTCTTCCCATATGTTTGATGGTTCAATATCTTTCGCCTTATTTTTTCTCTGATTCGTTAAGTTTCTGACTGTTACATCATTCATCTTATTAAGAACCAAATCCCCATCACCGGTAATTGTCACATCTACCGTTTTCGCACTCAAAGGTTTTAACTCAATTACTTCTGTTTTACTTCCCATATTTCTTCATATTTTCCTTTCTGTAATATTCTTATCTTTACTGCGGTTAAGTGTCCTGTATGATTCTTTAATGTGCTGTCCTGTATTTTGCTGACCTGCTGGAGTGTTGACTTATACTGTTCTATGCTGTACTATCATGTTCTTTGTTGAAGTATTTTGTTCTTTAGTGTAATTTGCTATTTTGGCATAAGCCAACACCTCAACAGGCCAACTGTGCCGCATAAATAATGGAATAACCATAATAAAAATATAGTGTTTTGTTCTATGCTTTTCTGCCTTGTAGTGTACTTTTCTGTTCTTTTATAAGTTGTATTAATGGATTATTCTATCATTTACACGGCACATACATTTCAGCATCTCATGGATTAATCAATTAATTCCATGATTTCTTCCAGTTCGGAAAGGCAACTGTACTTTTTCTTAAAAGCCCTAAGTTCTTCCATTGCCTGCTTCAACAGGCTTTGGTACTCATCTTCTTTTTGGAGTATCATTTTTATAGGCTTATATTCGCCTGTCCTGTCTCCGGTGTTATAAAACATTCGGATTGGTGTCTTTTCTTTTGTCTCTTCTTTTACCAGGACAAGATTCCTTACCACCTGTTGAGCCTGTATACATCTATATTTATGCCCTGCAATGTTATTGTCCCACTCAAAGCATTTGTGCAACTCTGTGTCTTCATGCTGAGCATAATCCACAATATTCTCAGGTGTACATTTGATACTCGTTAGTTCTTCAACAACTGTATTTGGATTGGCTTTGAATAACCCATCTATTTTCCAAGTTGCTTCCATTTTCTAATCACTCCTTTCCTATTTGATTTCTTCTTGTATTACAACCACGTTTCTCCTATACTTTAAATACAGGCACCGCCATGCCGAGTATTACGAAAGGAGAAATCTTTATGAAAGATTTTAAAGACTTTGAAGCCTCTTTAACGAAAGAAAATATTGAATATATTAATTCTTCCAATCTTTCGTTTTCTGGAGATTTAGCAGATCCAGATGACCAACTTAATTTTATTGGCTATCTTGGTGGTCTGGATTTTGCAAGGACGATAAGACTTCTTGAACTCTATCACAAGTGGCTTCAGAAACAGATGTAGAGTCAATCGAAACCCTAGTCTTGAGCTCCAGGTTTTTTCTTATAGCTTGGAGCTCCTCTCTAATTTCAATTAATACCAGTCTGGATAAGAGCAATTCCCTTCTGGCCTTTAATATTTCCCGAATTATTTTAATCAGTATTTTCACCTCCATTTTTTGCCGGAAGCCTGGGCTTAAGAACCATTTGATTTGTATTCAGACAGTTCAACAGGTGTGATCTCCATAGCGTTACATAATGCAAACATTTCATTTGCTTCTAATTTTCTTTCGAGATTTACTACCTGCGATAATTTGCAAGGACTCATTCCAGCTTTTTTAGCAATAAATGCTTGCCGATATCCTTTGTCTTTAATTACATTTCTAAGATTTACTCTTATGTCTGTCATATTTTCACCTCGCTTCCTAACTCATTTCTTGAGTATGCTTGTATTATAATACTCAATATTTTAGTTGTCAATACTTTTAAACTAAATTTTTGAGTTTTTATATTGATTTTCTAAATTTATTGTGATATTCTACTTTTGGAAAGAAGGTGAGATAATGACGAAAGAAGAAATTGGTTCTATCTTGAAACGATTAAGAATTGAAAATGGATTAACGCAAAAAGAAGTCGCTTCTAAAATAGGAAGAACTCAGCAAATTATTGGACATTGGGAAACTGGGTATGCCCAGCCAGACGCAAATACTCTATTTACGCTATTGTGTATTAATGAGAGGCATGGAGCAATGATTATATATCGTCCGCACCGTGGTGGCCTAAAAGAAGCCATGGAGCTAAGAAAAATATTTAATACGGAAGCAGAAATGTTTGAGTATATTGCAAGCCAGAATGATGGTGCTGTCAGCGTTGAGGATTTATCTATAGGGGAGATTTTAGGAGATGATCCACGGATAGGCTGGAAAGACTGCCGATACGTTCTTACAAGCAGATACGGGAAAGAACGCTTTACGGTTCCACAGGCAATAGGCACTTGCTCGTACCAATGGAACAACGACTGATCCTTGACTAAATCTTGACTAAATCTTGACTAATCCTTAGCTAAATAATAAGACTTATCCAAGAAAAAACCGCCCCGGTGCGCCAACACCAGAGCGGAAAATCGCAGGACTCAGGCCAACGAATCCTGCACCCGTAATCAATACGGGTATCACAATCTCCGAAGAGAAACACTTATTAACATATAATATTGTATCATCTTCGGAAACAGTGAGCAATCAGAAAGTTTGTTCGCTGTTATTTTTATACTAAAAAGGAGATGATTTTATGGGTAAAAAGAAATATCCTAACCTCCCAAACGGTTTCGGGTCTCTTAGAAAGCTTTCCGGACACCGATCACACCCTTATGCTGTCCACCCTCCAGTAAAGGAATTTACCCTGGAAGGAAAGCCAATAACCCCAAAGGCCCTGTGCTATGTTTCTGACTGGTATGTAGGATTTGCAGTCCTTACAGCATACAAGGCCGGGACTTACAAGCCAGGCCTGGAAAAGGAACTGGAAGTTATGCGAGCCATGGATGACGGCGATCTGCAGGCGTTTACCAAGCGGATCCTGTCGGATTATACTCTTGCGGTCCGGCCAGTGGCAGAAGAGAAAGGAGATATGCTGTTCTCTGAACTATATGAGAAATATTGGAACTGGAAGTACGAGGGGAAAAAACAGTATTCCCAGCAGTCTAAAAACTCCACCAGAGCTGCGTATAAGAACTGTGAAGCCATTCACGGCGAGAAGATAAAGAATATTACCTATGAACAATTACAACGCATTGTAGACGGTTCTACGCTTAAACACGCCAGCCTGGAGCTGATAGTGTCTCTTCTAAAGCAGATGTTTAAGTATGCCCTGGCTCAGAATCTGATAGACAGAAATCCCACGGAGCTGCTGCGGATCAATATCCCGGATGATGACGAACACGGGGTTCCGTTTAATGACCGGGATCTGGAACGATTATGGGAACATCAGGAAGATGACATGGCGCAGATCCTCTTGATTATGTGCTACTCAGGATACCGGATAGGGGAACTGAAGGTAATAACCATTGATCTGAAAAAGAAATACTTCCAGGGCGGGCTAAAGACCAGGACAAGCAAAGAGAGGGTTGTCCCTATTCATTCCGGGATATACGACATTGTTAAAGAACGTATTGGGAAATACGGAGAACTAATGCCAATGGCATATGCATACTTCCAGGTAAACCTTGAGGAGTACCTGAGATCTATAGGAATCGGGAAGCACACGGCGCATGACTGCCGCCATACCTTCTCGGCTCTCTGCGAAAGATATAAAGTCTTAGAGAATGACCGGAAGAGAATGCTGGGGCATAAATTTGCAGATGTTACAAATGGCGTATACGGTCACAGATCTCTGGAGGACTTGCGAAAAGAAATCGAAAAGATACCTTGTCGAAAATGTGTCGAAAATGGAACCGAAAAATTTAAAAATATAGCAGGATAAATCAGAATGTAAAACAACAAGAAAATGGCTTAAATACAAGGATTTTCGGGGTTTTTCCTGTATCTAAGCCATTCTTTGAAAATGCCCTAACCTTAAAACCAGATTAAAATGGAAACCTTATTTTTAAAGGTTTTTTGGCGTTTTTGTCGAAAATGTGTCTAAAATAGAAATGTTATTAAATAGGAAGAAATCGAAGATGATACAATAAAATAATTAAAAAAAGTCTGCTTTATCTATTGACATCACACACAATGCGTGGTATTATAATATCAGAAAGAGATAAGGAGGAAAACAACATGAAGAAATACAATTTATCAGAGATCATGAAAAAGGCATGGAAGTTATTTAGAGGATCCAGAAAATTATCTGAAAGATTCTGGATCACAATGAGCGAAGCAATGAAAAAAGCATGGGCCGAAGCCAAAGCAGCGGTAAAGGCAAACGCAATTATCGCACAAAAATATTTTAATTTTAACATCAGCGGATGCGAAGTACTTATTAATCTTGGCGACGGGATCGTATCCGGAGAGACTTACAGATGTAAAGAAACATTAAAAGCTTATGGCCTTAAATTTAACGGCCATGAGAAATATTGGGAAGGATCCGTAAAAGATATTGAGGATCTTGTAAGAGCTTACGCATAGGAGGTATTAGGATGTATATTAAGGGTATCGGAAAAATCGCTCAAAAAGAAGCGATGTCAATTTTGACAGCGGATGGAAAAATGGCCGTAAAGAACGGAGACATTACGCCGGAGGAACTGGGAGAAATGTATAAGCTGGAGATGGTAAAAAAGAATTCCAAGGTTGGAAGCTTGCAATCCACTTTTTCTGAATCCTATAAATGGATCCCGGATGATCTGAAATCAGAGCTTAGCCCTGAACAGCTTGCAAAACTTACAGATCAATTCTACGATTGCTACAGCGCTGGAAAAGCATCAAAGTAAAAGACAGGGCAAATGCCCTGTGCCCTGTCATCTACCAGATTATCATAAATCTCATTATTTCAATCCGTGTCCACCGGTATTGCTGGCAGATCCGTAACAGAGAGCATCCACTCTGTACGACAATATTATTATGTCACAGAAAGGGGTATTTGTCTATAGGAGGTAAAATGAAAGTTAAAAAAATAAGAGAATTAACGGGGCTTAACCAGTCTGAATTTTCCAGGAAGTACAGCATTCCTCTGCGGACCATACAAGACTGGGAGGCAGAGAGAAGAACACCGCCCGAGTATGTATTAGAACTACTTGAAAGGGTGGTAAATGAAGATGTGAATAAATCAGCCCCGGTTTAATCGCCGGGGCCTTCTTCTTGATCTCTCAAAATTTTCTCTTCTAATGCCTGTATGATATAGGCAGCTCACGTTATTTTTCTACTGTAGGGCCCCGGTTGATAGCTGCCTGAAGCCGCTTATACCATGGCGCCACGCTCTTCCAGTCAAAAAACGGCATGTCTTTTCCGTTGTTAGCCTTATAGATATCATTCAGGACGGTTCTTTCGTCCGGGTGCCGCAAAATATGAATATTCTGCCCGTCAAAATAGTAAACATCATCTCCGCCGTCAATTTTATAAAAACACTGCATTGTTGTTTCTCCCTTCATTTCAATTTCATTGTTTTCTGTTCCGTAGTTTTTGTAAGCATAATTCATGTCACATCTGCCAGATATCCCTGGCACACTTCCGCTGCTTGAATACTGCCAGATCGACATATCCGATATGGCCGGCTGGGAAGCATACTGCGCCAGCCATACATCATATGGGAGCTGGGATTGGTCAAAATACCTGTTTAGATAATCCGGATTGGTATAGTTCATTGTGTTGTAACCGGCCGCTTTTATTTCTTCGCAGAAGGCCTTTGCCATCTGTGTAGCCATTGATTTTGTGATCGTAACTCCGTTTTTGGCTGCATAGCTCACGGTATCATATTCCAGATCAAACGCAATCGGCCAGGTGACATTATACTGCTTTGCCAAGGTCACGGCGTATTTAGCCTCGTTTCTGGCCATGTCCACGGTATAAGCGTAAGAAAACCAATACATTCCAATCGGGATTCCGGCGGCGGTTGCACCTTTGGCATTTGCGTGGAAGTATTTATCCACATTGTTCCGGCCATATCCGCCCCGGATCATGGTAAACTGAACACCAGAGGCCTTTGCCTGGCTCCAGTTGATTGCTCCCTGGTGCTCAGAAACATCAATTCCTTTCAGCATCATATTTGTAGCCTCCGTTTTCCAGAGCTTTCTTGCGCTCCTCGATATCGGCAGCATAGGATTTCTGCATATTCTCTGCGTCTGCCACAGCAATTCCGTAATGATCCGCTACCTGCTCTGGCGTATAGCCATAGGCAAAGCTCTTGATAACTTCCATGTCAGTTTCTGTATAGATCATATTTGTCCCTCCATATAAGGGCGATCACTCGCCCTCTATTCCTGTTGTTTCTGTAGGCACCTCCGGGATTCCGGCCACGCTGGTTGCAAGGGAAAGGATGCCTGCCAGCACAGAGGCAGACAGTACCATGATCCAGTTTACGTCTTGCAGAACAGCAGCGGTTCCGATGGTAGCCACAAATGTCTGTGCCATCGTACGAACGCATCTAATTAAGCTTGCACGCCACCATTTTTTATTAAAAATATTCTTCATACTAAAAACCTCCTGACGCAATAAAATAGATAATACCAGCAAATACAGCAGATCCTAAGGAAGTTGCCAATGCTTTTACAAATTCCTTCTTAAATGATTTCTGTATTTCTGATGGTTCCTTTTCTATTTCATCCATTTTTTGACTTAATTCTTCCACATTATCACTGGTAGTCTTCATCTGTTCGCACAAAAGAGCCATGGTTTTGCTTAATTCGTGGATTTCTTCCGTAATACCTTCCAGCTTTTCAATTCTGTGGCTGTTGCTTTTGGCACGCTGCTCAACCTCGGTAAGCCGCTTTTCGTGCTCTAAATCCATATGCGTACCTCCATTTTTCTGTATTGCAGTATTTTCTTGATCTGGTCTGTCTCTTGGCATACAACCACCTCCATACAAAAAGCAGACAGGGCATTGCCTGTCTGCTATATGAATCTTTTCTCTATTTGTTGTGGGACTATATAAATGGCCTGGTCTCCTAGAACTGCATAGGCAGCCCCGAAGATTTCCCTGCCATAATCCGCAATAAAATTACATACCCACTCTTCTGCTTCTATCCAGTATTTTTTCCTAACCATGCGGTGTATATCTGCGATCAGGCCGGCGGAAAACAGTGTAGCATGGCCCAGCTCATGAATGAAAACTTTGTTCAGAAGTTCTCCTCGCAGCCGATCAGACAAATAAATAGTCATTGTGGCCGGATCCGTAACGCCAATAGTTAATATATTTTGCCTATCTATGAGTATCGGATCATGCGGGCCAACAAATTTCACATTCCATATATCACCGCAAAGTCTAAATTGTTTTATCATCAGAAAAGCCCCGGTGTTTACCAGGGCTTAACTCCTTTACTGCATATTCTGGACTTTCTGGGCCATCTGTACCATCTTCTGTTTCAGAGCCGGCTTATCTGCAGTATCGGCGTATCTCATAACATCTTCAATAACACTTTCCATGCCGTCAAAGATTTCATTCATGGACTCCTTCATCATGCGCTTATCCTCAGGGCTTTTGGACTCCGTATAATGTTTCCGGTAGTAGTCAAAATCATCATATGCCTTTCCGTAACGTCCATGGCCCTGTTTTGTATATCCGCTGCGATCCATGTCATTCATAGATCTTCCTCCGGTCATATTGCGTCCATCTGTGTATCCCATGCGATAACCAGTCATCATAGGCATTTCACCATACATTCCGTCATATTCATCCGGCTCTTCCATCATGTGGAGGTATGGGGTATATCCTGCAGAACGTCCCCGTCCGGTTCTATGGACAAACCTTCCATTTGCGGCCCGTCCACGATATCCCATGCGACCATATATTTTTTCTTCCTGTTCTGCCTCATCCATAGCCTCAATTCCACGCTTATTGATGTCATACTCCGTAAGGTCTTTCATAACACAAGCCCAGTCTTTCAGTTCATCCAATTCCTCACGGGGCATTTTGTTAAAATCGGAGTAGCAGGATTTGATATGCTCTCCAATTCTCTTTGAATATTCGTGCATAATCCTACCTCCTTAACAAATTCTCTCAACGATAACGACAAGATTTGAAATCTCGATTGTCTGTGTGTTCGGGTTTCTCACGGCAATGTTCACCGGGCATTTCCCAGCGTTGATGATTTCCTCTGTTGCCACGGAAAACTCATCTCCTACTGCTGCCGGTGTGACGGTTGCGATTGAACTCTGTACAATCTCTCCGTTCAGCGCAATTCCCAGAGAAATCGCTTCAACTGTTCCTCCTGTCGGAATAGAGATGTTTGCTTTCACAAATACCTTATATCTTGCCGGCTTGCAGTCACACCCGGAATTATCTACACAGATAAGCCCGGAACCTGTTCTGTGGCTTACACACCGGCTTCTGATTACATCTGTATCAAGTACGGCGTTCTGTCCTGCCGCTACCTGCTGGATTGTTGAAGTAAATTCAGCCATTTTTCTAATCTCCTTTTTCAGTTATTGAAAAAGGGATAGTGCCCTTATAGCATCTATCCCTTTGAAATGTTTATAGTAAAATCGACTTATGTCGAACATCCCATAGGGAAGATACTATTAGCAGCCGCAGCCACAAGCGTTATATCCGCATCCACATCCATTATTTACTCCGAAGGTAAATCCAGTCGGATTAATAATAGAAGTATAAGGACTCATAACAGGGTAGCTCGGAACCGGTGTCGGTCTGAGAGCATTTACAATGTTATTTGTCTGTGCTGCGTTGCTAAGCTGTAACTGTGCGGACTGAAGATCGGTCTGTAAGGACTGAATCTTGTCCTGAGTAATCATATCAACGATTCTCTGTGTTCCAGCGTTCTGAGCGTCAATCACATCTCTAAATCCTGTGTTAAGGGCCTGCTGGATAGCAGTTCCATTGTTGTTCACAGTGTTCTGGAGAATGTTTGTCTGAGCGGCAAGGTTATAATTTACCTCTCCTAAGCCCTGTTTTAAGTCACAGCAGCAATTCTGGAGATTGTAGCCAAGATTGCTGATATTGCTGTTTACGGAATTAAACCCGTTACAGAGCTGAGTGCCGATTCCAGTAATTCCGCTCTCGATACCCTGTGTGGAGAGAGCTGCGTCAATGTCTGAACGAGTGGCATACCCCTGTGCTGCTGGAGTATTAAATCCGCCGCCATTTCCGCCGAATCCTCCGAAGCCGTTACCCCAGCCACCGAAGAGGGCGAAAATAACAATGATCCACAGAAGCCATTCACCACCCCAGCCAAAACCGCCGTCGTTACAGTTTCGGCCGGCACCGTTGCCAGTAGCAGCGGCAATGTCGGATAAGGAATATCCTGAATTCATCATGATTTTTGTCTCCTTTTGCAAATATATTTACAAATAGAGACAACCCGGGAAGTCTTCTATTTTGTACAGTAGTACAATTATTTTTTAAAAGAATCAAGGAACTGATCTACATCTTTTCCTTGGCTCTTATATAAATTTCTTGCAGTATCTTTAAATGTCTGCAAGTCATTATTCTGTATCGCATCTATAAGAGTAGGGATAGAAGGATTATTTCCTCCTATTTGTTTCAGCTTATCTATAACAAGATTTTTATTACCTAAGATTTGCTGCGGATTCTGTCCAAACATCATTTGCAATAACGCCATTGGATTCATCATTTGCTTGTACCTCCTCTTTTAGCAGGAGGTTCCGGATTGCTGGCTGTCGAGGGAATCATCTGTTTGATGTTCTCCAGCTCTCCGCCAATGCCCTGTAAAATATCCATTTTAAGCTGCCCCAGCATAGCGTTAAGAGATTCCAGATTAACTGTCTGTTGCTGTGTTTGCTGCGGGGCCTCTGGCATAGCTGCTTTATAAGTGACTATGCGGCTTGTTCCGTCCGCCTGTAGCTGTTTTATATAGATTTCTGACAGGTCCGCTTTTGGATAAAAAGTAGGCCTTCCAGACATATCCACATTTTTAGCCCTTACAACGTCTATACCGTCCACAATTTCTCCGTTCAAGCCGGTTGACTGCTGTGGATAGGCCTGTGGTTGAGCTGACTGTGCCTGAAGCTGAGCAAGCCTTTCTTGGTATGGATTCATTGGATTGTATTGTGCCTGATACGGATTGTAGTTATAAAATGGATTTCCAAACTGTTGCATTGTGTTACCTCCTCTATGTCTATAGCATAGCTTAAAAGGCAGCTATCCAACAGTTCTTATAAGCTCCGTAAAAGTGCCTAAAAAGTTCATGAAATTATTAATTTCTCCCAGTACACTCTGTCTATCCACTCTCTCATTTTTCTAGTGTCGGTGGCTTTGATTATCTTCTTATTTACACGCACACTTAGTTTCTTAATGGTGCTGATATCACAGCACATCTCTTCTGCGCATTGTTCTAAGGGGACTTCCCTTGCCCTCAGATCAAATAGCTTTCTTTCGTCTTCTGTAAAATTACAAAATTCCCGATAAAATTCCAATTCAGGCTCTATAAAATCGTATATCTTCATTCTTTCCCTCGACATTCGCATAAAAATAAGGCCTTTTGGGGCCTTATTTGTCAATATGTTTTTCTTGATATTTACAAGCGTATGCTATACTATAATAAGCACAGCAGAAACGCTTTAAATAGCGGTAGGAGCCAGGGCTTTTTGGGTACCCTGGCTCCTTTATGTCGCTGATTTAAAGTATCCTTTAAAAAGGCCAACTATCCTCTTTTGTGTTTTGCCAGCTTCTTACCTCTCCATGTCCGGTATTTTCTGTAATCGATGTATAATGATTTGCGGCGAAGATCCCACATTCTTTATCCGATATATCTACAACTTTTGCCCAATTATTTATAATTTTGGAATTTGAGCAATCTGCTTTGAAATATATAGATTTATACCCTCCGGCAAAGCAACTACTGATAACCGAATTTCCTAGCCCAGCATAGCATTGTATAGAATCTTTACTAACGATATTATCAAATACATTATGTCTCATCGTTTCGAATCCATCTTCCATATCTATAGCCCAATAACCGTATCTTGGTCCAGTTTCTACATATGAATTTTTAACATATGTGCTGTCTCCCCCAACGAATGTAATAGCCCAGGAATGATTATTTTCAAATCTACAATCTACAATTTTTGACATATAAGATTGCAAAAAGGGATATAGCCTAATTACGCATTCATCTTCTCCCACATTTTTTGTCGGGACTTCTGATTGAAATGCGGAAATTTTAAAGAACTTTGCACCTTCTGGAAGTTCATACCGGTCAAATTGTCTATAAAATGTTCCACCTTCATTTAATAATACCCCTTCTTCATTATACCAATATGTTTTTATCCAGCGTGAGCTTATACGGCTATAATATGCTGTTCCCATATTTCCAATACGAAAATACTTTAGTTTTTCTGGATCATATCCTATTGCGTGCTTTTCGGGTGTACATATATAAAGAGGATTTTCGATTAATTCTCCACTATCATCTAAATCCCCACTTGCGAAATCTTGATAAACTAATCGACCTCGATTATTTTTCCCGCTTCCAGCAGTATAATCTTCATCACGGATTCCTCCAAAGTAATCGTATTGGTCTATACATTCAAACATTACCTGAAACCCAACGCAGTTATTTAGATTAACATTTTTAATCATGCAATTTTCACAATCTTGAAAACTAATAACGTTTATACTATCTGAATACTCAGATTCAGCATGTGTAGTATTGTTCAGCCTTTCTCCAAAAATGTTTAAATTTATTAGTTTGCTGTTTTTTGCTCCGTTCATAAAGGCAAACATTTTATATCTTACTGTTTCGTTTGCTTTATAGATATATGGGTTATCTTGAATATATAATTCGGATCCCGAAAAATCAATAATAATATCACTCGGTATTATACAGCATATTGACTCGTTATCCCCCTCATCAAATGCTGGATAAATAAAGTATTTATTATACGGAAAAACAATTTTTTTGAATCCTAATGTAGAAGCTTCTTTTATCGCATGAAAAATGCAAAGTGCTGTTTGTTTAGCAGAACCTCCATTCAATGGATTTATTCCGAAAGCATAATCAGATTTTATATAACAAGTTTCTTCTTCTTCAACGTTTTCATTATCTTCATCTTCGATTTCTACCGTAAATGAATCTGTAAATTCCGTTCCTCTTAGTGTAGCGGTTATGGTCACAGAACCTTTTTGTTTCGGGATCAATATTCCATGCATACATTCACATTTTCCCGGGTCAGAACTACTGTAATCTATGAAATAATTATTCTTTTCTTCGGAAAGCGTGACTCCATTAAAGGGATATACACCAGCACTAACTTCGTGTTTTTCTCCTATCTTAATTTTTTTATATGTATTCGCAAATTTTACTCCTTCAAAGTCAGTAGATAATTCGCTATTTGAGTATTCTTGCAAATCTCTTATATTGTAACTGACCCCGTCTGTTCTATAATGTACGCCTTGGGTAGTTTCGCTATTTGCATAAGCTTTACATGGCATATCCTGTGAATCGGCTATAAGTGCAGATGCAGATCCTAAATCAGTAATCCCATCTCTTTGATATTCGTGTATAAAGCTATCAGAAAATGTTACCCCATCATAAATTGAATTTCTTATAATTTCATCTTCACTTAATTTTCTATCATACACTCTTATCTCATAGCATTTTCTTCTATTTTCCAAATATAATTGCAAATCATTTTCCACTGAAACAAGATTATTTTCAGTATTAAATACATATTCATTTACTGCTACTAGCTTACTTTGTGAATCATAAGCTAAAGTTAATTTCATCTTATTTTCTGATACTGGCTGAAAAAAGTTAGCTTGATCAGAAATTTTTTCCAAGTTTGAAGACTTTGTAAAAAAATAAACTGATTGATCTACAAGAAGCAATTTATTACCGGAATATAAACCTAAATAGCGATTAATGTTATTAGCATTATTTACCGTCATAGACTGTTTAGTACCATCTATGTTTAGTCCTAATGTGCCTTTTTCCCAATGATCTGCAAATTTTGTACTTGCATCAAATATGATTTCTATAGTTCCGCTTGATAGCTTTCCAAAATCTTTTAATGTTATTGTCTTATTAGCTGTGATTTCTTCACCTTCAATAGAGCAATCCGAATATGTTTCATTATTCACAGCATCTTTAACTACTCCATCAACAGCTTTAAAATCAAATATCAATCCATCAGTTACAGGTACAGGCATTATTATTTCTTTTCTAATGAAATTTCCATCACTGTCTATCGATACAGAATATTTTTTCCCGTCTTCTGATTTGAAAACCAAGTTGTTTATATCAAGCTGGCTCACATCCATGTCGATCATATTTCCCTCTGTATCGGTTCCTATGATCTTTTCTGGATTCCATCCAGCGTTTGGGGCTTTGGAATTTATAGTGCTCTTTAACTCAGCAACGTCAGTGGTATTCTGGTTAAGCTGCTGCTCCTGTTCTTCGGTCATGCCGGACACCGGATTCTCTTCAAGATAACCGTTCACAGCCTGCTTGATCTGTTCCGGATCCACGGTTCCACCGCCGCCTCCTGTATTTTCCGGATAAGTTGGAACAAATAATTGTCCTGTTAACGGGTCCACTGCCACAGGTACATCTTCATCAGTCTTTTCTATAGCCTTACCTCCGCCAAGCTGAGCAGAAGACATAATTGGGAGAGTATAGGGATCGGATCCCCCACCCGTAGGAATATTAATCGTCTGTTGCGAACTGCCATCATATTCAGCAGTTACCGCACCCGTAAAAATAATTTTCTGTGGGTTTGGCAGTGTCTCAGGTATTGTAATACCATCAATTAGGGCTTTAAGCGCTACGCCTTGTGCTGCACTCAGAGGTTTATTTGCAACATTCGTAGTCAGATTGTCTATGATATCCGTTACACTCACCTTTTGAGTCGTGATTGCATCTATCAGGCTCTTATTGTTCTTGATATATGCCACAATCTCGGACATCTGGTCGAGCGTATCATCGTCGCTGTCTGCAAGTGCGTTCAGCCGTGTTGTCAGTTCCTGTACCAATAGACGAATGTCGCTGTGTGCATCCACCGCCGTGTTGTGTACTGACACTTTAGCCTCTGCCGTTCCGCTTGCATCTGCTCCAACCTCTACCGCCGTATAAGTCGGTTTCGTAGGTTCTTTCGCCCACGCCGGTACAGTCGGGTCCGTTTCTTCTGTAATCCCGCCCCCACCTTCTCCGGATGGAGCATCCGCAGGAACCACATTTCCGTCACTTCCAACAGAGAGATATTTTCCAGAATTACTGGCTCCCTGATTCTTTGCCAGCACGCCTACCTGGTCAAGGGTTTTGCTTCCTTCCAGAGTTACTCCGTTTAGCTGCGGTTTATTGGAAAGATCTTCATAATTCGTTGTGCCGCCAGTTCCACCACCTCCGCCAGATTCCAAAGCATCCAGACGGTCAAAGATCTGTGCAATAACATCCGGGTGTTCCTCGACAATCTCTTCTGTTCCGTCCGGGATTGTCGCAAGCACTGTCCCAATGGCCGGAGTGGTATTGAAAACAGTATTCGGATCCGTTTCTGTTCTCTTAGCGTACATTTTAAATAGAATAAATCCGGGATTTTTGAACACATTCCCGGTAAGCTTCCAGGAGAATGTAATATCTTCTCCATCCACTTCCGCATCCTCGCAATGGTACGGAGCAACACCGATAGACGGAAAAATAGATCCGCTTTCTGTCTCTGTGTATACATAAGCAATAAATATCTGATGTGTAGATAAATCCACATTATCTCCGACAATTTTAGGACAGCGGAAATATTTACGTTCGATATTCATATCCCCCGTAACGCCGAATAGACGTTCAGAGGATGGAACCGTTATAGTTCTGCTTTCTGCATCTATTATAAGTTCCTCCGGTTCCGTTGCTGCTAATGTTGTGATTTTAGCGTTCTGAAGGGCTTTTAATACCTCTTCTGTACTTGCCATAATTTATCCCTCCTCTTGCCAAATTTTTACTGCGTTTGTCCGGACAATTTCTCCGTTTTTTATTGCAGTTAAAGATATTTTAAAGTTCTTATAGTCTGTGACCGAATTATCCACCAGGCAGGCTCCTGAAAATACCGGAGACGCACATATCTCTTTCCCGTAATGAGTAAACGTGGCTGCCAGAGGGATATTTCGCCAGTCTGCGGGCAATTTAAAAAAGCAGCCAAGGTAATCCTTGCTGCCCTTGATAATATGGCTAAAATCGCATTCTGGGTCTTTACTTAGAGTCTGGCTCTCAACAATGAATTTTAGTATGCGCATAATTATGCCTCCTCTGCCATTACTTCTCTCCAGAGAGACTCTGTGCCCACTACCCCAGGCTCCCAGACGTTGTTATCCACCAGAGACTCCCAGGTTTTTCCGTTGTGCGTCACTTTATCGCCCGCAGAATATCCGTTGGTGCTGTCCGGCTGTTCCCATTCAGGGATCACTTCTGGATCTGGAATCAAGATTTTTGCCCACAGAGACGGAGCGTTCTCTGGATTCCATTCTGCCTGTGCAGTATGGTCCTGTAAGCATTTATACAGCACCTCATTATAGAGCTTTCTGTCTCCTGTTTTATAGTCTTTATTCGGCACCCATTCTTCGTGCAGGTCTTTTACCGTCAAGGCCTGCTCATCTGTCAGATACGTAAGTGCCGTCTGTACATCTTCCTGTTGCTCTTCTTCCTTGGTTATCTCCCGGAGCCTAAAAGTTATCTCCAAGCAATCCGGCTTTTGGGTAACATAGAAATTTGGCAGTGTCATAATCAGGTTTTTGTACTCTGCATTTATGGTATCGTTTTCAACAAATTTTACGCTGGACAGATTCTTTTCTGTTAAGTCTCCTGCCAAGGCTGCCAATCCTATATAATCTTCGACCATTGTGACCACGGCCTGCAAACGTGCTCCGGCTTGGACTTCTATTTCTGTTCCGTCTGCCAAGATTAATTTCTCCATTGCATATCCTCCTACAAATAATAAAAAATGCCGTCTAAGGATACATAAGTAGAATTTACGGCCGTCCTGATCTGGACAGTGCCATCTCTTACAATTGCTACACGGCAGCCATAATATGTATCATCCGCACACTGAAAAATTCGATTCATGGAAGGGCGGATAGCAGTTGGCAGTATAGCGCACGTACCTTTTACAGCGCTGCCGTTACTCTTTTCTACTTGCCCTCTTAGTTCTACCTTATTTCCGCTTACTTTGTATTGAGGTGTTCGATTTTCTGAAGCCGCGTATCCGGAAACAAGGGATATATCTTTCCACTTCGAATCTGAATACACAGGGATCAGAGACCAGTCACTCCATACGTTATTGGATCTATATCGCATAGCGATTTCCAGAGATCCGTTGTTATAGTAAAAGATCTTCTGTAGAGTGTCTGTTTCGGTGTTAATTATTTCTGCAATACCCCATCCAGATACATAATATGCATTCTGGATTTCCGAGAAGCTGCACATGTAAACTCCTGGCTCGATCAAATTACTAAAGTCTCCGGAAAACCAGCCTTTGTCGTATAATCCTGTTTTAATATTCTGAATATCATTGTATTCCAGAGTTGCGAATCCATCGCCATTTCCAAGGATCACAGTCCCATCTGTTATCTGTGCGGTTATGGTCTTTCCAGTTACACTATTGCTTTCCGAAAAATATACATTGTTGTAATCATATCTTGCATATCCTGTCGCAATAATCTGGTCATTGTTGTTCTTGTCTCTTTTTGTATAAGTCATATACAACGGATATCCTCCGTTTTCTGACTTAAACAGCCTTGTATTACCATCAACCGATATATTGGGACTGACCGCCATTGAGCTGTTTTTCCATGGGATATTGATCTCGCCCGCAGTAATCAGGCCTAGATCCGCCGCAAATGCATCCAGGGATTTTACAGAGATATTCTGCGCAACAAAGAGATATAGCTCCCATGAGCTACCGTTCCATCGATATGTAGCGTTCTGCACCAGACCTGGTACTGTCCCGGTGTGTTTCCATAGCATTCCGATGTACGGATTTTCAGGTTCTGTAGGCGATACAGTAATACCTGTAGGATTTCCCTGGGGACCTGTTGGACCCTGAGGCCCTTCAGGTCCTGCTGGGCCTTGCTCCCCTTGTGGACCTTGGACCCCTTGAGGACCCCTGAACAATGACCATGTGTAATCTTCAGGATCGTTACTTTCTGTCGGAGTTTCCTTATTATAAGCAAGGCCAATGTAATTTTTTCCGGTTGGATCGTCAGAAATCCCGGTTCCCTGTGCGTCATCAGCGTACCTTACCCAAGTATACAGCGTCTTCCCGTCTTCGCCCGGTGCTCCCGGTATTCCTTCGCCCGTAATTCTTGACCAGGTGTAATCCTCGTATCTCGTGCTTTCTTCCGGTGTTGTTTTATTGTAGGCGATCCCCATGTATTGTTTTCCGTCCGGGCTGTCCGACATGCCAGTTGTAGGGGTATCAGCATATTTAATCCATGTATACAGGCTTATACCATCCTCGCCTTTAATCTTTGTCCAATTATAGTCTGCCGGGTTTTCGCTGTCATTTATCTCAAAGTCAACATACTGGCCAATATAGGTTTTCCCGTCGCTTTCCGTGATGCTAAAGTCTACAGTTCCATCTGCGCTGTTGGCGTAGGCGATATGCAGGTAGCTGGTTTTTCCATCCTCTCCATTTGTTCCGGGAATCCCCTGGGCTCCATCAGCACCTTGTGCTCCTTGGAACCGCATCCAGGTGTAATCCTCCGGATCTGTGCTGTCGATCTGGTTAAAATCCACATAGGTTCCTATATAGACATCCGGAACTTCAGACATTGGATCTCCGTTTGCGTTCGGACTGTATTTGATGTGGAAATATGTAGTCTTTCCATTAGCCCCTGCCGGTCCCGGGACTCCCTGTTCTCCTTGCGGACCCTGGATACCTTGCGGCCCCCTAAAGAGCGACCATACATAATCCTTTGGATTATTGCTTTCCGTCCGGGATTCCTGATTATAGGCGATTCCTATATAATCCTTGCCTTCAGGGCTGTCTGACATTCCATTTCCACTTGCATCATCCGCATAACGAATCCAGGTATAGTAAGTCTTGCCATCCTCCCCTGCTGGTCCTGGTACTCCTTCCCCGGTAATAAGGGACCATTCGTAATCACCATAATCTGTGCTCTCAACAGGGCTCTCCTGGTTATAGGCAATCCCCATATACTGTTTGCCTTCCGGCGTATCACTCATGCCGGTTGTAGGGCTGTCAGCATACTTAATCCAGGTATACAGGCTTTTTCCATCGGCCCCAGGCGGTCCGATAGGTCCAGCAGGTCCTTCCGGGCCAGGTTCCCCATCTTCTCCATCCTGGCCGTCATTAACGTCTGACACTGTTACTTCGTAGAACGCCTTGACTGCCCCGGAAGTATCTACAGCCTCAAACCGATATACGGCTTTTCCATCTACATCATCCGCGGATATTGTATAGGGATTTCCGATATAGACTTCGGAACCGTCCTTATTCCAATGGATTTCAAAATTCTGAGCCAGCTCCACCCCACCCGCATCCCGGACATGAGCAGTCATTGTAGTTTCGCCTACACCGTTCTTAAATACGATCCCGTTGTTGGTAGAGATCATAGCTGTATAGGTCTTTCCCTGGGCGATCAGCTCTTCCACTCTTGCAAGGAGACTTTCATCAATCTGGCTCTGCAATTCCTTAAAATTGTCAAATGTGGTCTTGTTTCCAGATGGATCTGTAAAGCTCCTATGCTGCTCCGTCACTCTGGCTTCCAGGTATAACTCCGGATTAAAAGATTCGTCTGCAATGGTCACTGTGTCCCCGATATCGGTATCGAAGTACCCTTCCACCTCATAGCTCACTTTTGGTACGCAGTTTTTCTTCAACTGCGCCAGAGCCTGTCCGTATAGAGTTTCAACATTATCGGTATCGTACTCCCAGTTCACGCCGATGTAGCGTTCATTTTCGTTGGCCATCAGATTGCTGGGAAAGCGATCCCGGGCCTGGACTGCATACAGGTGGGTACTTCCTGCAGGCTTCCGGTACTCCACCTTTCCTTCAGAGTCATACTCTGTTTTGTCCAAGGAAGCCAGTGTAAGTCCGTCCCTGCCCGTAGGGGTAATGGCAGTATATAACTCTGTAATATCGGAGATTTTGGTAATACCGGAGATCTCCTTGTTATACCGCAGGGTCAGATCTGTACGCCGCTGTCCAACTCCCTGTGTGGTGTCAGAATGTTCCTGGTAGACATTCATCACGATTCGCCGCAATGAGTAATTGTCGTTAAGCTCCGGAAGGAACTCCAGCTCTGCGGAGAAGACAGTTGCCAAAGAAAAAAGACGGGCAAGAATCGTATCTTCTCCCGTCCATTCATTTGTGATCCGCTTTTCTGAAACCTCATTGGTTCCCAGTGTTATGACGTGCTCCGGATCAAACACCGCCAAATATTCCTCAAAGCTCATGGCGGAGGCAGCCTTATAGGCCCCTCTCTGCTCATTCAGGAGTTCAAAGGATAGAGAATAGGCTTCTACTGCTACCTCGTATTCATCCCGCTCTACATGCATGATATTCATGTAGTAATCTTTTTCATTTTTACGAAAAGCAATCTTGTTCCCCTCTACAAGGTATTGGGAATCCGGATGCTGTGCATTTGCAGAAAATGTATATGTAGCTGCAGTGCCTTTTAAATACTCTGTCAGCTCATCATTATAATAATGCAGCGCTTCCTCTGCTTCATTGTCCATATGGGCGCATACCTTGTCATATGCGCTCAGGATCGCTATCCTAACATATTCCATTTATAAAAACACCTCTGTGATGCTTGCCGCTATGGTTGGCGGCGGGTTGCAAAAATCCGAATAATAGAACTGCACTACAGTTTCTCCCGGCGGTACCTTAAAATACCGTGTGCCTACGATTTCATCCTCTACGCAGTTGATCCCGTCCCGGTATATCTTTCTTTCCGATCCGTTTATGTAGAGGACCGTCCCTGCTGGATACCGGTTAGGGATGTCATTCTCATAGTTCACGTTGTCTTTCCTGAAAAACAGGTAGTCAAAGTACATCCTGTTTACCAGATCATCCACGCTGTTCGTCCTATTGCTATACTGCCCTGCAAAGATGGTGACGCTTTTGGCTTTTTTACTTGCCAGTTCTGGCCTGTTAAAGGTATGTTTGCCATGGTAATAAAACTCAAACTCCCCGCCAGTCTTCCGGATATACAACTGGCCAGCATTTAGTGCCACCGGAGAGCTGCCATTTGCAGTAAATTCAATCCTTTCCACTTCTTCATCGGCAATCTTCATGATCACCCTGGCTTGTGCATTATTGGTAGAGTTTTTCATAACATGGATGGACGCAAGTAAATTTCCATCCTCATCTCCTACCACAAACTCCATAAGCCCTGTCTGGGTATTCCGTCCAGCTTCAAACCATATCCGTGTCTGGCAGTAAAAGTTCTGAGCCGTGTTTTGGCCGCTGGAATCCTGCGGGAGCGTTACCATTTTGGAGGCCCCATGCCAGCTGGATCCAGACCCTACATTGTCCAGCGCAAGGTAGGGCTTATCCTGATAGGTCACTGTTCGCCAGGTGCCATTTTTCGGAAAATCCTCTGTCAGGACTCCCTGGCCGTTAGTCATTGCTCCAAATTCTGTAGGATTACTATACCGGAACAGTTCTTCTGATCTCTGCAGTGTTTCAGAGTCAATCTCATCTATTTTTCCATACTGCATAGCACCATACTCGCTCACGATGCCGACATAACCGTTTTCATGGTTATGTTCTATGGTGTAATTCACGGCACATTCCTCTGTGCCGTCATTTCGTATAGTTACCTCCATTACACCGTCATTCACCGAAGCCTGGAAGGTTTTTTCTGTCAGCGCATGTTTGTAAGGATCGCAGCAATAAAAAGTAAATTCTCCGGTTACATTCAGTTTTCCGCTTCCAACGTCTCCGACTTCGCTCTTTGTTCCGATAAAATATTTATCCGGCTCATCGTAAAAGACCAGGCGTGCCTGTTCCTGGTCTAATATCCTGCTTAACTCATTAAATTTTTCTCGAAATTCTTCAGGAGAGGTTGAAAGAAGCTGATATCCTACAGTTATTGTCCTGGGTACATTCCGCTTGCTCTGATAATCAGATCCATCAGCGGTTCCTATCTGTATTTCTGTGATATCAGATTCAAGAAGTTCCCGTCCCGTAACATATAAGGTACGATATCCGTCTATAAGATTCTCAATATATTCTCCGTTGATCTGCATAGCTTCGGCCGGAAGTGGGTTACTCCCGGCCTCTGCCTGAATTGTTGTATCTTTAAATTCGTACATGGCAATCACCTGATTCCATTAATCATATTGTTTACTTTCTCACGCTTTCTAAGGTCTTCTTCCATAAATGGTGCTGTGATCCTGGAAACTTCTTTTCCTTCCAGATTTAACGGAATAACAATAGTATATTTGGCATTTCGAGTATACGAGTAATCCTCGGACAGTTCCCAGTTTCCTCCACCAGAACCAGCAAGGGAAGGTGTTGGAACATCTGGAAGTGAAGGGATAGCGATAAGTTCCTCAGTTGCCTGTTTTGCGTCTTTAGCCATGGACAGAATCCCCTGTACCCAGCCTTCTCCAAAATACTGTCCCAGCTTATCTGTCACTCTGGAAGGGCTATGAATCTGCGCCTCTGCCCGAATAGCTTTTTCTGCCGCTGCTGCAAGCTGTGCAGCTATACTCTGCACTCTGCCAAGGCTGGCAGACATACCATTTGCAAGACCAGCCCCTATGTTGTAACCAGCGCTGTATGCGCCGCTCTGAGCCGAATTAAGGGCAGATATAATGGAACTCGTCATACTCCGTGCAGTTGACACCGCTCGTGATCCTCCTGCGCTAATAGCAGAATTAAATCTATTCATAGCGTTATTTGCTGTATTTGGAAGCTGGTCAAGCCCGCTTTTTACTCCGTCGTTTATGCCGTCTCCAACCTTTTTTCCTGCACTCTTGGCTTTTCCGGCAGAATTAGAAAATGTACTAATCAGTTTATTTACGGCACTTTTCGCTTTATTACCGAGTGCATCTAATCCCTCATTTACGACATCAAGAGATGATCGCATACTTGCAATAGAGGACTGTGCGCTTTTCGCATTTGTCGCAATGGATTTCATGCTGGAGTTTACAAGCACAAGCGCCGCAGCCATTGCCGCCGTACCAACTGTACCAGCAGCCATTGCCGCAGAAAACGCAAGCAATGCCACTGTGGAAGCTGCGGACGATACTGCAAAAGCAGCCATTGCAGCCGTAAGGGCCAGCATAATTGCACTTAATCCTGTTGCTGACGCTAATAGTGCAGTAAATCCGGCCGCACTTGATAATGCGCCAGAAGCCAGCATAGGGAGTACAGCTGCGAGTGCTGTTCCAGACGCTGTGACAATAAGTAATCCAGCTCCTAAGGCAGTAGCTCCTGCCGCTAACAATGTGGTTCCTGCCGCTGCTACAATTGCGGAAGCTCCGACAGCTACAAGGCCTGCAGCTAAAGCGACACTTGCAACGCCAGCGGCGGCAGATCCAGCTGCGAATACCAACATAGCCGCTCCCAATTCAGCGATTGCAACGGCTCCCTGCGAACCATACTCAGATACCGTTGGAAGCACTGCTGCAACAACCGCAAGTGCTGCACTTGCTATAAGTGCCCCTGAAGCCACTAATACAATAGCCGCTCCAAATGCGATAAAACCAATAGATCCTGCTGTAAGTGCTGGTCCTAAGGCCGCTGCCAATGCCATTAATGCCGCCATTGCAACTACCATTCCTGCCATTACAGCGATTGCTGGAGTTCCTGCATTTGTCAAGCTGATTGCAGCCGAAGACATTACATACATTCCTGCTCCTGCGATTAATATAGCGGCTCCAAATGCAACCAATCCGACAGACGCAGATGTAAGCTGTTTTCCTAGTAACGCTGCGATTGCCATCAATGCACCCATTGCAGCCACCATTCCGAACATTGTTGCAATTGCTGGTGTGCCAGCTTCTGATAGAGCTATAGAAGACTGTGCCATTACAGCAAACCCTGCACTTACAAGAAGCACGGAAGCTCCCAATGCTACCAAAGCCACGCCTAAAGCTTGGAGTTGTGCCGGGGTCGCAGTAATAGCTTTTGTCATTACTGTAAATCCTGCGCCTAGCGCAACTACCGCAGCTACCATACCAACCATTACTGCTATTGCCGCCCCTCCAGACTCGGCCAGTGCTATAGAGGACTTGGACAATAATGCAAATCCGCCACTTACAAGCAAAATTCCAGCCCCCATTAACGCAAATGCCTGGGCTGACTGTAGAACATTGCTTGTAACTTTCACGCTTGATTTTCCAACAGCGTCTTGCCCTTTGGATATTCCAGTAAGATTTGGAGCTATCTTATTAATAATTGAACTTCCAAGGCTTAATATAGCTCCAGAAAATGTGCTTACAAGCGGAGTTATGGATCGTAAAATCTTAAATCCTTTATATGCAACGAAAAGTTTTGGAAGCTGTGTTATTACTTTTGCTATAGCGTCTGAGTTATCTTCCAAGAATCCTGCAAATCCTACCAATGCGTTTTTTGCAACACCAATAACATCAGAAAAATTTTCTATACTTTCTGTGCTTCCAAAAGCGCCGGTCAATTCAGAAAGGCTTTTCCCTATAGCAGAAAATGCGTCTCCGAATGCTTTTCCAACTTCTACCGCATTTTTTCTAAACACTTCCCAGTATTTAGATGCATTATCTACAAATTTCTTTATTTTTTTATCAATTCCACCAGATTCAAATGCTGCATTAGCTTTATTTACAAATTCCGTTATGCTTTTTACTGCTGCTGTAAGCGGCTCAGATAAGCTGTAAAAAATAGAAATACCTAAACTTTCTACAGAACCATTCATTTCCTCAACAGCTCCATTAAAGTTGTTGAGCATAGTTTCAGCAGCTTTCTCGGCGGAGCCATCACATTTTCTGTATGCTTCTGTAAGAGAGTTTAGGCTTCCCTCTCCTTCATTAATCAGCGCAAGCATACCGGACAGTGCTTCTTGTCCATACAACGTAACCAGGTAGTTATTTCTTTGCTCGTCTGTCATTCCGGACATGGCATTTTTCAGCATCCCTATCTGCTCAGATAGCGGCTTCATTTTCCCCGAAGAATCATAAAAGCTTACGCCCAACTGCTTCATGGCAGTTATCATTGTATCTGTCGGTTTGGAGAGTCTGCTTAATGCTCCTCTTAATGTTGTTCCAGCCTGTGATCCTTGTATTCCAGCATTGGCCATAATACCGATAGCTGCGGCCGTCTCTTCAAAAGATATTCCCGCCGCTCTCGCAAGAGGAGCAATATATTTCATTGCCTCTCCGGTCTGAGATACAGATGAGTTTGTCCGGTTCGCATTTTCTGCCAGTACATCAGCAACATGACTCATGTCTTCAGCTGCTAATCCGAAGCCTCTAAGAGTCGAAGCAGCAATGTCGGAACTTGTTGCTAAATTCTCTCCAGAAGCGGCAGCCATGTTTAAAAGCCCTGGCATTGCGCTCATAATTTCATTGGTAGCAAATCCGGCAGCTGCCAAATTCTCCATGCCTTGAGCTACTTCTGTTGATGAAAAAGATGTATCAGCTCCTAACTGGATCGCTTGCTTTCGTAGTTTTTCAAATTCTGAGGCTGTAGCTCCGGATATAGCCTGAACTCTTGACATTTCTGCCTGGAATGTTGCGCCGGTGTTTATGATTGATCCCGTAAATCCAGTGACAGTATTTTTTAAGGCATTAAATGCACTTTGCCCTATCCCTGCCATTATCCCGAATCCTAGCCCACCTGTAACAGTGGATTTCAGATTTGTTATACTCTGGCTGGCAGATTTCATGGCAGAAGAAAATCCTTTATCAGTTGCAGATAATATTGCCTTTACAGAAAAACTTTCAGCCATGTTTACCACCTGCCTTCTTAACTGCACGTTCTTTAGTCACATAATCACGAATTCGCTGCACAGCATTTTTATGATCTTTTGCTTTTTTCAACTCTTTTTCGTAATCAAAAAATTGTTTAAACCGTCTATATACCGGGCGTGTTTTCCCTTTCCCGGCAGGGCGTTCTGCTTGCACTGAAAAATTAAGAAAAGCCTGCCGGTGCGCATTGTAGTTTTCGTCTACTTGCCGCATCCGCAAGGCTTCCATCATAATTTCATATTGAGCAATCGTTATCTGGTCGATCTGCCTGAAGTCTGTAATTCCAAAAAATCGAATACACGTTTCTGCCACTTCATTGTACAGATCCTCTATGCTGGGTTTTCTGCTGTTTTCCCCTTCTCCAGTGCATTGAGAAAGTTTTTGGTCATTACTTTGGTAGCATTTGCTCTCTCGAAAAAACCCATAACATCATCAAATAATTTTTCGATATCCGTTTCTTCATCATCGAAGTAAGAGTAGATCTGTGTCATAGTAATTCTGGGGGTCATTCCAGAATTGGCAGAAAACAACACTTTAGAAAGTGTCTCTGTATCCTTCGCCTGGATACCAACCAGCGCAGACTGGAATCCTGTATTCTGCTCAATACCGTTTGCGCTCGCCTTAGACATTTTATTAATATCCACAAGGAAACGCATTCCAAAATTGAACTGATAAACCTGATTGCCAATAGTTAATTCCATCATATTTTGTATTCCTCCTATACTCCGGATTTCTGTACTGTATCTTTGAATGAATAGCTGGAAGTAATCTGTTCTGTTTGTGGAACTGTTACATCTCCACGCTTTCCTGATCCATTAATTCCAAATGTCATAGCAATTTCCGCATGATCTTCAGCGTTTGCTGTAACCTCAAAACTGGTAAGGTATCCTTCAAAATAGTATCCCTCATATTTGTTCGATCCACTACCGCTTGCAGGTGTATCCAGATTTGCTTCCCAAAGCTGAATCAAAGCGTTTGCATCCATAGCGTCTTCAAGCTCGTTGATAGCGTCATTCTCAGTCGACATAATTGCTGTTATATTAATTTCGGTTTCAACAGGAGCTGGGGTCCTGAGTGATCCATCTTTAGTGGCTACACTGTCAGCATCTGCACTTTTTGTTCGTCCTGCTTCTGTCACAAACGGAAAAGCTTTTCCGGCTGCACTTGTTTCCTTTGAAGCCAAGCGAAACATATGTACAATTCTTTTTCCCTGTACCGCTTCGGCAAACAATTGCAAATTTATATTCATAGCAGTTCCTCCTAACTAAATTTAAAGTCTATTTGTAATACGCCGTGTAACAACGGCTGCTTTGTCGTAGTGTCCGGCAGAATCCGCTGATTTACTGCCGTGATCATCCAGCCGAAATTTTTTGTATGGCTGATTTCCCGGCAGATATCTTTAATATCCAGCAGCATCTTTGATACGGTCCCACGCTTATGAGGATTGTTATGCCAAACGTGGATTGTCTGGCTTACAGTGCCAAATACTGCCGTTTTATTGATTTCATCATCCAGCGTATTATCTGCCAAATAAATGAACGGATATGGCGTTTTTGGAGGTGGTAAGAACCCATCATATACACCGTATCCGTTCTGTTTTCCAAGTGCTTTTAGCTGCACTAAAATTTCAGTATATAATTCTTGCTGTGGGTCCACTGAATCACCTCATCATTTCTTTAACATGTTTTTTAAATATTTCTTTTTGCTCATCAAATCCAGGTTTCACAAATGGCTGTGAATCCATAAATCGTGTGCCCCATTCAAGGTATTCTGAGTAAGCAGTTGATGGCCCGGCTTCTGCAGTCAGTCCGTTATCTGTGATTTCAAGATGTATACTTTCTCTTGTGTCACCATGGGAATATCCTTTTGTAAAAACAGCATGGTCAACTATTTTGTCGGTCATATCTGCGCCATCTTTACGAACAACTCTTTTTAAATCATCTAGCGTCATATTTTTCTTTAATTTTCCAATAACTTTTTCAACGCCAACGATCTTTATGTCTTTTCCCATTACTGCACCTCCGATACCACAAAATACTGCTTGACACGAAGATTCTGTACGGTATCCACTTTGTACACCGTATCTCCTACCCTGATACGGTCGAACGGAGCCTTATACTGTGTCTGGAGCTGGATAGTGAGGCTGTCCTGCCGGATCTGCCCGTATACCAAATTAAGCATTTCAGCCCCCGTGCTATACACAGAGGCAAAATGCTCAGTTTCTTCTATGGTGTCTTCTGCTGTATCTCCAGTATCCGGATCATATTTTCCCGGGGTGATCTTCTGGAAATAAACTGGTGTATCATATCTCATTAGATAAACCTCACTTTTCCAATAGAGTGGCCCTTCTGGCTATTCAGAAAGGCCTGTATCTCGTCCATATATGGGTCGAAGTCGTTTTCTGTATAGGTAATAGATTCCCCGGCAACAGAGTGGGAAGACATATTCTCAGATCCGATCCGGTTAAACCGGCTTATGGCAACCTCAATCACTATGTATTCCATAGAGCCCGGGATTTCCATTCCGCCCAGCAGATTTTTAAGCCTAGCCTGAACCGATTCAAGGATCAGCTCCAGCTTTTCTTCCAGCTCCGGTGTGATATCCTCTTCATGAAATCCAAGCAGTATCTCTAATTTTTCCAGCATAAGGCATCACCTTCCTTATGCCATGGCGGTTACTGTTGCAACTCCGCCTTTCAGGGCATGATATTTATCGTCACATTCTACCACTACGATCTCCTGGCCTGTTGCAGCTGTGATATCACTTGTTCCGTCCCATGCAGACCAGTTCTTAACGCTCTGGCCTACTGCCGGAAGAACAGCATTTTCGGCTACTTTGTATTTATAGCTGTTTCCGGCTGTAACTGTCGGGGACACGGTAATTTGGGTGGTTCCAGAGGTTGATCCGGCCTGGCTGGTAACTGTAAGGTTATCAAGTCCGTTTGCTGTGCCTGCAGTAACCTTAACTATAGCTTTCTTGTTATCCGGCAGCACATATTCTCCAGCTTTTCCTGCACCCTGAAGAGCTACACCGTCAAAATCTTCGGATTCAATCGTTCTTACGGTATTGATTCCGGTAAACGCTTTTCCGATTCCGGTAATATAAGCATAACAGCAATCATCATCCTGGAAGTATTTGTCCGGAATCTCCTGGATGTTGAAGCCTTTGAACCGTACCGCCTCATTGTCATCAATGTTTGTGGAGCTGTTCTTTCCGGTAGTCATCATTGGATGGTTCACAATGGCGTTATACAGAGTGGAATTAACTTTAGCCACCTTTGTACCGACAGCTTCAATGTTGTTGAAGTATGCAGACATAGCGTCAAACAGTGCCAAAACATCATCCGCAGAATACGTTTCAATAGAAAGAACTTTTTCCGCAGATTCTGCGATAAATTTACTGTGATGATCGTTAAACTGGGCCGTTTTTGCTCTGGCCTGCAGCTCCAGACGATCCGCAACAGCAACATCGAAATCATTGTTTACTGTATGACGGTCAATTCCTTCGTGGTATACCCACTCCCAGGAATACTCTACCGGAGTGTTTGTATAGATAACTTCTGTACGTTTACCAAATCTTGTAGTATTTCCGGTTCCGGTACCGAACGCTGTGTTTGCGCCCTTGTCATAGGAATCGCCCACAACAACCGGGATATCAGAGGTCTTAACATAAAAAGCTGTCTCGTTTTCTCTTACTCCATCCAGGGCTTCAAGGCCTCCTCCGAAAAAGTCAGAGAAATAAGATAGGCTTCTGAATACTACAGATAACAGCTCTTTAAATTCAAGCTGGTAGCTTCTTGCTGGCAGATCATTGTTTTCGCCGGCCGAAAAAAGCTGTAAGTTCATGTGCAATCTCACAATTTTATTCTTCATTTTTTGCTCTCCTTAATGTTTGTATTTAGCGATTCTCTTGTCGATTTCAGAGACCGTTGGATTATTTCCTCCGTAGGATTTCGGGGTCCGTCCTGTAGCTCTGGCTGCCTCTACCTGCTTTCTATCATCTTTAATAATCCCTACAAGCTTTTCGATATTGGCTCTTGTGGTGTCTGCGTCATCTCCTACCACAAAGTCCAGCATGTCCTGAGTAGCAACGATAGAGTGGTCTGCTTTCATGATTCTGGCGGCTTCCTTTGACAGTTCTGATCTCATAGCGTCGTGCTTTAACTTGTCAATTTCTGCCTGCTGGTCCTTAATAAGCTGGTCTTTCTTTTCTTCTTCATACTGTTTCTTCTGTTCAGCGTTCATCTTCGCCAGCTTTTCAGCCTCTTTCTTTGCGTCTTCCAGTCCCACCTGGTACTCACTATCCAGCTTTTCCTTCTGTTTGTTCAGGGCCTTTGCCACCCTTCTGTCGAATTCCGCCTGATTTTCAGGATTGCTCAGAAAATCGTCAAAACTTCCTGTGTTATTCGGCTTCGGATCTCCGCCTTCTTTTCCTTCAGAGCCTCCGGCCCCTTCTCCTCCTGGGTTCCCAGCACCATTTCCGGGATCTCCGGCCCCAGTGCCGTCACCTTCTGCAAATAACTGCAAGTCCATCATCGACTCAAAAATCTTGTTCTTCATATTTCGTCCTTTCTGCCCCAGCCCATTCAATTAAGCCCAGGCCATTGCATATAGATTTCCTTCGGTTCTTTAACGCCTGCCGAAAAAGGCGTAAAAAAGCAGCGTTTCCGCTGCTAATTATTAATTTTCCATGTCAAATTTAATATTTTTCCATTTCTTATAAGCATCCATGTAAAGCTCATTGCGATCACCATTGTAAGTAAACTCATAATACATACCGTCCGGCGCTGGTGTAGATAGCAAAGCTTTATGATTCTGAAGAGACTTACAATACCATACCACATATACTTCATCCGGGTTCATATCCGGTATTTGAACTGTAATGTCTTTATTGGTATTAAAGAAATCAGATACTTTTTCTCTACATATTTTTAAAAATTCATGATATCCCATTTTAATCCTCCTATCAGTTTCTAAATGTCCAATCTTCTGCCAGCATATCTGCCTGGGATGCCAACCAACCCATCTGCACACCGGATGTTCCAACAAAGGCAATGGCTTTATTCCCTATTGCCTGATGATCGCAGTTTACAATGGCTCCATCTGGATCCGCATAGCTAATATTCTGTGCCAGCTCGATGTACTGTTCTTTTCCATTCCATCCCTGACGTTTAACCTGTAGCCCACGTTTCAGGTACTTAATTGCCTCTCCAAATCCAAAGGTGGGAGTGCCACCCAGAACAGTTGTGTTCTTTTCTGTGGCCGGGATCCATTCATCAGAAGCCACATTCATCAGGGTGTATTCAACCCTCTGTGTCTCTCTGATATCCAGCAGATCCTTTCCTGTATCGCTGTCTACTGCCCTGCACTTCATCATTACAGTTTCCTTGTCAGGATCCCAATACCAATATCCACCCCAGGAAGGCAGCTTCATTGGTGTTCCGTTTTTCATCATTTTTAATGCTTTATCAAATTTCATTCTAATCCTCCTATCTAATCTCTACATATTCCGGATATTCGTCTGCTATAGCGCATATCCCACAAAAAAAGGAATCAACTAAGAGCTTTCCACTCTCTGTCAATTCCTCAAAATCAATCCTGGAATCTCCGGGATCCGTTCTTATCCTCACTCTGTCCCCGGTAAACGCCTGTATGCTATTGCACATATTCTGAAACAGCACAGATACGGCAGCGCACACAATGTCTTTGCCTTTTTCTGCATATCCAGCATGTCCGGTTACTGCTACATGGTCTTCTCTGACCTCTACCGCAATCAATCAGCATTCCTCCTTTGGTTCCGGTCATTCCCCGCCGGTGGGGGATGTGTGGATCACCTCCCTTCAATTTTCTGTATCGGTCTCAAAAATACCTTCTGGCACGTATTCCTGATTGATCGATACTCTCACCGGCTCAGTCGGTGATAACTGTATAGTAATATACAGATCTGTCTGGTATTCATATCCACCTACAATTATCTCAGCATTTTTTTCAATAGATTTTGCAGCTTCTTTGATTTCTTTAATAGCTCTTGAAAAATCTGTTTTCTGCATAATATTCACCTCCCAAATGTTCTTTAAGTGCCGCAGATTATTTTTTAACTTCGCTCCGCTTTTTCATTTTATTCCATTGTCTTGTCGTGCCACCATTTGTAATATATTCAAACCAGGCATTAAATTCTTTGTCGTCTATGTACGGAACTGTACTGCAATGGCAATTAGGATGCATGGGCGGAGCATTTGTCCCTGGCATAGTATCATCCACCTTATAATGTTTATTATGTATGGCTCGGCATACAGGGCAAGCCGTTGGTTCAGCTTTAAATGTGTAATCTTCAACGCCATTTCTTTTGAAAGACTGCTTTCTTGCATCAGTTCTGGCCCGTGACATTTCTGTCACCATTAGCCTAACTGCATTATATCGGCTTACTCCAAACCGCTTTACAAGATGATCTGCTAATTTCGCTGAACTCTCCCCACGAATCAGACCTGTCTGAATCAATGTGTTTATTTCATTTTTCAGCATATCCTGATACATCCATATCCTGTCTGAAAAATGTGCATTTTTAAAAGAAGCATTTACAATAACCTGTGCCGTTTCTGCAGTATTTTTTACGGTTTCTCCTAATATTCCAGCTTGCCTTTCAAATTCTTTTATAGTTTCTTCATTTATTTCTTCCTCAAAGAATTTCTGCAGCTCATCAAATCCAGAAACCAACTCAAGGCCGATATTTGCCTTTAGAAGCTCCAGGCGGTTCACTTTCATAGTCAGGTTGTACAGCCTCATTTCTTCATTGGCCTGTTCAGAGAAGTTTTTCTCCTTCACATATTTTGCAGCCTTACGCTCATACGCTTCTATATCCAGCTTTGCCACACGCTTTTTGGCTTCTGCCATGGTTATACCCTCTTTCTTGGCATACCGGGCATAGAAGCCGTTTATTTCCTTCTCGATAGCGTCCAGCATAGTATTGTAGATCCGCTCTATTTCCTTTTGGTATTCTGCTTCGTCTGTTATGTTCTTTTTACGCTGTTCCTCTTCCCTATCCCTCCAGTACTTTTGACTGGACGTTTCCTCCTGATTCTTCGCCATGGCTGCCGAACATTCTCCTTTCCACTATGCTTTCCTGTGCTTCCTCTTCTTCCTGATTCATACGGTCAATTTCTTCCTGCACATTGTCCACAATGGAAAGAACGGAAAGCTGTGTCTCTTTGGAAACAATCCCTTCCAGGCTGGCAGCAGTCTGGGCCTCATCTGCAATATTCTTCGGAATGTTTCTAGTAGTTGTCATCTTTAGGTTTCTCCATGCCTCTTTGTCGGAGACATTGGTGGAAAGTGAACAGAATATTTTGTATCGTTTTTTCAGTGACTTCTCTATTTTCCGGTCAAATCCCAGAGCCAGATTGCTCATGGCCTGGAGCTTATAGGCAAGGGAAACGCCAGAAGAAGCATTTCCAAACGCCTCATCTGAGATATTTGCAACCATGCTGATCTGGTAGATAAGATTCTCCAGACGGTTCAGGAGGTTCTCCTGGGTGCCGTCCGCTGTGGGCTTCTGAAGAAACTGAACCAAAATATCCTTTGCGTCGTCTGTCCCATATACGTTAATGATTCGATCATCACGGATCCGGCGCACACCATCCTCATCTACTTCCGATCCTAGGATCGCTAAGTATGCCTCTGCGAAAGCGTCAACATCATTGGCTTTCTCTCCTATGGCATGGTTATAGCTCTCTACCAGCCCGGAAACGCTTTCAAATATACCCATTCTCTCATCATTCAGACGATATTCCACACAGTTTATATATCCATATGGGTTCGGATCCGAGTCTGTTTTCTTCTCGTTGTCAAATCTCTCAATCTGATCTCTGGTCAGGATCTCTCCATATTTTCCGCCTGGATTGTCTTCTGATTCCAAACTATGATATCCATAGCGGACAGCAAATAAAGCCCGGTTTTTAACGGTATCATCATAGACAACAAACAGCTCCATTGGCGTGCATGCCGTCATTTTTGTCTTGGTATTCTCATCCTGATAAAAATACTCAAAGGCATGTCCGTAAATGCAGCACTTCTTGAAAAGTTCATATTCATGGTCTGTTATCTCATTATCGTCTTCAAATGCCGTTACGGATTCATTTATGCTGTCATCTCCGAAGTCTTTCTTGATTGGTATACCGTATCCGTATCCCATGAATGTTTCGGTTATGTATCTAGGGAAGTTTACCGCCAGGCGATTATCTGGCTTCCAGTCCTCTTTCTCAGGCTGCCGGTAAACATCATGGAATCCGTTGTACAGGTTTTCCAAGTATCTATACCGCTGCAGTCCTGCTTCATGCTTCTGTATGTATTCGTTTACCAGTTCCATAGAAACGCCGTTACGGACCTTCTCAGGATCACATAACAGCTTTCTTGGTAGATTATATGGTCTTTTTGTTTTATGCATTATATGCCTCCTTTAAAGGTCTTGATTGTCGGAGTACTGTTAAAATCTCGCTCTACGGAATATTCAAATGCATCCAATGTATCTATGTCGGTGCTGCCGTCATCCAGCCTTACCTGCTCCAGAGACTTACTATCCCACACAGCGTCTTCCAGGGCCTTTCTAAGCGTCTGGCAGTCCTCTGTAATACAAAAAAGCCCGGCTCCCATGAGCTGGACTGTGTACTCGATTCTATCATTTATTCTTATTTTCTTTGCGGGATATACCCTGATTTTGGGGTATTTCTTCTTACAGGCGTTTCTTATGCTCTGACCTAATACAGTTTCGGCATTGTCCCAATATACATTTGTCGGCATACCGTACTTTTTAATTACGTCCGCCACAAATTCCAAGAAAAGATCTGCCAGGATATTTGCGTCAATTCCCTGTGGGAAGTCCTTGTTCATATGCTTTCGGCTCATAAGCGGCTGTTTTGATCCATCAGGATATTTTGCAGTAGCAACAAAAGAATGTCCAGATCCGTTCCCACCGAAATCCACTCCAATATCTATTTTTGATATCTTCTCTATAGCAGCAGGCTTAATAAAAGTTTCTGGATTATCTGCAAACTTCCGGTATATAGATCCTTCGGCCCGCTTCCATTTTCCTTCTATGAGGCGATCATAGTAGATTGTACCCTCATATTCCCGGCAGAGCTGCCTTACATACTCTTCCGGTAGAAACATATTATCAAACAGCCTATATCTCTGCACATAGATATCTATATCAGAGTCGATAAACTCTTTCAGCCAGTGTGTGGGATTCTCCGGGTTGCAGGCTCCGTCAAAACAGCTATTAGGCTTGTCAAGACGGGACTTGAGCATTTCGAATACTTCTCTGTTCCACTTCGCAACCTCATCTCCGTAACAGTATTTAATGCTGGATCCCTGTATTTTTGCCACCTGGGAGATTTTCTCTGCCCCTAGGCAATAAACATCTTCTCCGCATACTTTTGCGATATTTCGGCTGTTTATGGTTCCTACAACGTCTGAGGTATATATTTCCCTCATGGGCTGCAGGACGTTCCTTTCTATTGTCTCCCGGGATACTCCCAAAATAACGGCCAGGCCAGGATCATTTATCCTTTCACGGATCCGTGACGGGATTGTATATGCGATATCTACAAAAGATTTACCGGAGCGCACGGCCCCGGTTTTTATATTCCATCTATGATTAGCTTCCCTGATATATTCATTCTGTTTAGGTGTTAGCGTTATCCGCATTTTCTTTTAGCCCTTTCAGAATCTCGTCCAGGCGGTCAAGAGATTCATTTTTTGTAGTATCAGCCTTTTCATAGCGCTTCATTAATTCCCTGCCAGCGGAAAGTCGATCCGTAAGGGAAGCGTCCATGTCGAACTGATCCTTCACTTCTCCACGCATTACAGCGGAATAAAACTCCATAACCTCTTTCACATCAGCGATACGGGAATCGTCTATCTGTTTTTGGCGTTCTGCTATATAGGCGGAAATTTTAGGGTTTTTAAGGGTTTTACTTGCTTCTACCCCGGCAGACTTATAGTTTTTATACCCTGCTTTTTTATATGCTTCCGCAGCATTTCCGCTTATCAGGTATTCATCCGCAAAGGCTTTTTGCTTCGGTGTGAGCTTCATTTACCCACCGTCCTCTATTTTTTCTAAGCACTCATTCCATCCCTTGTCATATCTCCCGTTATCACAGCATCCCTCATGATCTGCTTTATCCGGTAATGGTTTTATAGGGCACCAATCAGGTCTGATTCCGAGCGCATATATATCTTCCCACTCCCCATTTGTCATATTTAATCCTTTCGGAGAAAACCTTGAACAAAATTGCGTGTTCCATGCAAACGGACATTTTACACGCCCTTCTGGCGTCACACAACATTCTGGGATATCATCAAATACAATAATTCCTTTACTCATTTTCTCACCGCCTGCCATATATCATTTAAACAGTTTACTATATCTATCTGGGAAGCACTTTTTACAATCTCATAGTCCCTCTCTTTCCACTCGTCCCTACTATTTTTGTAGGTGATCCGGGTGCTGAGGGTATACATGGTTATCATACGATTCTGTTCTTTTGAATAAAATTGTAATGTCCCTATCTTTATGATAAGTCCTTTTTGTAGTATCGCTCTTTGGAGCTTTTTCATTATTGAATTAATATTCATGCCTTATTTTTGTGGCCGTACAGTCCTATGGCGTTTTTTATCATAAGACCATCCATTTGATATTTGTGTAGCCATATCCTCAGCCATATTGTTTACTGTCCTTGTAATTCTCTGAGGGTTTAACCTATCCCTCATATTTATAATTTCAGAAGCTTTTGAAGTTCTCTGCAGTATCCCAGAAAGTTCATTTTTCATATCTCCATATAAATCTCTCCGTATCATAGAGGATGTAATATTAGTCCTATTATAATGCTCTCGTGACGATCTGAGATTAAAGTCTATAGTGTCCATTGCTCTTTGGCGTATATCATTTGCCCAGCTTACTTGTCTATCGCTTCCGGTAAGTTCAGGTTGGTTTCCCCAGCCTCCACCACTTCCGCCTCCTGATCTTCCGGAGCTTCCTCCTCGTCCTCCCATTATTAATCCTTTCCGAACCTTTTTTGAATATACGATTTTATGTTTACAATATTTCCCGAACATGATTCCGGGACGTTTCCATAAAATAAAATTGTTTCTGGTTCTAATCTTTTTATCATTTCCTTATATCCGTCCATGAACATCTGTTTTTTTTCTTCGTTATTCATGCAGCCTACTGACGATACAGCAACAACTCCATATTTAGGTTCTCCGTCAAAGCACCAGTCATACGACTCTTTGTCGCTCCATGATATAGTCGGAACCACATTTATGCCATGTACCTGCATATAGGCTCCTATCCAGTGTTTTCTGAAATGATTATAGATTTGCAGTGCCTTCGGCCAATCTGTATATGTACTAAAATCCGGCGTGCATACAAAATCGAATTGAGATAGTAAGTCTATATATGTGTTCGGATTTGTCCATAATCTTGTAAATTGGTAATCATCCAAAAAAAAAATGAATTCCTTTTCCGTTTTTATCTTTGCATGTTTTTGCATAATTAAAAGGTATAAATTCACAAGGGGAATATTCTGTACGCATAATTGCAGGAATTCCAAATTCCCCCGTACCCTGGAAAATCATTTTTTCTTGATTTTCATAAAATCTTTGCTGTTTGTACATACTTTCCTCCTAATAAAAGGCATACCGGGAATCGAACCCGGGACATCTCATGCTCTACCACTGAGCTATATGCCTTATTGACGCAGGGCCGCCATTTATCTATCATACAAAGGAGGACCATTACCATGGAAAATGTCAGCTGTTTTGCCCTGCGTCTCCCCTGCTTACAGCCATCACAGGGATATATAGAAAAATCCCCGGCAGTGGCAAATCTGTCGGGGGTTCTTCCTCATAAGAAAGGAGTGTAATGAAAAAGCAGAAGTAAATCATCTTGGGAAGTAGTTCAATGGGGGGTGTCTCCTACTTAACCCAGATATATTATATCAAACATTGATAGTAACATTCAGTAACATCTTTTTATATTTTAAAGTTTCTCAGTGCCTTTCCATGGATTCTGATGACGGATTCTCTTTGGTATTTCATTTTCGCAGCAATATCCTCCCACTTCATTCCCCTTATGTACCGGTATGTCAGCACTTCTCTCTCGCTTTGGTCTTTCACTGCATTGATCCGGTTCCGGATATCTGTGAGTGTTTGGATTCTCCTGTACATTGCCTTCGTAATTTTTCTGTCCAGATCGTCCAGCTTGGAAGCGTATCCAGACAGATCGTTGCAACCTGAAGCGTGTGGCATTCCATCTTGGATTACAGACGGCAACATCTTGTTTAGCCTAACCTCTATCCTCTCTTCTTCCAGGCGCTCCAGTTCCCGCTTGCACTCCTGGTATTGCCAAAGGTATCTTTTCTTGCGATCATTCTCTTCTCTTATGCTTTCTTTTTCTGTACTATTAATTCTCTTTTCCATCAATGCCTCCCGGTTTCTGAACCTTGTAAAACTCGTCCCATCTGTAATCATACGGATTCCCGATATTGTCCCGCAGGAGAACATGATGTTTGTACACTCCATGCACTTTCAGTTTTTTTGTTATATAGTTTTTTCTTTTGGATTTGGCTTTTACGCTATCGAAGTCTGGAATATACGCCGTTATTTCATCTCCTATATGTACATTCCGTTCTTCCATAGCTTGTTCTGTTTCTCTTACTCCCCATAGCTGCTGTTTTTGCATGTATTGCCTCCTTTATACGTTTTTGGTATAATAGTTATAGAGATTGGTTAAGGGGAGTATCCCGGGGAGCAGGTTTGGGAGCCTGCTCTTTTTTATTTATTCATGGCATATTTTTTATTATATTTTACCGCATGTGGGGTGGTTCGTTTTACCCATATTTTATTGTTTCATTCCAATATCAAGCAAAGAAATTTGGTTATTGTCGCATACATTTGTTTTAGTTTCATCATATTCTCTGAGTATTTTTCTTATCGCACTTATGAAAGGCTTTATACTGATCCCTTCCATTTCACAAACCATTTTGTCAAAATCAAGTTCTTTTTTTAACCTTATTAGAAATGAACGCCTTGCTTCATTTTCCAATACCGAAGGGTCAATATACTCTCTTTCAATTTCCTCTGGAATATAAATACTTACAGACAAGGAATAGTCATTTTCTTCTACTATTTCCCGTGATACCGTCTCTGTTTTATCTCCATCTTCAAAAACAATATCTGTAGTAATTTTATTCTTTTTGAGAACGACAATGCAGGTTGATATCGAAGTATCTTCAAATGTATTTCCGGGAATATTGACCACTCTGTCTATGTAATTATTCTCTATAAACCACTTTCTGACCTTTCCCTCTCTCTGACCTCTGTAAAGGATTCCTGGAAATTCCAGTACAACAGCAATTCCATTATCCGAAAGGTGGTTGAGAATATGTAACATAAATGCCCAGTCAGCTTTTGACGGCGGCGGCAATGTAGGAGAGCACGAAAACCGTTCATCTTCTGATAATTCTTCTGGGTTCCATTTGATAGAAAACGGAGGGTTCGCAACAATACAATCAAATTTCATCCCCTTAAAACCATCATCAAGAAGTGTATCTCCGGCATATCCTTTAAAGTTCGGAATATTTATCAATCCAATTTGTTCAGCATCTAACTCTTGTCCGTATTTTTTCACATTTTCGTGAAATACTCGCAAAAGGTTTCCCGCTCCACATGTAGGGTCATATACAGTTTCCGGCTCAAAATCCACATATGACTTTAATTTTTCCGCTAGTTCCGGAGGCGTGTAAAATATCCCGTTATCTTTAAATTCTTGGCGTATATTCTTAATGCTTTTCTGTTTCACGAACCACCATGTCCTTTTTGCTTCTTCCCGCTAATTCCATGTATTTTATTCCCTGCCTTTATTTCACGCTCAACCTCATCATCTGTCGGCATATACACGATTTCTCTGCTTGATACTTCAATTCTCTTCATAAGAATCTCAAATGCTTTTCTTGCTGATTCGAACGTCTTATATTTTCCAAGTATGCCTCCTCTTGTAGACGTTCCCGCAACTGCTTTTATCGTATTTCCATCTGACGCCATATAAATATTTACAACGTGTGAAATATTGTAAGCGTCATTACGCTCTTTGTTTACTATAATCAAATATATTCACCTCACATTCTCCACAAAACTGCCGGCCCTCTGGGATAACTCCCCCCCCACGCACGGTATTCTTAATTATATTTTACCGCATGTGGGGTGGTGTCGTTGTA
>ERZ1090868.79-NODE-79-length-51237-cov-67.956958_pt1 | contig 51237 bp, 47 predicted proteins | sample MGYA00478475_ERZ1090868 | MGnify/ENA primary metagenome ERZ1090868 (study PRJEB33644, sample SAMEA5815747) | chicken gut metagenome | biome: Chicken; feature: Gastrointestinal Tract; material: Caecum | place: Ireland | collected 2019-01-01 | study: A study of the...
CGACATGACGTCGAGTCTCGTGGGCTCGGAGATGTGTATAAGAGACAGGTTTTATGGAGGTATAATCTCATGAAAGAATTAATTAATTTACAAAAGTTAGCTAGGAAACAAGTTCCTACTAACAATGACACTATTTCTACTGATGGATGTACTGTAACTACTAATTGTAAATAATTTTATAGTATTTCATTAAAATCATTATACAAAAAGGATCTAAGCTGAAAAGCAAGCTTAGATCCTTTTAATTTAAAATTTTTCTTTTTTCAAATATAAATGTTTTACTAAAGTTGTCAACAAAACATAAATTACTTCTAGCAAGAGGACTACACCCCAAAAGCTAAATGGCAACTGCATTAAGCCCAAACTTGGAGCAATGCTCGAAGATGGCAACATCGTTCCTAAAATTGCCAAACCAAAGGTTACTAAAAAGACAATTGGCGTTGCATGTTGCTTAAAGAATGGAAAACGCTCATCTCTTAAAGTATGAATAATCATTACCCTAGTCCACAAAGATTCCACAAAAATTCCAGAATAGAACAAAGAAATGAAGACCCAGTGGTGGTAATTAGAGCCACCCAAGTAAGGACAAATTACGTAAAACATTAAAGCCATCGCAATAAAGTCAACAATTGCCGGAATTGGACCAAAGTTTAAGACAAATTTTGGCCACATCCTGATTGACCACTTTTGCGGTTTTTTGACATAATTTTCTGAAACACTGTCAAAGGGGATAACTAAACAACTTAGACTAAAAAGCAAATTTAAAATTAGAACCTGCAATGGTAAAAGTGGCAAAAACGGCAACAGTAAGGAAGAAACAGCCATTGCGATAATACTGCCCATATTGGTAACCAAGAATGTTTTAATATACTTCATCATATTAGAAAAGACTTTTCTGCCGACCATGATCATTTCTTCAAGCAGCTGCAAATCTTTTTGTTCAAATACAATATCAGCAGATTCTTTAGTGATATCAACCGAGCTATTCGAAGTTACCGTCACATCCGCCACTTTCATCGCTAAAGCGTCTTTATTGCCATCGCCCATATAACCGACAGTATGACCGTTGGTCTTCAATGCGTTAATAATCTTTACCCGCAGTTCTGGCGTCAAATGAACAAAAATATCACATTTTTCCACGATTTCTTTTAATTCTTCAGGACTGGCTTCATCGATCTGTTTTCCATCATAAACCGTATCGACGTTTAAACCCACCTGCAATGCGATCGCACGTGTAACTGCTTCGTTATCACCAGTAAAAATTTTCACGTCGACATTATCGTTCTTTAAATCCTCTAAGGCTTCCTTGGTAGTCTCTTTAGGCGGATCCAAGTATGCTAGATAGCCAATGATCGTCAAATCATGCTCATCTTTGGCAGAAAACTCACCTACTGGTGCAGGATTAAGCTTATAGCCGACAAGCAGGACTCGCAAGCCATCATCATTTAATTCATTGATCTGATTTAAAATTCTTTCTTTCCATTCAGAAGTTAAATCTTCAACTTTGCCGTTGAGTTCAACCTTATTAGAAATAGCCAGCATCCCTTCTGCTGCGCCTTTAGTTACTAATAAGTGCTGTCCATGGTGTTCATCATTATCAACGACCACAACGCTCATTCTTTTTCTAGTGTAGTCGAATGGAATTTCATCAATTTTGTTGTAGTCACGTTGAATTTCATTTACGTCTAATTCATCACCAGCGGCATCAATTACTGCCTTGTCAATTAAATCTTTGACCCCAGTTTGATAGTAAGCATTCAGATATGAAAATTTCAGAATCTGTGGCGTTTCTTGCATATCTAAATCGTAGTGGCGCTCTAACACAACTTGGTTTTGCGTTAAGGTGCCTGTTTTATCAATACAAAAAACATCGGTAGAACCTAAATTCTGAATTGCATTCATCTGCTTAACTACAGCACCACTTTTTGACATTTCCAGTGCGCCTTTAGTCAAATTAGAGTTAACAATAATCGGCAGCACCTCTGGTGTCAGGCCAACAGCCGCAGCTAAAGCAAAAATTAAGCTTTCTCCCCAATCGCCTTTAGTCAAGCCATTAATGACAAACAGTAGTGGGATGATAATTGCAGTAGCGACAATCAAGATCTTAGCTAGTTGTTTCATTTCACGATCAAACAATGTAGTTTTTACTTTTTTACGTGAAATGGCTTGGACTTCTTTACCAAAAACGGTGTGATTACCGATAGCAAAAACAATTCCGGTTCCAGAGCCAGACACAATCGTCGTCCCTTCATACAAGATGTTAGGATAGTTTAAATAATCATTGCTCATGCTCGGCTTAATTATTACATTCGCTACTTTTTCAGCTGGTTCAGGGTCACCATCTAAGTAACTTGATGAACAAAAGAGGTCCTTGCTAGTTAGCAATTTCATATCCGCTGGAATCATGTCGCCGGCCGATAAATTAATTACATCCCCAATCACTACTTCATCTGTGGGTAGCTCGACATTGTGTCCATCACGCCGAATATTCGTAGTAACCGATACCCGATTGAGCAACTGATCTGTTACTCTAGCAATCTTAATCTTTTGAATAAAATTAACCAGCACTGACACAATTAACATAATAACCATCACAATAATTGTGATTGAGTCACTATTGCCTTGTGGTATCAAAATATAACTGGTAAAAAGCGTTAGCAAAGTTAATACTAATAACACTACCGTAAATGGTGTCGCAACCGATTCCCAAAGCAAACGCCATTTAGAAGCATTGGTATTAGTAATAATCTCATTCTTACCGTATTCTCTTCTATTTTCTTCGGCCTTATTAGTAGAAAGCCCTTCCGCACTCGCCTGTAAACGCGCCAGCGTCTCGCTACGTGACTCACGCGCAATACGTTGAATACTCTGAATATCAATATTCGATCGCTTCTTGCTAGCTGCTTTTAACATCATTTGCTCCCTTCTTTAATTGGGACAAGCAAAACAAAAAAGCCACCTGTAATTTCTGCAGGTGACTTTCGCCAAACAAGGCTCTGTCATACTCGTCGTTCAGTTTTAACACTACGTGACGTAAGCACATGCTAGCTATCTGGATCTCGCCTTAAGTCGACGACACCTATTTAACCCGTTGGCATCTCTGGATGTTTCTGGGCGATAGCGTGTGTTCACGTAGGAGTCTCACCTAACAGTTTTTCGCTAATTATGTCTACAAAAAGTGTAAGGACAAAATGCAAATAAGTCAAGCCGACTATTTCTTAGAAATTGGATCACGATGACTAAATCTACGCAAGAAATAAGTAATTCCCGTAATTAAAAATGCCAGTGCCAGTGCGATTGGTAAAGCTACACTATGTGGACGCGCGACTTTATTTTGTTCTGCTTGCGTCAAATCATATTTATCAAGTGCATATTGATATTGTTGATCAACTCTAGTCGCACATGCCCGAAAGACGAAGCGAATTCCCTTGTTAAAAGTTGCATTATTTTGACTACGCAATTTATCTACTTCAGCACGCAAGATATTGCCTCGAGCGACCTCGGTGAAGGCACTATGCAAATCTTTAGTTGAATAAATTTGCACATTACGCTTTTTACCTTTCTGTCCTACCACAATAAAGACCGTTCGCTTAGAATGATCTAGCATCTTAGGTGTTAACTTATTCAGCCTTTTAACCGTTATAACGACAATTTGCGGTTGTTCTTTAGTCTGAAAATAGCGATTATTTTTTTCCGTAACCAAAGTGCGAGTTTCTTTATCTAAAATATGAGCATGATCTTCAATATTTGGCTGGACAAATCCTGTCGTTATTAAAAATACAGTTACTAGTCCCATTAACCAAATTAAATTAATTCTCGTCTTCTTCAAGTTTATGGGCCAAGCTTTCCACGTATTTGCGATTAATCTTAATCTGTTCATAAGGCACCTCGCTATCATGAAGTAGTTGCATCGCCAATGGATTATCGCGATAGTCAAAATAATAGTTAATTTTTTTCACGCCTGCCTGCAACAAGGATTTGCAGCAATTATAGCAAGGAAAATGTGTCACATAAATCTCAGTATTTTCTGTAGAAACACCAAACTTAGCACACTGAATGATCGCATTCATTTCTGAATGAATAGTTCTAACGCAGTGACCATCAACCATTTGATGACCCACATCGTCACAATGCGGTTGTCCTGAAACGGAACCATTATAACCAGTGCCAATAATCCGATTATCTTTTACTAAGACACTACCAACTAATGCGCGATTACAAGTAGAGCGTTGCGCAATTACTAGCGCCTGCATCATAAAATATTGTTTCCAAGGAATTCGATCGTGCATAACTTTACCTCAGCCTTATCTATTCTTGAAATAGTTCAAACCAATTGCGTCACGGACTTGTTCAAGTGTTGCATTAGCCACTTTATTAGCCTTTTTTGAACCTTCCAGAAGCATTTCATAAACCGCATCTTCATCTTGAGCAAACTTTTCGCGACGTTCACGAATTGGTGCAAGCTCTGCTTCAAGGACCTTGTTTAAGTAACGCTTAATCTTAACGTCACCTAAGCCACCCTTTTGGTATTCTGCCTTAAGTTCTGCCACCTTGTCCTTATCTGGATCGAAGACATCAAGATATGTAAAGACAGTGTTACCTTCAACCTTACCAGGGTCTTCAACGTGAATATGGTTAGGGTCCGTGTACATTGACATAACTTTCTTTTGAACTGTCTTTGCATCATCAGCAAGATAAATCGCATTGCCAAGTGACTTCGACATCTTAGCATTACCATCAAGTCCTGGCAAACGTCCTTGACCTTTAGGTGGGAAATAACCTTTAGGTTCAACCAAAACATCACAATTATAAACACGGTTAAAAGTCCTAACGATTTCACGTGTTTGTTCCAACATTGGTTCCTGGTCATCTCCAACAGGAATAACGGTTGCTTTAAAAGCGGTGATATCAGCAGCTTGAGAAACTGGATAGTTTAAAAAGCCAATTGGAATAGAGTCTTTGAAATCTTTTTGCTTAATTTCTGTCTTAACAGTTGGATTTCTTTCAAGCCGAGCCACAGTTACTAAATCCATGTAGTAAGCAGTCAATTCAAATAGAGCAGGAATTTGTGATTGAACATAAATAGTTGATTTAGCTGGATCAATACCAACAGCTAAGTAATCTAAAGCTACTTGGATCAAACTATTGCGAATTTTTTCCGGATTACGAGCATTGTCGGTCAAAGCCTGTGTATCCGCAATCATAATATATGGATCATATTTACCTGAATTTTGTAATTTTACTCTATTCTTTAATGAACCGATATAGTGACCAATGTGCAGCTTACCAGTAGGACGGTCACCAGTTAATAAAATTTCTTTCGCCATCTTTTTGCTCTTTTCTAATTTTTAAGTTTATTTTTTTATTAATATTAATTGTTTAATTACCTAATTTTAACAAAAAATAGGCTATGATTAAACTAGCCCTAAAGAAAGGAAATGCGTATGTGCAACCAGTTTCGTTTACCTAATTTAAAACAAATTCAACAATATCTCAAAAGCGATCTTGACCTGCCCTTAGTTACACCAAATTTTGACATTCAAGCACAAGATATTTTTCCTAACCAAGTAGCACCTGTTTTGCTTTATCAAAATGGTCAATTGCAATTAAGCAAAAAAAAATGGGGCTATCCAAGTCCCGTTGATCCAAAAAAGCCATTATTTAACGCTAGAATTGAGCGATTTTATGATTCAGCGCCTTCAATGTGGGACAAATCCTTTGCCAAGCAACGTTGCTTAATCTTAACCGAAAAATTCTTTGAATACGCTAAAACTACCCATATTGCTGAAAACGGTCGTAAATACCATGATCGCTACGCCTTCCGCACTAATCAACCACTTACCTTAATTGCAGGTATTTATGATCAGGATTATTTTTCAATGGTTACTACCGCGCCTAACAAAGATATGGCGCCAATCCATAATAGAATGCCTCTAGTTGTTATGCCCAACGAACTACGCCGCTGGCTTTTTCAAAATTTTACCAGCTTAATTGATCGTAAAAGTGTTGATCTTCAAATAGAAAAAATGCTAAAATAAAAACATATTGCGGGTATAGTTAAATGGTAGAACGACAGCTTCCCAAGCTGTAGATGCGGGTTCGATTCACGCTATCCGCTTTTTTTATACAAAAATAAGGATGAGAATTTTTCTCATCCTTTTGTTTTTAAATCATAATCACTGTAAGTACGCCACTAACTACAGCTAAGTAAATTGGCATCAATAATGTTTGTGTGTACATATAGCTCCAAGCAAACACCATGCCATAAATTGCATCAATAATAAAGAGTACTACTGAATTTTGAAAGTTCAGTAAGCTATAAATCAGACCTGAAACAATGATCCCCATAATTGCAACTTGCTTAGTATTTCGCCGAAAAGCATAATTGAACAAAAAGCCAGTCGCCAAAAATTCTTGTAGGATTGGTAATACAATTCCTTGGACAACGATTAAAAACCAAAACATGTTAACTGATTCACTTTTGGCATATATCAATTGGAAATCATAATGACTAATCCTGCCATATGATTGTAAGTATGAAATCGAAATCTGTGTAACTGTAATCACTAATGTTAATAGAACAACAGTTGACAAACTGCCCAACCATGGAAGTTTAAAATCACGGGCAAAAAAGCGTTGCTCTCGATTGAAACGATAAACATAAAACAACAGAATCATGGCTGCAACTAAGCCGAATAAAATCAAATCCCAAATATGAACCAGAGATTTTCTAGTAACTAGCTTTACTACTGCAAACACAGCGACATAGCCAGCTAAATAAACGGCATAGCGGATCACATTACCCTCTCTTGATTGTGGCGTATTCAAATTCTTCACTCCTACTCTGAATTGTATCCTACAAAACCCATATTATACCAGAAAAAGACAGTTTATTATAGTTCTCAACTTATTTAACTTCCACAATCGTTACTTGATATTCACCTGCTGGTGCCGCCACCGTTGCTGTTGTACCAGCCTCCTTTTTCATGATTGCTTGACCCAATGGAGAATCAAAAGAAACCTTGCCAGCAGCAAGATCCGCTTCCATTCGCCCAACTACTTTGTATTCTTCTGTTTCATCATCGTCATCAAACTTAAGCACAACGGTCTTTCCTAGATCAACCTTACCATCATCTTCAGCTTTAACAATTTCGGCATACTTTAATTGTTTGCCTAGGTAACGCAGACGACTTTGTAAGTGACCTAGATCACGTTTTGCTTCAGTATATTCAGTATTTTCCGAAAGATCACCTAAAGCTCGTGCAGCCTGCAAAATTTTAATTCTACGTGGCCGATCTTTTTTTAATCGAGCAATTTCATCCTCAATTTGTTGATAGCCTTCTGGAGTCATTTTCTGAAAATATACCATTTCTATTTCACAAACTTTCTTTATTTTTCTATACGTAATAATTATCTACAATCTCAGAATGTTATTGTAGCAGCGTTATCAGTCTAAAATTAGCACTATGCATTTTTGAGTGCTAATTTGTGTCATTTCTATAAAAAGCGACTACAATAAACAGTGTAAGGAGAAAAGAGATCAAGAAATGAGTTGATCTTTTCCTTATATTCTAATTAAGCAAATACAAAAATGAAAGGAAGTTTTATTTATGGCAAACGATATGATGAATCGGCGCAACGACATGATGGATGCAATGAATGATTGGTTTGGTTTTCCAAGAAACTTCTTTGACGATAATGAAATTGAAAACATTATGCAATCTGATGTTGCAGAAACTGATAAGGACTATCTAGTTAAGATTGACATGCCTGGCATGGATAAGCAGGATATCAACGTTAACTATAATGACGGTACGTTAAATGTCAGCGGCACAAGAAAATCATTTAAGGACACTAGCGATAAAAATAGAAATATCATTCATAAGGAAAGAAGTGAGGGCAGTATTTCTAGAAGCTATAGATTACCAAATGTAGTTGCAAGTGAGATTCATGCAAAGTATGATAATGGTGTATTGACCATCACTTTGCCTAAGGAAACTGCCGGCGATGATGGCAATTCTATAAAAATTGATTAATTTATTAGGTTTATGCAAGAGGTCTAATAAGTTAACGGATTAATAATTCTCTACAAGCGAGTTCTAATTGAACCCGCTTGTATTTTGCTTTAAAATAGAGTTAGTTTAGAAAAAAATTATAAAATTAAAAAGGAGATTTTTTATGGCTCATGAATTAACTGTGCAGGAACTAGAAAAGTTCTCTGCCGAATTTAATAAAAAACCTGAAAATAAAGTCGTTGCTCGTGCAGCTCAACGCAGTGGTGTACTTGAAGCATCTTATAATGATCGTGTTCAAGGACAATTAACCCGCGTCTTTTCAACTGAACTTGATACAAATAATGTCACTAACCAAAAACATTCTGGTCGTTGCTGGCTGTTTGCGACTTTGAACGTTTTGCGCCACGCTTTTGGTAAGAAATATAAGGCTAAGGACTTCACCTTCTCACAAGCTTACAACTTCTTCTGGGATAAGATCGAACGTGCTAACATGTTCTACAACAGAATCTTAGACAGTGCTGACATGCCACTTGATTCACGTCAAGTTAAGGCTGACTTAGACTTTGCTGGTAGTGATGGTGGACAATTCCAAATGGCTGCCGCTTTAGTTGAAAAATATGGTGTTGTTCCTTCATATGCAATGCCAGAAACTTTTAACACCAATGATACTACTGGTTTTGCGACTGCTTTAGGCGATAAGTTAAAGAAGGATGCTTTAGTATTGCGCCACTTGAAGCAATACGGCAAAGATGATGAAATTAAAAAGGTTCGCGAAAAATTTTTAAGCGAAGTTTACCAAATGACTGCTATCGCAGTAGGTGAACCACCTAAGACTTTCGATCTTGAATATCGTGATGACGACAAGAAATATCATTTAGAAAAGAACCTAACTCCACTTGAGTTTTTACACAAGTACATGGGCGACGTTGATTTTGATGACTATGTTGTTTTAACCAATGCTCCAGACCATGACTATAACAAGCTTTATGGTCTACCAGCTGAAGACAACATTGAAGGCTCACTGAGAATCAAGCTTTTGAATGTACCAATGGAATACTTGTCCAGCGCTGCTATCGCTCAATTAAAAGACGGCGAAGCTGTTTGGTTTGGTAACGATGTTTTACGTCAAATGGACCGTAAAACTGGTTACCTTGACACTAATTTGTACAAGTTAGATGACTTATTCGGCGTTGACCTTAAAATGTCTAAAGCAGACAGATTAAAGACCGGCGTCGGTCAAGTGTCACATGCCATGACTTTAGTTGGTGTTGATGAAGACAACGGCGAAGTTCGTCAATGGAAAGTTGAGAACTCATGGGGCGATAAATCTGGTGTTAAAGGCTTCTACGTCATGAATAATGAATGGTTTAAGGACTATGTTTACGAAGTTGTAGTCCACAAGAAGTACTTAACTGAAAACCAAAAGAAGCTCGCTGAAGGTCCAATCACTGACCTACCAGCATGGGATTCATTAGCTTAACGAGCAATGATCATATAAAAAGGCGATCCATATCGGATCGCCTTTTTAGCATAAATATAATATTAATATAGAGAGAGTTGCATTAGATTTGGTATCTAATTTTCGTAGCTTGCCGCTACTTCTTCGTAATGCTTGACTTCATCGTCAGAGCAGCGTACGAAGTGTCCTGGACGAATTTCATGCATTGAGCGTTGTTTTCCGTCCATTTCTTCTTTTTGAGCGTCATAAGGAATCCTTGTCCGGCTCCGCTCAACTTCTGGATCAGGAATTGGCACTGCAGAAATCAAACTCTTCGTGTAATCATGAAGTGGTCGATCATAGACGTCATCGGCTGGACCTACTTCCAGTAGTTTACCGTAGTGCATTACACCAATTCGGTCAGAAATAAACTTAACCATTGATAAATCGTGGGCAATGAACAAGTAAGTTAAACCACGCTTTTTCTGTAATTCAATCATCAAGTTAACTACTTGAGCTTGAATTGATACGTCTAGAGCTGAAATAGGTTCGTCTGCAACAATAAATTTGGGCTCTACGGCTAAGGCGCGAGCAATCCCGATTCTTTGACGCTGACCACCTGAGAATTCATGTGGAAAACGGCTAGCATGACTTGCATTTAAGCCAACAGTTTCCAATAATTCCTCTACTCTCTCAGTTCGTTCATCTTTATTTTTAACCAAATGGTGAATATCTAATCCTTCAGCAATAATGTCCTCAACAGTCATTCTAGGATTAAGTGAAGCATAAGGATCTTGAAAGATCATTTGTGCATCCCGTGTAAAAGCTAGTTTGTCTGCACGACTTTTTAAATCTGCTACATTTTTGCCTTCAAAAATCACTTCGCCACTAGTTGGCTTATACAATTGCAAAATTGAGCGCCCAGTAGTTGTCTTACCAGAACCAGATTCACCTACCAAGCCGAAAGTTTCACCTTCATAGATATTAAAGCTTACATCGTCAACAGCCTTGGTGACATTACGACCATTTTTAAAGTATTGTTTTAGATGTTTTACTTCCAAAATTTTCTTTTTTTCTGGCATAAAAATCTCCTTTACCGCGACTAGTTAACCTCTGGCAGTTTATCTTCTTGTTTCATCAAGTTATATTTTTTCCAGCGACGTGTAATTTCAGCTGGTGGTTCCACTTTAGGTGCACCTGGTGCTAAAAGCCAGGTTGCAGCATAGTGAGTATCAGTTACCTTGAAAAATGGTGGCTTTCTTTCCACATCAATCTTCATGGCATACTTATTTCTTGGTGCAAAAGGATCACCCTTGGGCGGATCAAGCAAGTTAGGAGGCGTACCTGGAATCGACTCCAAAGTATCACTGTTTAAAGTAGGCATTGAATTGATTAAGCCCCAAGTATATGGATGCTGTGGATCATAAAAAATTTCATCAACACCACCGAATTCTAAGAATTCACCAGCGTACATTACAGCTACTCTATCTGCCATACCGGCCACCACGCCCAAGTCGTGCGTAATGAAAATAATTGAGGTCTTAACCCGCTTTTGCAAGTCTTTCATCAAGTCCAAGATTTCAGCTTGGACAGTCACGTCTAGAGCTGTAGTTGGTTCATCAGCCAGCAAAATCTCTGGCTCACAAATTAAAGCAATCGCAATTACGATTCTTTGTCTCATCCCACCTGAAAACTGGTGAGGATATTGATTAATTCGTTCCTCTGCATTTGGGATTCCCACGGCCTTCATCATTTCCAAGGCTTTAGCCCAAGCTTCTTTCTTAGAGGCACCCTTATGTTTGATTAATGGCTCCGCAATTTGCTGCCCAATCTTCATAGTTGGGTCAAGCGAAGTCATTGGATCTTGGAAAATCATTGAAATTTCATTCCCACGAATTTTTTGCATTTCTTTTTCAGATAACTCTAGCAAATTTTTGCCGTGGAAATCAATCTCGCCGCCCTCAATCTGAGCATTTCGTGCTAACAGACCGATAATACTTCTGGTAGTAACCGACTTACCTGAACCTGATTCTCCTACAATTGCGAGCGTCTCTCCCTTATTTAGGTGAAAGGAAACGTTACGAATAGCTTTAACCTCACCAGCATAAGTGTGGAAATCAATTTTTAAATTTTTAACATCTAAAACTCTTTCTTCTGGCATTTAGGTTAATCCTTTCTATCTTTGTCCCCGTGGATCGAAGGCATCACGCAAACCATCACCTAATAAGTTAAAGGCAATCATCAACACACACAATACGATTGCTGGATACCACATCTGATATGGCAAGAATTGAAAATTCTTTTGTCCTTCGTTCAAAAGTACACCTAGTGAAGTTTCTGGGGCTGAAATACCGATTCCGATGAAACTTAAGAAGGCTTCGAAGAAGATGGCAGTTGGAATAGTGTACATTGTTTGAATAATGATGATGCTTGAAAGGTTTGGCACTAAGTGTTTCCAAGCAATTTTCCAAGGTGATTCACCTAATGATCTAGCTGCCAAAACATATTCTTCATTTTTCAAACTCAGAGTTTCTGCTCTAACTTGCCGTGCCATTGTCGTCCAACTTGAAATAGCAATTGCCAAGATAATTGACTTAATACCTGGTTTTAATACCACCAACATCAAAACTACAATGATCAAATTGGGTACGGAGGAAATAATTTCGATTATCCGCTGCATCACGTTATCGACTCCCCCGCCTTTCCATCCGGACACTATTCCGTACGCGACTCCGATAGTTAAATCAAAGAAAGCTGCAACTAAAGCGACGATCAATGAAATCTTTGTACCATAGATAATTCTTTGTCCCAAAGATCTGCCTAAATAATCTGTACCTGCGATAAAATACTTATCTTTAGGCACGCCATTCTGGGCATAAGCATCAACCCACTTGCCATTTTGCTTAATCTTACCGTTCAAACCATTAATTGCGCTCATTCCTGGCACTTTAGCAGGCAAATTGGCATATTGTGGGTGCGATTTAACTAAAGTAGATTTATTGATGAATGGGGTTGAACCAAAAGCTACTACAATCATCAAAATAACAATAATTGCAGAAATAATAGCTGCTTTTCTCTGCTTGAAGCGAAGCCAAACATTTTGTGCAAACGATAAAGATGGACCTGCAATGTTTTCGTTATCCTGTGCTTCATCTTTTGGTAAGGGTTCAAAGGCATCTGCAGGAAGGTTTAATTTTTCTTCAGTCATATTGTCTTCTAGGCCTCGCTTTCATCTAATCTAATTCTTGGATCAATTAATCCATAAACAATATCAGTAATCAACAGAATTACTACTAATCCAATACAGTAAACCATCGTAATTCCCATGATTGTTGGATAGTCGTTAGTCAAAATCGACTTAACAAATTGTTCACCAATCCCAGGAACGTTAAAGATATTTTCAATAACCATTGAACCAGTCATCAAGGCTACAGCATAAGGACCAATCAGAGTTACTAATGGAATCATTGAATTACGCATTGCGTGTTTTCTAATAACTTCCATTCTGCTCAATCCCTTGGCCTTACCTAACTCAATATAGTCACTACTTAAGGTATCAACCATACTGGTTCGGATAAACCGAGCTGTTTCCGCAAATGGTCCAACTGCCAAAGCAATCGTTGGCATAATCGTTTGAGAAAATTGCCCCCAACCAGCAATTGGGAACCAACCTAGCTTTAAACCGATGTAGTATTGAAGCAAAACTGCTAAAACAAAGTTAGGAACTGATTTACCCAAAATAGAAATTACAGTAGCAGTTGAGTCAACCCAAGTACCCTGTCTCATAGCAGCAATTGCCCCAGCGATTACACCAAGGACAACTCCCAAAATTAATGCTTGTAAACCTAATTGTACTGACGCACCCAAACGCGCCCCAATTAATGAAGCTACCGGTTGGTTACTATATTGGAAGGATGTCCCAAAATCACCGTGAAGCATCCCCGCAATATAAATCAAATATTGTTGCCAGATAGGTTTATTTAAACCATACTGTTGATCCATAATTTGCCGCTGAGTTAGCGTCATCTTTGCTTCATTAGCATAAGGTGAACCCGGCATCAATTTCATTAAGAAAAAAGTTACCGTAGCCACGATAAGCAAAGTGAGGATCATATAAAATATACGTTTTAATAGGTATCTAGCCATATTAATTGCTCCCTCATTTTATTTTATGCTTTCATTTACTTTTTAATGTTGTTTTAATTATACCAAAAGAAATAAATATATCTAGTGAAAATGTCCAAAAATTAAAAAAATAAGAGAGAAATTTTGCTTTCTCTCTTATTTTTAACTTTTATTATATCTATTTTGCTTTACTTATAGTTTGGAGCAGCTTTGGTCATTTGAACATCATGTGGATGTGACTCACGTAAACCTGCATTAGTAATTTGAACAAATTGAGCTTTATCAATTAATTCCGGAATATTTGCAGCACCACAATATCCCATACCTGAACGTAATCCGCCATCAATTTGAAAGACTACATCAGAAACATCGCCCTTATATTCTACTCGAGCTTCAACGCCTTCTGGAACAAGTTTATTAGCTTCGTTTACGCCACCTTGGAAGTAACGGTCACTTGAACCGTGTGCTTGGGCCATCGCACCAACAGACCCCATTCCGCGATAGCGCTTATACTTCTTGCCATTATCTTCAAAAATTTCGCCAGGTGCTTCAGTAGTACCTGATAGCATTGAGCCAAGCATGACAGCATTGCCACCAGCTGCTAAAGCTTTAACAACATCACCTGAATATTTAATTCCACCATCTGCAATGATTGGCTTGTGATATTCACGTGCAGCTGTAGCAGCATCATAAATAGCCGTGATTTGTGGCACACCAACACCAGCAACAACTCTAGTAGTACAAATTGATCCAGGCCCAATACCAACTTTGACGACATCAACACCAGCATCAAACAGTGCTCTAGTTGCATCCCCAGTCGCAACATTACCAGCAATCAAAGTTGCTTCTGGAAAATGATCGCGGATTTCTTTGATCTTGCGCAATACCCCAGCTGAGTGACCATGAGCAGTATCGATAACGATCACATCAGCACCAGCTTCAAGCAATGCTTCTGCTCTTTCAAAAGTATCACTGGTTACACCAACTGCTGCAGCACAGAGCAGATGGTTTTGATCATCAGTTGCGGCCTTTGCAGCACTAGTTGGCACAACTACGCTCTTTACGTTGGCTACTTCACCAGCTTGCGCTTGAATTGACATATTCTTGTGCACAACGCCTAGCCCACCTTGGAGAGCCATTGCAATTGCCATTGCACCTTCAGTTACAGTATCCATCCCTGCACTGATCAATGGAATATTTAATTTAATGTTATCCGCCAAAGTCGTACTCAAATCAACTTCGTTTGGCAAAACATGACTTTCTGCTGGAATTAATAAAACATCATCAAACGTTAAACCTTTTTTAGCGAATTTTGTATCCCAATTTGACATTTAAGCTCTCCTTTTCTCATTCAAAAAATTATTAGTTTTACTTTACTAGCCTAACTTGCTTTTTTCAAGCAAAAATCAAAAAGCAGACCGATTTTTTCGGTCTACTTTTTAATTACATAGAGGAGTTGTTTATTGTTATAAGTTCTATTATTTAGATATTTAGGATTTTAGTCTACTTTTCAACATAAGCATATTTGAAGTTATAGTTAGCCCCAGCACCATTATATACAACGCCCTTGACAGTTGGACGAACCATCCAAGCTTCTGCTGGCTGGTAAAGTGGTACTACACCTTGCTCAGTTAACAATACACGTTCAGCCTTAGCTAAGTCTTCAAAACGAGTATTTTCGTTTCCAGTAGTTTTAGAAGCTGCTACATACTTATCATATTCCTTATTAGCCCACTTGCCCCAGTTGTATGAAGCATTTGAGGTGTTCAAGTCAAGGAATGAGATTGGATCAGTAAAGTCAGCTTGCCAACCCATCAATAAAGCATCAAAGTTGCCATTTTGGCTACGAACTAAGGCAGTCTTTTTAGGTAAACTATTTACTCTGACATTAACGCCTTTCAAGTTTGACTCAATAGTACTTTGCAAGTATTCACCTGCTTTTTTGGCATCATCATCGTCATAGGTTAGCAAAGTGAAGTTAACTTTGCTCTGTCCTAAAGCCTTTTGTGCTTTCTTCCAATAACTTTTAGCTAAAGTAGGGTTATATGTCATTAACTTATCAGTTTCAGCAGTTTTGACTAATTCAGTATAATCTTTGCCATTTACTTCAGTCATACTATTTGGCGAAAAGGTAGTGACTGGCTTGTTAGCACCACCTACAGCTGAAGCTAATGCTTTACGATTAACTGATAATGAAAGTGCACGGCGGAAGTCAGTATTTTGGAAAAGCTTGTTCTTTTCGTTTAATTGTAAATATTGTGTTGAAGAAGCTGGTCTAATTGTATAACCACTCTGGTTCTTCAATTGTTTTGTAGCTTGTGGTGCCAATAATGCTACATCTAATTTTCCAGATTGATACAAGTTGTAGTCGGTTGATGGTGTCTTTTGCACGCTGTAATTAATCTTACTTAGTTTTACCTTGCCTTTGTCCCAGTAATCTTTATTTTTAACTAGCTTCCAAGACAAGTTTGAACCGGTCCAGCCTTTTGATACAAATGGTCCGTTATAAACCATTGTTTTAGATGAAGTACCATAATTTTTGCCATACTTTTCAACGGCATGTTCATTTTGAGGGAAGAAAACCCCGAAGCCCATCAATAACTTAAAGTATGGAATTCTTCTATCCAAAGTAACGGTTAAATGTTGGTTATCATCTGCTTTAACACCGAGTGTTTCAACCTTCTTCTTTCCTGCCACAACATCATCTGCATTCTTTACTCCTGAGAAAAGATAAGCATATTGTGAGGCAGTCTTTGGATCAACAGTCCTACGCCATGAATAGACGAAATCTTTAGCAGTAACTGGATCACCGTTAGACCATTTGGCATTCTTTCTCAAAGTAAAATGCCACACTTTACCATCTTTTGAAACTTCATTCTTGGTTGCTAAAGCATTTTCCACCTTAGAATTTTTACCTAAACGATAGAGTCCTTCCATCGAATTATTAATTTGATCTAAACTAGTTGCATCAGTCACCTTGGACAAATCTAAAGTTTGTAATTCTGATTTAGTCATCCAATTCAAGGTTTGCTTGGTACCAGATGTCGAACTTTTATTTGAACAGGCTGCCAAAGTTGCAGCTGATACGACGGTTAATAAACTTGCACTAAAATACTTTTTCCACTTTTTCATTTCGACCCTCATTCTTTTTTATTACAAAAAGGAGCAACCTTCACATGGTTGCTCCTTCTATCTATTCATCAAATCATAGCTAGACTATTATTACGCAATTACAAGTGAAGAGAGATTATTTTTATGTCTTGTTTGTAAAATAATAATTGCTGAAATAATAATCATTACTATGTCCTCCTGATTTTTTAATTAATTTGCTACATAAGTATTCTTGAAGTTGTAGTTTAAGCCAGCGCCATTGTAGACAATGCCCTTAATGTCTGGACGAACTAACCAAGCTTCAGTCTTGTAGTAAAGTGGGGCGATTCCTTCATCGCTAAGCAAGATCTTTTCTGCTTTTTCAAGGTCATCCCAACGCTTAGTTGTATCTGCTGTAGTCTTAGAATCAGCGATCAACTTGTCGTATTGGGAGTTACTCCACTTACCGTTATTTTGTGCATTCTTGCTAGTAAACAAGTCAACGAATGAAATTGGATCGGCAAAGTCAGCTGACCAACCTGAAACAACAACATCGAAGTTACCACTAGTTGAACGGTTCAAACGAGTCTTGAATGGTACGTTAGCTACTGAAACCTTCATGCCCTTCAAGTTTTCTTCTAATTGACTTTGAAGTGTTTCAGTCGTCTTTTGACCTGAATCAGTATCATCAGACAGGATTGTAAATGAAACGTTCTTAACGCCTAATTCCTTCAAAGCCTTCTTGTAAAGTTTCTTAGCTTCAGTTGGGTTATATGCGGCGTTCTTCTTATCACCAACAACTTCTGACCAGTCCTTACCATCATGGTTAACTACACCCTTTGAAGTTAAACTGGTTGCTGGGGTATTAGCACCACCTAAAGCACTTCCCAGTGCCTTTCTATTGATTGACATTGAGATTGCTCTACGCAAGTCAGCATTTTGGAAAATCTTCTTCTTTTGGTTAAATTGCAAATAGAAGGTTGCTGCAGTATCACGCAAAGTGTAACCCTTTTGATGTTTTAAGTTCTTAGTTTGTTGTGAATCTAAAATAGTAGCATCAAGCTTATTTGATTGGTACAAGTTGTAAGCTGTTGATGGTGTCTTTTGCACGCTGTAATTAATAGCATCAAGCTTAACATTCTTCTTGTCCCAGTAATTCTTGTTTTTCACAAGCTTCCAAGAAAGGTTAGAACCAGTCCAGCCCTTTTGTACAAAAGGTCCGTTGAAGGCTGTAGTCTTAGATGAAGTACCATACTTAGAGCCATTAGCTTCAACTACCTTTTGGTTTTGTGGGAAGAACAATGGAAATCCCATCAATAATTTAAAGTATGGAATTCGTTTGTCCAAAGTAACAACTAATTTATTATCGCCTTCGGCTTTTACTCCCAAACTATTAACTGGTGCCTTACCTGCAGAAATCTGAGTGGCATTATGAATTCCTTCGAAGAGGTAAGCATATTGTGAAGCCGTCTTTGGATTAACGGTTCTGCGCCATGAGTAAACAAAGTCTTTAGCCGTTAACTTATCACCATTAGACCACTTAGAATCACGCAAGGTGAAAGTCCAGGTCTTACCATCTTTTGAAACCTTGGTATCTGTTGCCAAAGCATTCTCAACTTTAGAATTCTTACCTAAACGGTATAAACCTTCTTCAACGTTACCCAATTGGTTAAAACTGGTAGCGTCTGTTGCCTTAGAAATGTCCATCGTTGGAATTTCAGCCGAATCCATCCAATTAATTGTTTTCTTAGCTGATGAACTTGACGAATTAGAATTACTACCACATGCTGCCAGCGTTGAACCGGCAATTAAAACGGTTGCTCCTGCAGCAAATAATTTGGTAAACTTCATACACATTGCTCCTCTCGTTTATGAGAAAAATAATAGAACTCTTTAAGTTGTTTATAAGTATAGCTAAATATTTTTTGCTTTGCAAGTTTTTTTTAATATTATTTTTAATTTATTTAAAAAACAAGCCTCAATACTGATGTATCAAGGCTTATTCAAAATTAAATTATTCTAAACATTCCATTCTTGCATAAATTCACGTACAAAGTCGCGCATGTATGCAGTTCGTCTTTCCGCTTCTTTTTTGGCAGCAGGAGTATTCATTAAATCTTCTAAATGAAAAAGTTTCTCATAAAAGTGGTTGATTGTGGTTTCGACATGGTTACGATATTGATCATGACTAGTTAAAACGGCTGGCTTAATCTCTGGATCGTAAATCTTATTGCCATGTTTACCACCATACGTAAAGGCACGGGCAATTCCAATCGCACCCAAACTTTCTAGACGATCAGCATCTTGCACATATTGTCCAGATAAAGGCAAATGATAGTGATGCTCAATATTAGCTGAAAATGACATGTGTTGAATGGTGAATAAAATATCCCATGCCTCTAGTTCATTAAACCCTACTTGCGGCAATAACTCTTCAATTTCATCAATCACCTTTTGTGGGTCAGCACAGATTTTTTCATCAATCGTGTCATGCAAATAACCTGCTGTTTTAATAATAGCAACTACCCGGCTATCTTCATGAGCATCAGCATGATCTACTAAATACATTTGACTAGCCAAATTAGCTACACGTTCGCCATGATAAAAATCATGACCCGTTTTTTCATTCTTTAAGTGTGTTTGAGTAAAATCGATAACTTGTTTAATTTCCATTATGCCATTGAGTCCCATGCTTTTACCGGCGTTGCTTTGCCTTCCCAAATCTTAACCAGTTTTTCCGGTACATATTGTTTTTTAACAACTACTTTGAAGAGATATTCATCAAACCAGTTATCATCCATCACAAAGTAGCCTTTTTCACCGACCTTGTTTCCCCATGAGTTTTCAATTTTCCATTGACGTGGCTTTCCATTAACAACATCCACACCAACCATCGTCATGGCATGAGTTGAACCCGAAGCACCAGTTTCCAGTCTCTCTTTTTTGCTTAACTTAGTTTCAATATTAAAAATAGTATCAGTTTGATAGAGGTTATGAGCTAAAATTCCCTTTTGACGATCGCTATCTTTACCTACATCACAACCAAACCAAAAAGTTTCGCCTGCTTCAAGTTGCTTAATCGCAGCTTCTTTAAGATTTTCAATTTTAGTGTTTAAGAAATGAACTGGACTTCCGCCCTCTACATTGTCTTCAAATGGCAAAGCATACAGCTTATCAAATTCATGATCTGGTGCATTGAACAAAACAATATAGTCATCCAAGTCATCAGTAAAGTAGTCGTGAAAGAAATCAAGTGGAGTAAGATCACCATCAAAATGATACTTACCTTCATCATCCTTAAACTCAAGGTCAAATTTTTGTACTGGTTGACCGAAAGCAATTACTGCCATACGGTAAACCTCACTCAAAAATTCTTGACGTTTAACTTCAATTTCATCATTTTTACCTGCTTGAGCTAACTTACGCAACACAAGTCCATCTTCTCGCAACTTATTATTCAAAATACGATTGAAGAAAGCAGTATTGTTGGCAGTGAAACTTTCATCTTGAGCATAGGTTGGCACTAAGCCGTACTTCCTAATCAAAGAAACAGCCATAGCCCATTGGCCACCATCAGTATCAGGTCCCTGCATATAAGTATGCACTGTTCTGTCACTAAGTGGACGATCTGCGGTATTCAAAATATTATCAAAGAAAATATTTGCTCGTTCAATTCGATCCCAGAAGAATAAATAATTTTGTGAAAAAGTAAAGTTTTTAGCATTATACTTCTTAGCAAAACCATGACGCAATGTATTCAAGGCCGCAAATAGCCAGCAGCGACCCGATTGCTTTTGATCAGTAACATTATCAGTTGGGATTTCAATTGAAAAAGTGCGGTTCAATTTCCTAACCTTTTCTGAATCCAAACTAGCCTTAGCCACACCATTATTAACAACAGCCAATTCCGCAACCCGATTTTGTGGTTTTTGCTCATATTCTTTTTGAAATTTAGCAATTTCATTCATTGTAAGTTCATGCTTCATAAAATTTTTCCTTTCTTGCCAAAAACAACAACTAAGCCGCTTCCCAGGTTTGAACTGGGGACCTCCTCCTTACCACGGCGGTGCTCTACCTATTGAGCTAAAGCGGCGTCTATATTGTATCAAAAAAGGCGAAGACATTCATTTGAACATCCTCGTCCTTATTTATTCTCTCCAAGTATTTTTAGAAAATAAGTATTCAAAACGGTTATTAAATTTGCTTTTATTTAGTTCTTAACGACGTCTTTAATATTCAACCATTGACTCTTGTTGATTCTGACAATCTTCTTTTTATTAACTTTCTTAACGTCTTTTACGGTATAAGTAGAACCCATTGCAACTTTTTTGCTAGTTTTTTCAGCATTTTTATTGTAAACAGCTACTTTTTGATTTTTGGTGTCTTTAATAACAACAAAGATCTTATCACCCTTTTTAATAGCAGGATTGGTTGGAGCTTGTGTTGCAGTACCCAATTTAGGAGCAGCAAATGAAGTAGCTTGAGCAATAGGAGTAAGAACACAGCCTAAACTCAAACCGATTACCAAACTTGAAATAATCTTAATAGCTTTTTTAGATTCTAACATTTTAATAACCTCTTTTTATTTACTTACTTTCTCTTTACACTATTACTATAACACTGTTTGATTAGAAGTAAAGTAGATAGTGCTTCTTTTCACATATTTTTATTAAAAGTCAGTTTTTTCAATCAAGTGCTTTGCATCAGCATTTGCAAAAGATATACGCAGCTATTTTATGTTGGTATTGCACTTGAAGCGGTAAATCGTATAGTAATAATGTAAATTTGTGAATAACTTAATAAATAGATTGTAGCAATTGATTTTAGAAAATAAAATAACAATTTAAGAAGTAAAATATTATTTTACACAAATCATTATCTTTTACAAATATTAGTTGGTAGTAAATATCTCCGATTATTAGCTAAAAAAATAGAGGAAAAAATCCCTCTATTTTTATATATAAAATGTTAAAATCATATATTTAATTATTTAATTGTAACTAAAGTATACTTTCTCTTTCCTTTACGAATAATAACGTACTTACCATCAAAGTCACTTGATGGATCAACTTCGAAATCAGTACTTTGCTCACGATCGCCATTAACATAAATGGCACCATTCTTTACATCTTCACGAGCTTGACGTTTAGAAGGTTCAATCTTAGTGTCAACTAAGAAATCAACAATATTCTTCTTTTCATTGCCAGCTTCCGCACTTGGAGCATTCTTCAAACCTTGTTCAATTTGAGCAACTGATAAGTTCTTGATATTGCCCGAGAACAAGGCATCAGTAATCATTTTAGCTTCTTCAAGACCTGCTTCGCCATGAACAAACTTGGTAACTTCTTCAGCTAGCTTCTTTTGTGCAGCACGTTTCCAAGGTTCTTTCTCAGTCTTTTCAGCTAAATCTTCGATTTCTTCACGGCTAAGGAAAGTGAAGTACTTCAAGTATTTAACCACATCACGGTCATCTTGATTAATCCAGAATTGGTAAAATTCATAAGGACTAGTCTTTTCTGGATCAAGCCAAACAGCACCACCAGCAGATTTACCAAACTTAGTACCATCAGCCTTAAGCATCAATGGAATAGTTAAACCAAAGGCTGGACGATCTGCACCTTCAAGCTTATGGATTAAATCAATACCAGCAGTAATGTTGCCCCATTGATCACTACCACCAATTTGAAGTTGAACACCATCATCTTTATTCAAGTGGTAGAAGTCAATTGCTTGCAAAATTTGATAAGTAAATTCAGTAAATGAAATACCATTTTCAAGACGGCTAGCTACAACATCCTTGTTAATCATATTGTTAACTTGGAAGAACTTGCCATAATCACGCAAGAAGTCGATCAAGTTAAGCTTGCTTAGCCATTCAGCATTGTTTCTAATTTCAAAATTTTCAGTACCAAATAACTTCTTCATTTGATTAGTTAAGCTTTCTTCATTGTGCTTAACTTGTTCCGCAGTTTGTAAAGTACGTTCAGTCTTACGGCCTGATGGGTCACCAATCGCACCAGTACCACCACCAATTAAAATTACTGGATGGTAGCCCGCCATTTGGAATCTCTTCAAGATCATGAATGGAATAAGGTGTCCAATGTGAAGGGAATCACCAGTTGGGTCAGTACCACAGTACAATGCCAAATCGTCATGTTCTGCTAAGTACTTTCTCAAACCTTCCTCATCAGTTTCTTGATTAATGGCACCACGCCATTTTAAATCTTCCAAAATATCAAATTTTGCCATAGTTTTTCCTCCAATAAAAAACGTCCCCTGGTCAAAAGACCAAGGGACGACTAAATTACATTATTAGCCGTGGTACCACCCACGTTTGCGCGTATCGCGCCTCTTAATAGTCTTTATGGAAACTACCCCATTAGTACTTCGTCAAAATCAGCCTGCCTAGCTCACACCACACCGCTAGTTCTCTGAACGCTGAGCTGATTTGCTACTTAGATAAGGATATCTTAACGTGAAGACCATCTTTCGTCAACTCTTTTTGCCACAAAAAAAGCCTGAGATTTCTCTCAAGCTTTCTTCTAGCTAGTCACCGATCTTGTAAAAGCCCTTAGCTTTTAGGCCATAAGCTTGACCAGCGGTCATATCATATTGAACCATTTCGTAATCGTTCAATATAGCTTGTTGTTCTGAAGTCAACTTCTTAGGATCTACAAAGTGACCCTTTTGGTCAACCAATTGGAAGCCTTTGTCACCATTAAAGTTAATGGTAATTGCAGGAAGCTTCTCGTGAACTTCAGTCAAAAGTGCTTGGTAAGGAGTTACCTTAGTGTTAGTTTGTTCAAGCATCATAGCAGTGAAGTCACTAGTGTTGACGAAGTTAGTGTTGTGAGTCAACTTGTTCTTAGCACCGTGTTGTCTTGCGTACTTGTTTGAGTAAATGAAGTAGCGAGTTGAGTGCATTTGAACAGGATATTTGCCAGTGTAGTTTTGTGACAAGATACTTGGGTAGTGGTCACCGTAGAAGACAATGGTAATTGGCTTCTTGATCTTATCAATTTGACCAATAAACTTCTTAACAGCTTGGTCGGTGTATTGCGTACCCTTGATGTAAGTTGCCATTTGCTCACGAACAGCGGCAGTGTTGAAGAGTTCACCAGATACCTTGCCCATGTATTCATTGTTTGGATACCAGTTGTTGTAAGGCATGTGGTTTTGAATTGAGATCAAGTTAATAAATTGACCACCCTTCATGCTGTTGATTTGTCTCAAACCGTTAGCATAAGCAGTGAAGTCAGAGTTGTAAGTACTCTTACCAAGTTTCTTTTGATCAATGATCTTGTATTTAGAACCAAGGTAAACGAACTTGTTAAACTTAAATCTCTTGTAGTCTTCTACTCTTGAGTAGTAAGTACCAATGAATGGGTGAACAGCTGACTTGTAGTTGAAGTCCATACCAATGGTTGGGTAGAAGTCGTAGTTTGGTACGATTTGTACATATGGAGTCAAGGTTGACTTGAACATACCCATGTTGAATCCGGTCAAAGTTTCCCATTCCATGTTGGCAGTACCACCACCGTAACCGGCACTAAGCATGCTACCGTATGTGGCACGTTTCTTCATTGATTGGATAAACTTAACTGGGTTTGGAGTTTTTGGATCAATCTTAATTGTTGGGAAAGTATATGGATCAACAAAACTTTCACTCAAGTTGTAGACAATAGTTTGATCCTTTAAAGTATTCTTTCTTGTCTTGTTAATTTTATCAGCAAGTTTGCTGTACTTTTGGTTCAAATGATTAATTGTAGCTTGTGAATAGTTGGCCGGCTTGTTCATGATTTGCAAGTCGAAGTAGTTCAAGAAGTTCAATAATGGACCGTTAATTTGAATATCACGTTCAGGGTTTCTGAATGATTGCTTGTTGTCAAAACCACGGTTAATGTGGTAAATCATACTGCCATCGTGGTTGAAACGTATTGGAGTCATGAATAAGAGCAAGCTGAGCAGTGCCCAAATACCACGACGTTTCCATGAACCCTTTTTCTTAATTGGAAACTTGATTTCAAGGAAGACACACAATGCAATGATGATTACTAAGGCAATAGCGATCATAATTATCTTTTGTTGGCCGACCATTGGCATCAAGGTCTTCCAGTTAACAATTTCGTCTAATTCAGTTGGATAAATTGGTTCCCCACGAAGATCTAATTTAATCTTGTTGGCAATAGCCCAACCAATTGTAATTACAGTTACTAAAACTGTTGAAGTCCAGTAACGCGTAGTAATGAAGTAGAAAATTGCAAACATTGCATCAAGGAAGATTGCTGTCAAAATAATAGCGAAGAATCTAGTCCCGAGCAAGAAAATTACGGCATTGATATCAGTTGCAGTCGTAATTTGGATCCGCAGATTATCTGATTCAATTAAGAATGAAGCAAAACTTAATACATAGAACCAGCCCCATGTAAGTAGTCGTACTCGATTTTCAACTATCCAAGCAGTGAAGTTAGTCCAAGCATCTTCAACAATTTCTGCTAAGTTATTATGTTGCTTGAAAAAAGCAACCGTCCGTTTAGCCGGCTTCACCTTGAATAAATAGCGCTCATATAGCCAGCTTAAGCCCCAGGCAGCTAGCATCATGATGACAATCATCAAGAACTTGTTAAATCCAGCGCTATTGGTAAAGCGGAACGATTTAACAAAACCACCAATAATTGGAGCGTCCATAAAAATAATTACTGGAATAAAGAAGTGCATCTGCTTAGCACTATAGCTAACAATCACTTTTCTAAAGATTAAGAAGGCTGCTAAAACCATTAAGAACAAAAATGGTGAAGCAATATTACTTAAAAATTTAGGATTCCAAGAATAAACGCCACTTCGACCAGATAATCGTTGGTACCAGTAAACCCCATTAAATCCGGGAACACCGATAAACATTACGAAGAAAGACATTACTCCAGCTGCAATTGACCAGCCAAAGACCTTTTTAGGAATTTTAACGTTAGCTAAAAACATCCCCCAAGCAAAGTACAAGATCAAATAAATGCCATAAATTGACTTGTTAAAGATCATTGTACCTGCACTAGTCGCAAAACCAGTCAAAGTTAATGCGCTAAGCAATAACACATTTTGCTTAGTAGTAATGCGATGTTGTAATTCATACAAGTATGGTTGAACTAGCATGCTAAAAATCAAGCCAGCCAACAATACTGATGTACTAGTCAAAACTGGGAAAAATACTCCCCAGAGCTTCCACATATTAAAAGTACCTGGTCGTTTAAAGAAGTTCACCAAGTATAAAAGCACTAGTGTAACAACCGCTATAATCCAAAACTTAAAGGCTTCAGTTGGATGAACCTTTCTTTTGCTATAAACAGCACCAAAGACCATTGGTACTAGTACCATCGTACTGTGACCAAGTAGTCCTGGAATAAATCTCATTAGGGTACTTAATGGTAATCTACCAAAAGTGCTACCCCAAGAATACATCTGCACTAGCATAAAGAATGCTGCGACAATCAAACAAATGATTTGAAGAGCATTTAGTGATTTTTTCTTGTTAATCTCACTCATTTTCTCTAGTCTGTGTCCTCACTAAAAATTTCTGTCATTACTTAATGATCCCTAGCTTCTTTTTAATTGAAAGCAGAATATCCACCTTTTTGCCATGACCGGTGAAAAAGTCTACGATATCATGCCAGAACTTAAAGCACATGATCAAAGTAATCACGATAAAAACAAATCCTGCTTCTTGATTATGCAAGAATGTATTTATACTGAATAAAAGCATAAACACTAAAGGCGGAATCGTCAAATTTTGCATAATTGCTGTTAATACCAAAGCCACTAATAAAGTAGCAAAGCCAACTTTCCAATTATAAAAAACTGCTACCTGAGCTGCAACCGCAACTCCTTTGCCACCTCGAAAATGATCCCAGATTGGAAAACAATGTCCTAAGATCAGGCCTAGCCCTGTATAAGCAATATTAATATGAGCTGGAAAAGCAAAATATACAATAAACAAGGCAATTAAACTTTTAAGCAAATCGCCTAAACAGGTTAAAATACCCCATTTTTTACCAAAAACAGCACCCATGTTAGCCGTTCCTGGATTATGTGAACCGTATTCAGTAGGATTTATTTTTAAAAAGATTTTGCCAACGATCATCGCCGTTAAGAAATTTCCAAAAACGTAGCCAATCAGAGTAGCCCAAATGCGCGCCATTAATTATCACCTTCTTCGGTGTAATCATAGATATGATAGTGCTGCGTTTTTTCGCTCTTAAAGCTAAAGCCATTTGCAATATTCTTTTCGTTTTGGAAAGTTTCATTATTTGAAATCGTTTCCTTAGGTAAACCTAATTCTTTGCGCACCAGGTTTGAAATCCGTTGCAATTCACTAGTTGGCTGTACTTGATAAGCCGCATCGTCGATCATTGCATTGTAACCATGTAGATAATCACTAGATGACGAATTGGCACAACTACGATAATTCATCGCAATCTGCTGCATCGCACTAAATGGCAAGTTAGTCCGAACATTGCTTGACACAGAAGTCAAAATTGAATCCAGATTTGATAATGAACTAATTGAAACTGCCTTCTTGATCAAAGTGGTAATTACCTGTCGTTGTCGTTCTTGACGACCATAATCTCCACGCGGATCATCATAACGCATTCTAGAATATGCTAGCGCACCTGCACCACCCATATGGGTCAGCTTGCCCTTTTTAAAAATATAACCGCCATATTCAAAGCTAAGCGTTGGTCTAATATTAATTCCGCCAACATAGCGAATCATCTTCATGATTCCACCCATGTTAACGACGGCATAATACTTGATTGGCACATTGATTAACTTAGAAACTGAATCCATTGACATCTTAGCCCCGCCTAATTCATAAGCGGCGTTAATCTTTTCTGTCTTGAAGCTCTCGCTTCCAACCATCTGTGCCATCGTATCACGCGGTGTTGAGACCAATGTGTAACGCTTCTTAGCAGGGTTAACTACAGCTAAAATCATGGTATCAGTCCGGCCGCGCTTTTCAGTTCGATCAAGGGCACCTGTATCAGTCCCCATCAGTAAAACAGCGAACTTCTTCTTTCCATCAAATTCACCTGTAGTTTTCACTGCAGTCTTAGGATCATAGGTCTTATCAACCGCTGACTTAGTACGGAAATAAACTGAGGCAAAGTACGCCGCTCCAGCAACCGCAAGCAAGGCTACGATACTAATAACCCAGACCCAAATATGACGATTTTTATAACTGTGTGTGTCTACCCGACTATTATGCGGGTGATTAGATCTTTGTTTTCTATCTTTCATAAAATATACCTATTATAATGTAAATTCACATTGAATGTATTATAACAAAAAAAGCAAATCATCGCTGACTTGCTTAGTATATCTTATTAAAATCGTTACTAATTTTTACTTCAAAGTCAAGCTTAACGCAAAATTATGGCTACTTTTTGCCTCTAATTCAATTTTATCCGTAAAAGCTGTAACGCTTCCTTCTTTTGCACTCAACTTAAAATCAGTTGAAGTAAGATCAATGCCATGTTCTTTGCCAGTCAAACTAATCTTATTGACCTGGCTTTCACTTTGCCAAGAAGTTGGTAAGATAAAGCCCAAAGAAAATGGCAGTTCCTTATTTGAAGAATTTTTCAAATAAAAGGATATGTTGACTTGATTACCCTCCAAAGCATAAGTAGTCATTACTTCAAAATGATATGGAAAACTCTTATAGCTCTCCGGCGTATCAATTAAAGTTAGACTTACGCGAGTATCACCTTTGTCAACAACGGTCCAAGGCAACTTGTTAGCCAAATTATCGGCTTGATCCATTACTGGAAAAGCAAGTGCCATACCTTCTTCACTTTCTTGCTCGCCGAGATAATCAAATTGATCTGTTAAAGACACCAGATGTGCCATCCGGGCCCCATTCTCATCGACAGAGACTTGAAAGAGAGAATTATCGATTGTTTGCATATTTTTCTCCCAATTTCTACACTCCTGTAACTCAAAATAGCACTTATCATATACAACTGTCAATTTTCACCACTTTCTTAGAAAAAAATGGCGATCTTTCTTTATTTATAATATAATGAAGTTGTTCCAAAAAAATTATGAAATCAAAGAAATAATTATAGTTTTTGGAGCAAGTTGATACAAAGAAGGCATCCCTTAACGGTGATGCCTTTTTTGGTGCATAAAAAAACTCCGACTTACGCCGAAGTTCTATTTGTGTGAATAACTACTTAATAAATTAGTCGTCCAACTTTTCCTTGTTAACAACATCCAAGTTTTCGTCGAATGTGTAAACAACTGGTTCACCGGTCTTCATTTCCAAGTTCATAATGTCTTCATCAGAAATGTTTTCGATGTACTTAGTCAAAGCACGAAGTGAGTTACCGTGAGCTGCGATAATTACGTTCTTGCCGTCAAGTAAATCTGGAGCAATGTGGTCTTCCCAGAATGGCATTACACGATCAAGACATACGTGTAAGTTTTCAGCCTTAGGAACGATGTGTGGGTCCAAGTTTGCGTAACGACGGTCATGTGCTTGACTGAATTCGTTGTCATCATCAATAGCTGGTGGCAAAACATCGTATGAACGACGCCAAATGTGAACTTGTTCATCGCCGTACTTTTCAGCAGTAGCCTTCTTGTTCAAACCTTGTAAAGCACCGTAGTGACGTTCGTTAAGTCTCCAGGTCTTAGTTTCTGGAATCCAAAGTTGGCCACTTTCTTCAAGTGCAAAGTGCAAAGTCTTGATAGCACGAGTTAATAATGAAGTGTAAGCTTGGTCAAATTCAAGACCGTGTTCCTTGATTAAACGGCCAGCCTTCTTAGCTTCTTCAACACCTTTTTCTGAAAGGTTAACGTCAACCCAACCAGTAAATTGGTTTGAAAGGTTCCATTCACTTTGACCGTGACGGATTAAAACTAATTTTGACATGAAATATCTCCTTTTAAAATTCAATGTTTCATCCATATTTTACACATTTCACAAATTTTTTCATAGAGTTAAGACTAAAAAAATCGTGTTTTTTCAATTTTGTAACGTTATTCTTGCTATACTAGAAGAAAAAATTTAATGGAAGAAAGTTATATATGAAATTTAAACACCAAAATATTATCATTACCGTTTTATTAGCACTACTCTTTTTAACAGCTTGCTCTAAAACAGTTTCAAACAAAACAGCTAATTTACCTACTGCTAAAACTATTTTAACCAAGGCAGAAAAAGATAATTTTAATTCAATGCACGCTTCTTGGAATGAATTAAGCAATGGCAAGTCTTTGCAAAAAGCCGAAGCCCAATATACTAAAAAGCCAACGATTATTTATGCTAATGTTTCTAGCAGCTCTAATCACTATAAAATGTGGATTGAGGGTAAAAGCAACTATATCCAAATGAAAGGCACCAATTCTCAGCGTTGGTTTAAGACAAAGTTGTCTAAGGCTAGTGCCTATGGTGCCATTACCGACAATTTGAACGGCACATTACTCATGCCTTTTATCCCTACTGCTAAATCCTTTAAGGTAAAGCAAAACGGCAAAGATTACCTGCTCACTTATAAAGGAAACAACAAGAAAATTTGGAATGCCATTATTTCTGACTCGGCTTTCACTGCTTTAATCGGGATTGATCTTGATAATGTGAAGCCGATCAAAAATGACATCCAAATTAACGTTGATCAAAACTATCATATCAAAAAGGTTAATATTGACTCGACCTACAAAGACGACGGTCAAAAGAAGAACTTCACCATGCAAATTGATCAAATTAACCAAGTTAAAAAGTTAACTGTACCCGCTTCAGTTAAGAAGTCAGCCGTTGATTTAGGCAAGCTTAATACAAAATAAAATTAAAGAATAATCTGCTTCGTCAATAAGAAGCAGATTTTTTAGTTATAATAGAATTAATTGAAACATACAGGAGAAATGCAAATGAAATTAAAGAAAACAATTATCGGCTTATCCTTCGCCGCCCTCTTTTTATTAGGGGGCTGTAGTAAACAAGAAAAGAAAGCTGCGCCAGCTTTAACCAAGACTCAAGTGGTGCAAAAGATGAAGAAAGGCTTTCAATCTGGACAAGTTATTCAATCAGTTACCTTGGGAACAGATACTTCAAGTCAAGTAGCTTTAGCCAATACTACCTTTGGTGGGAAAAACACGGTTTACCATATCACTAACCAAACAACCAATAAAGGTAAAACCAGTTCCAATGAAGAATGGGTTAACCTCAATAATGTTTACATCAATGGGCAAAGCACTTGGTATAAGGCTGATCTTGAAAAACTTACTGGCCACAATTACGCTGAATTAACTGATGCAATTATGAATAATCACATGATTACCAACCCAAGTGATCAGTTAGTTTCAGCTTATAAGATGAAGAAAAGCAAAAAAGATGGTGTTTATACTTACACTTTAACTGCTAAAAGTACTGATCAAGCTTTAATGAAAAAGGCGGCAGCACCAATTTTTAACACTACTGCACAAAGCACCAATCAAGCTAAGGTTTTCAAGCAAATTCAAAAATTGGGCAAATACCAATCAATGAATGTAAAGGCTGTTGTTAAGGATGATAAACTATCCACCTTTAATGTCTTTGTTAACTTAAAACTAGGCAAATTAATGCACGTTAAGGTTGGTCAAAGTTACGGCAACTTCGGCAGCCACGACTTCTTGAAAGTCCCAACTTCCGCAACCAACGCCAAAGATTTGCCAACTACTAATACTAAAAAGAAGTAGGTCAAAAATGAAATTAGGAATTATCGGCAGCGGCATGATCGTCCACGATTTTTTAACAACCGCTGACCAAATAAAAAACATGACGATTACGGCCATTTCATCAACTAAACGTAGTGAAAAAATTGCGCAAGATTTAGCCCAGCAATATCACATTGCCCGCACTTACACCGACAATGATGAATTGCTAGCCGACCCTGGAGTTGACACAGTTTATGTGGCTGTACCCAACTTTCTTCATTACGAAGTTGCTAAAGCTGCGCTTGAACATGGCAAAAATGTCATCTGTGAAAAACCTTTTGTCCAAAGCACTGCCGAAGCTGAAGAACTAAAAAAGCTCGCTGACGAAAAAGACTTAATCATTGCTGAAGCCATTACTAACCTTTATTTAGAGAACTTCAAACAGATTAAAGCAGAAATCGCTAAGATCGCCCCAATCCACATCATTAATCTGAATTATACGCAATATTCCAGCCGTTATGATGCCTTCTTGACTGGTAAAATTGCCCCAGTTTTTGACCCTAAAAAAGATGGTGGCGCCTTGATGGATTTGAATATCTACAATATTCACTTAGTAGCTGCGTTGTTTGGCTTGCCTGATCAAGTTCAATATTATGCAAATATGCAAAAAGGCGTTGATACTTCTGGGATTCTTCATCTTTCTTACCCTGATAAGCAAGCATCCCTCACTGCGGCCAAAGATAGCTACGTAACACCACGTTCCTTTATTGAAGGTGAAAAAGGCAGCATCTACTTTGACGGTTCAACGGGAACGCTCGATAATTTCACAGTTGAGATGCGCAATGAAAAGCCTAAGCGTTACAGCTTAAACAAATATCCTCACCGTATGGCGGCTGAGTTTAATGCCTTTGCTCAAATGATCAACCAACATGATACCCAAAAAGCTGACTTAGCTTTCGTGAATACTTTAGAGACAATGCAAATTTTGACCAAAGCAAGAAATTCAATGATTTAACTATTCTCAAAATTTTCTAAATGGAGACAAACAATGAAAATTCTAGTAACTGGTTTTGATCCTTTTGGCAGCGATAAGATTAATCCTGCCATTGAGGCAGTCAAAAAATTGCCTGATACCATCAAGGGAGCAAAAATTATTAAATTAGAAATCCCTACAGTTTTTAATAAATCAGCCCAAGTCGTGCATCAAGCAATCGTAAAAGAGCAACCTGACTACGTACTCAATGTTGGTCAAGCTGGCGGTCGGTCCGCCCTAACTCCTGAGCGTGTAGCCATCAACATTAACGATGGCCGCATCCCTGATAATGATGGCTATCAACCACTAGATGAACCGATTCAACCAGATGGGGACACCGCCTACTTCACACAACTGCCGATCAAGGCCATGGCCAAGGCAATTCGGGCGGCAGGTTTACCAGCAATAGTTTCTAACACAGCTGGCACCTATGTCTGCAACCATATTTTTTACCAAGTGCAGTACATGCGCACAAAAGAATTTCCTAAGCTTAAAGCTGGCTTCATTCATATTCCATTTTTGCCAGAACAGGTTATCACCAGGCCAAATCAGCCTTCGATGGCACTAGCTGATATTGTTAAAGGCCTAACCGCAGCAATTGGCGCAATTGTTGAGCGTGATGGTCAAAGTGATATAAAAGCCGTAGAAGGACAAAATCATTAAGATAGTAAAAAACTAGCTGCAAAATTTGCAACTAGTTTTTTTGGTTAATTTTGATGACTCAATAATTTCTTTACTTGATCCGCATCCTTAAAGGCCCCGGAAAAGATCAAAATATCATTTGGTTCAATTACAGTCCAACCATGCGGAATCAACCATTCATTGCCACGGCGAATTCGACTAACCGTGATCTTGTCAACAAATTCCAAATCACTAAGTGGTCGCCCAGTATAACGCGTATTCTTCACCTTTACTGAGTACAAAACGTTATTGGTATCAGTCATAATCTTGTAGACCGTTGGTGATTCAATCAAGGCCCGCATTAAAGCTGAACGCACATTAGTAAAGTTAAATACTTCCACGCCTGCTTCTTGACAGTGCGATAAAGTATCACTGTCTACTTCATTCATCCGCGCAATTGCCCGTTTAACACCTAAGTCTTTGGCATATTCTGCCATGCGTGCATTTTCTTGATCATGATGCCCTGCTGCGACAAAAATATCACAATCAAAGGCGCTGCTATGTTCTAGACTTTGATTATCCAAATTATTGAGCAAAGTTAAGCCTTTAACTCGGCTATCATAAGTCTCGTATTGGTCCTTTTGATCAGTAAACATCTTGATTGAGTACCAATTATCATGTAAATCATGAGCAACTGGTACCGTAAAGGCATTGGCACCCACGATAGTAACTGTTTCTTTGATCCGATCTTCTGGTGATAAAACAAAGTTAGAATTAAAGACAATTGGACTAACAATGCAGACAATTACTGCTGCTAAGATAAAGACGTCAGATTGAGTCGAAGTAATTGCATGCAATTTACGCGCAACTTGCAAGGTTGGCAAAACAATCGTAATCGTCGTTGCCGTTAAAAAACCACCAGCAAAAGCATTCTTTTTCTCAAAGTAACGCATATAGATTAAGACGACTGGAGCTTTAGCCAAGAACAAGAAGATAACCAAAACTGGCAACAGCATCAATGATGATGGATGAGCAAATAATGACTTTAAGTTCAAGCCCACTCCAGTCATAATGAAGAAAATTGGAATAAAGAAACCATAACCAATGGAAGTTAACTTATCTTTAGTAGCTTCACTAGGCTCTAACAACTTCATAACCATTCCGGCTAAGAATGCACCTAAGATGTTTTCGGCACCAACTCGTTCGGCTACTGTAACTAAAGCAAAAATTAAGAAGAAGGCCAAGCGAATATCCAATTGGGTCGTAGCCTTGGTTACTTTGCTAAACCAAAGATATGGCTGCTTGAAACGACGCAAAAGAAAGATTGCCGCTACAAAAAGTAGGATAATCAGCCATAATTGCTCTGCGTTGCCCCCATTAACTGAAGCATAAATCGTTAACAAAAGCAGCGGAATTACTTCACCTAACACGGCAGTCAGTAAGACCGTCTGTCCGATCGGCCGCCCAAGGATATCTTTTTCTTTCAAGGTAGCAATAACAACCCCTAAAGCAACGGTCATAAAAATAATCGCTGCTAAAACAATATTGCTAAATAAGCTAATTAGCTTCAAAACATAAGCTAAAATAAAGGCCATAATCACAATGCCGGCAAAAGCAGTTAAAGCAGTAGGCAAAGGATCAACTGTTTTTCCTGCTTGTGACTTAGCTTTCGGATTATTTTTCCGTTGCAAGAGATCGAAGTTAATTTCCATCCCTGATAAAAACATCAGCAAAGTTACGCCGAGGTTCGATAAAAACGTCAAATCATGTGTCGAAACCACAATGTTAAAGCCGCTCGAACCGACAATAATTCCTACAATAATTTCCGCAATTGCGGTTGGCACGGTACTAATTTTAAAACGCGCCATAAAAATTGGAATCACGAGCGCCAATAAGACGACTAAAAATAGTGATAATTGCGCCATATACTCTCCCCTTTTCACATTCAACACAAGAATTATACAAAAAATACGTCTTAATTCCCATTATTTATGGTTTAAGACGTATTTTTCTAATTAATATCGCTAACTAAAACATATTGTGTAGCATTTAAAGCATAATACTTTTGACCTTTAATTGTAATCTTGCTGCCATATGTCATGACCCGACTACCCTTCTTGACCAAATTGCCTTTTTCAATTTGACCTGAACGAGTCCGCAAATATGTATTCTTCTTAACAGTTCTAGCAGTAGCATCAATATTAGTAGCTACTACGTATTGGTTCTTGCCAATTTGATAGTACTTCTTATTACTGATTATCTTGTAACCTAAAACAGTTACTGGACTACCAGCTAACTTCAAGGTCTTGGTCTTCTTGCCGTTCTTGTCGTAAACATAAGCATCATGGCCTAAAGTTACTGCGCCTTGAACTTCTGCTGATACTTCGTCCTTAATCTTGTTTGGATCTTTACTGTTAGTATTTTCATTCTTCTTTTGTAAGTCGTAGTAATACTTTATTAAAGAATAAAATTGATCCATATCATAACCCCATTTGGCAAAGTAACCATCAGGGTCAACGTGATCAGTCCCACCTAAAAAGGCGCTAACTGCCTTGTGCGACCAAATTGTACCATCACCATCATCGCAAGCATTATCTGGCTTTAGATCATAGCGGTGCAACAACTTAGCAATATAAATTGCATCATTATTAACTGACTTAGCAAAGGCATCACGACTGCTTTCTTCACATAGTTCTATTTGAATAAAGCGGTTATTAGCTTGTTGCCCTGCACCCCAAGTACCAACGTTAGGAGAACACATTTGGATAATTTGCTTGCTATCAACAAAAGCATTTACATAAGCATTAATCTTATTCCATTCACGGTTAAAGTAAATTGCTTCATCGTGAGCAGTCGCACCAGGATCATCAGTTTCATGAACTACAATCCCTTCTGGTTTGCCATTTTGATACTCAACACCAGGGAATTCATTGTACTTTATCCCCTCTAGTTTGAGCATCTTGTATAAATAAGTAACCCCACTATATTGGTACTTCTTAGCCAAACTGTTAATTGAAGCGGCGTCGACTTGGTTAGTTGACATTACACCAATTACGCCGAAAAATGCAATTAAGGCAATCAAAAATTTGCGTACTTTCACAATAAAATTCTTTCCTTAACTACATGAAGTTTGATTTCTTAATGTATTGACGAATACCTACTCGATAGTATTTCTTACCATTAATTGTTACTGCACTACCATAAGTGGCAATTTGGCTATTCTTCTTGTGCTTCAAATTGTTATCGCGATTGCCATATTGATTGTAAACATAAGCATTCTTCTTCAAGAATCTGAGGCTACCATCAATATTACCAGCTGCAATGTATTCATTTTCACCGACACGGTAGTAGGTCTTACCCTTGATGGTCTTGGTACCATAAGTATTGATCCACTTACCACCGTTTTCATCACTGGTCTTGTACATCTTGCCCTTTAGCTTCTTACCGTTTTGGTCATAAACATAGGCATTATGCATCAAGTTCTTAGAAACAGCTGGCACATTCTTAGGTGCCTGAGTTACTGGTTCCTTAGTTGCAGAACTGCTCTTGTCCAAAACTGAGCCATTAACCCAACCGCGACCATCAATATACATTCTGCTTGAACCATCATGGAAAGTAATAGTCTTGGTAACTACTACTTTTTCACCAGCTTTAACAGAGCCAATAGCACTGGCAACAGATGGAGCAGTTGGCCAATTATAAGTTGAACTATCCTTGCCAGCAGTATAAGTTCTAGTAGTATTAACGGTTACTGGATCATACTTAGTCAAATTAGAACTAGTAATATGACTATTTAATGCCTTATCATACTTAGAGTCTGTAGCATACGTACCGGTCAAAGCCTTGGTTGCAGCTGCATAAGTTGATGCATTTTCAATCCAAGTGCCCTTATAACGCAACGGATCCCAAGAAACACCATTTCTTAATTTACTACCATTATCTTCAAATGATTGTTCAAAAGATGGGTATTTTCTAAACTTAGCAGTAATATAGTAGCTCTTACCGTTTTTATCTTCTTCTCTAGTCTTGGCAGTATAAGTCTCACCTGTCCAAGAATCATCAGCCTTCATCCCAAAAAGGTTATTAGCATTCACGGCTAATCCTGACTTTCCCCAGCCTGACTCAGTTATTGCCTGGGCAATCATCACTGATGGCAAAGTTCCATATTTTTTAGCTGCTTTAACTGCTTGCTTAGCAGCTTTATTTAAAAATGCAGTTTGATCAGCGGTAGCGGCAGAAACTCGTTGGCTTGAGGCTTGATTCATCATCGTAGTATTTACTGCTGGCACAGCTACAGAAGTAAGCATTGCGGCAGCAGCAAAACTGGTCAAAAGTCTCTTCTTCATAAAACGTGTCCTCCTTAATATAACACCTCCATTGTATCTAGCAAATTAGGTCTAGACAAGCGTTTCAACAGATTTATTGTAAAAAAAGTAACATTCGTAATATTTTACAGATAAGCTTCAAATATTCCAAAAGAGTCTACTTTACAACGTTCTGTTTACAATGATGTAGTTGGAATGCTCTTTAGTACAGTTGAACTTCGTCATGCCCAAATCATGTTGACTTATAACTCTATTGATCACCCAGAAACTACTTACTTTGGTTTTTCAGTTTCATGGCAAGAACGTAACAAGGATGGTCGCCAAGAACACTCTGATCACTTTATTGCTTACTAATGAGTAAAAGATATTAAAAAATCTAGTTAGTTTTTTGCTAACTAGATTTTTTGTGTTTCTGTGACCTTATTTGATTAATTATTAATAGCTTTAATAAACTTGTTCTTAGAATTGCGATCTCAGCATCCCTATATTAGATATTTACGATTTATGCGAGTTAAAGTACAAATTTTATAATTTCTATAAAAAGACGGACTGTTTTTGCAAGTCCTAAGTCTAGAGAAACCTGTCTAAGTGCTTCACCGCCTAGCAGAACTCTATCAATGGCAGCAAGCTTGAAATCAGCAGTATATTTCTGTTGAGGGCGATCCAGAATATCTTCACCATGTTTTTGAATCAAGCCCACCAAATACTGGATTCCTCCACGCCCCATCCCATATTTCCGGCTAAGGTAGGTGCCTCTTCTGTAATCATTTACCCATTCGTGGTAGATAGCAAGTTTGATTTCTTTAGTGTATTTAGTCATGAAAATAACCCCCGAAATTAGAACACTAATTTCGGGGGTCATATCATTTAAGGGGCTTTTTTATCTATAAAATAAAGTTTAGAAAAGTCTCTATCGTGCCATTTTCATACATGATGTATAGTCCAAGTGGAATGAATACTAAGGGCACAATGATTCGCTCGTATTTTTCAATTGTCTCGGATATTAACGGAATAGAGGATAGCACCTGACTAAGCTTGCAAAAGATAATTTCGCCAATTTTTGATGCAGCCTAATGTCATATTGCCTGGTAATTGGCATTAACACCGCGACTACCAGTTAATATTTTTATATAATATATACCCCCCAAGTTAATTGACTTTTTTACGTGGCTTTTCAGTATTATTGGAATTTTGTTGAGTGTTGTTTCCACAGCAGCCCATACTACCAGAGCCACCGTGCATACCCTTGTGCATAAATAGCATCATGAGTGGGTGTGCTAGAAGAAAAAGGGCTATCAGAATCCATTGTGACATAGTTTCACTTCCTTTTGCTTTGTTTCTATAATAAGTTTTTGTCATCACTTAATTACACGTTTTTAATCTTTTTACCAGTCAATCCCATCGCATTAATTGCCACGATAATTGACGACATCGCCATGGCCACAGCACCAACGGCTGGGTCTAGAGTGATTCCCATAAATGACAACACACCGGCAGCGAGTGGAATTGCGACAATATTATAGCCTGCTCCCCACCAGAGATTTTGAACCATTTTCCGATTTGTGATTTTAGCCAAATCAAGAAAATGTAAAATATCGCTGGGTTCTGATTTAACCAACACAACATCAGCGGAATCAATGGCAACATCGGTTCCGGCACCAATTGCAATTCCAATATCGGCCGCGGAAAGACTTGGTGCATCATTTACGCCGTCACCAACCATGATGACGTGATTGCCCTTTGCTTGATAATCAGCAATAATCTTTTGCTTATCATCTGGTAATAGGCCTGCATGGAATTCAGTCAATCCTAGTAAGTTAGCAACGTGTTCCGCGGCTTTTGGATTATCGCCAGTGAGCATTACGGGGGTAATTCCTCGCCTCTGAAGACCACTAATTAATTCCTTAGCACTCGCTTTGATGGTGTCGCCTTCAGCAACCATTCCTTGAACTTGGGTGCCCTGCAATAGGAAGCTGACGGAATTACCCTTAGCAGCCCATTTATCAGCAGCGGCTTTGTCAAACTTGATCCCTTGCTTCGTTAAATAGTTACCATTAACAATCATATAGTCAATGCCATCAATATTACCGGAAATACCAACGCCCGGAATATTTTGAGACTTTTCAGCCGCAACGACTTCAATGTCCTTCGCTTGGGCTTCAGCAATGATTGCTTGGGCCAGCGGATGAGTCGAATTATTTTCAAGGGCGGCCAGTCGGCTTAATAACGTTGTTTCGTCAATCCCATCATTTGGAATCAATGCATTCACCGTAAATTTACCTTCTGTTAACGTGCCAGTTTTATCCAAGAGAACGTGGCTAACATGTTGACTTGCTTCAATGGCTTGGCGATTTCGAACTAATAGCCCATTTTGAGCGCCAATCGTAGTAGAACGAGAAACCACTAATGGAATCGCTAATCCTAATGCATGCGGGCAAGCAATCACGAAGACGGTCACCATGATCGTCATTGCAGTCGCCAATCCCTGGGGTAACCAGGCAAAGAAAGCAATAATCCCAACACTAAGTGCCGCGTAAAATAGATACTTGGCAACTAAATCAGCTTTATCTTCTGCTTTAGATTTAGCCTGCTGGGCATTTCGAACCATTTTCATTACTTGAGAAAGATAGCCGGAGTCACCAGTACCACTAATTTTAACCGTTAGCGTCCCGTTATTGTTGATTGTACCACCAATGACCTTATCGCCAACGTTCTTGGTAACGGCAGCAGATTCACCGGTTACCAGTGCTTCATTCACGGTCGACTCCCCAGCCGTAATAACACCATCGGCTGGAATACTCTCACCTGAACGCACTTGGAAAGCTTGACCAACTTTTAAATCAGATACTGGCACTTCTTTTGTTTCACCATTATCTGTAACTAGATGGGCCGTCTTAGGCAACAGAGCCGCCATCTTTTGTAATGCATTCCCAGCCCCCATCAATGCATTCATTTCAATCCAGTGTCCTAGAAGCATAATTAAAATCAGGGTTGCAAGTTCGAACGAAAAATCCATTACAGGATTTGCCGGGTTCAAGAAGTTGTTGGCAATAAATGCGTACAAACTGTAGAAATACGAAACGGAAATTCCAAGGGTTACTAGCGTCATCATTTCAGGAGATTTATTCTGAATTTCCGCTTTAGCCCCCTTTAAAAAGGGCATTCCGCCATAAAAGTAAAGTGCCGTATCAAACAAAACGATGATAATGCCAACAATTAGCGGTGAACTGAAACTAAGGATGGAAACGTTTAAACCCATGATTGGTGCTAACAGTAAAACTGGAATCGCTAAGACAACGGAGACCCAAAATTTAACTTTCAAATTCCCCATATGCATCATTGAGCCACCGTGCATCATCATGTCGGTCCCAGCCATATCCATATCACCGTGATTCATGTTCATTTTGCTGTGATCCGTTTCGGTCATATCGTGATCCATATGACTCATATTTGATTCATTATTTTTCATATTCTTAGCACTCATGTTTTTCATGTTCATATGTTCCTCTTTATTTTCCATGATTATCGACCCTCCTAAAAATAAGTGTGCGTAGCAAAGCGGTTAGAAGCCTAAATATAAGTTCCTTGTGTGGAAATCCCCGGGCTCGGGATTTTTGTGCAGCAATCCTAAAAGTAAACAGAACACCACAGTCTTAACACGTTTGATCACCTGGCAAGCAGTTACACTGAACTTCTTCGGGCGCTGTTTTGGCCTTTTCAGCTAGAATCGCCTGTAAGTTCGCAATATCCGCCCGTGAGAGTTCCCTTGACTGAATAACGCCGGCAATTGTTGAACCAGCCCGCATCGCACACATATGGTCAAACAAATCATCTGCCGCCATTGATTCCTTCTCGCCAACAACCGGCTTATACGTGAATGGTCGACTGCCGCCATGCTGCGCAACCGCCCGTTTTTGAATCAACCTGTGAAGTAGCGTTTTGGTTGTTGAAGCTGACCAGCCTTCTAATTCGTTCATAGTATCAATTAGTTCACGACTAGTCGCGTGTCCCATTGTCCAAATTACTTTCATAACCATCCATTCAGAATCGGTGATGGTTACATTCTTTGCATCCTTCAATTGGCTTCCTCCATTAATTGAATTCTAAGTTTACGTTTGTAACCTCCTAACACTTATTAGTTTACAATTGTAGTCACAATAATGCAACCTTTCTGCCAGAAAATACTAGGAATTTTTCACTATAATGAATACTTGCTAGAAAATAGTTCTTTATATCAAGAACTTAAAAGATATTACCGTGGGAAAGATTAACATATTTTGTATTCATAAATTGAAAGTAGTAGCCCGCCCTGAAAATGCTGATCTTTCAAGTTATGAGCCAATTATCCTCGCAAGCTTTATAGATACTAACACATTTTATAGCATCTAAATCAACACAAAACAATAAAAAAGTTACTAATAAATGTAACTTTTTCATTGTGCTTATGCAATTTTTTCAACATTATTCATAATTTCAACACATAATGCTTGTATCAGCATTTCAACTTCAAAGCTACGTTTAGCAAGCTCAGTAGCAAAATAAGTATGTGCGTTTTTAGCTAATAACAGTAACTTGACTACGGTTAAAGCAAGTTTATCATCAATACTTTCAGCATCAAGTTCTGTTTGAGTAGCATAATAATGTGCATCTGCTACACTTTTCTGTAGTTCTTCATTGTTTTCATCCAGTATTCCTACAAGGAAGTAGCTAATAGCTTCGTGCATTTCAAAAAGTGCTATCACAGCTTAGAGCAATGGCTCAATAGTGACTTTGAGACAGGTAAGTTGATCAGCAAGAAATTACAGGCAGCAGCTAGAGATAGCTTAAAGCGGCGTCATGAAACGCACATTGGAATTCAACATGGAGCGTTAACAACAGAAGTTGCTGGCGGAAGTTATTTAAGTAAATTCAATCGAATGTTAAACCACATAAATTATTAAGGAATTAAGGTCAGACTAATGGTTTTTAGGCTACCGCAAAAACATTTACACTTACACCAAATTTTAATTGATTGCAGTTTTTGGTTTTATTTCATATAATAATAAAAGAAAAGGAGCTAGCAAGTGCAAGTTGCTAACTCCAATCGTAACTCAGGTGACGGTTCGTGCTAACCCTTGTGGTTAGCTTTTTTTATTATCGCATAAGCTTTTGCTAGATTGATGACAAATTTGCCAACTGCGCCTAGCGTTATACTTATTGCAATAGACCAAGCTATTACGCGGCTTTCGCACTCTCCAGTCTATCCAATTTGGCATGACTCATAACCTCCGTAACATCAGGATTTGTGAGGGGTGTGGAGTCAGCACTAAGTTACTAAGCTTTCGCGGTAGCTAACCGTTGCTGAAAGCCTGCTTTAATTCTACTGAATAATTCATGAATATGTCAATTTTACTATGATAGTAGTACAAGTAATAATACATGCATTTTTATCTGTACATGTATCAATAGTCAACTACCCTAGACTGAAGTCTTGGGCTTGGTGGCTTGTTAGCTTGCACCAACCAGAACACCAACTTGCTTAGATACGGATTTGACTTACCAGCAATAATCTTTTGACTATTGCCGATAGAGGTCGTCTAATTACCAAAGCCTTTTGAGTCCGCGAGTTGCTAGCGGACTGCAGCCTAGCTTAGGCTGCTTTTTTTATTTTAGGATTTTGCCACTTGCCTAATCCTTTTTCTAAGATGTTCACGGCGGCATTCCAATCACGAATATGGTGCGTTCGACAGATTGGGCAAGTCCACTCTCGATCCTTAAGGGTTAATTTCTTATAACCGTTTTGGCCCATAATACTGCCACATTGATGGCATCTTTGGGTGGTGTAGTTAGGATCAATTGTTAGAAATTCTTTGCCATATAGATCTGCCTTATAAGCCAGCATGTTCAGGAAACTACGCCAGCCAACATCTGAAATAGCTTGAGATAAGGCATGATTCTTTAACAGGTTTCTGCTTCTTAGTTCTTTTTTCATCCCAAAAATCACGCAGCGGACAAAACCCACCCACCTACCCCTAGCAAATAAGAGGACAAAAACCACCCTTTCATCGCTTGGCAAAAATCGAGTACACAATATACGTGCTTCAGGCGTGTCGCCTGTACGCATGCTGATCCTTCAGCAATGACTACTACCTCATGAGAGTTATAAACTCATGGATCTTGCTTTGAAGAATTTTGTACATTATAGGCTCCCTACATGCTGAACCTATGGCCTATTACATTTTTTTATATTTCAAGGAGGAAAAGACCACATGAAGAAAAATTTAAGAATTGTTAGCGCTGCTGCTGCTGCTTTATTAGCTGTTGCTCCTGTCGCTGCTTCTGCTGTTTCTGTTAACGCTGCTGACAACACTACTGTTAACGCTACTAACACAGCAAACACTGTAATTAATGCTGGTGGTTCAGCAATCAACACTCCAGCTGATGCAAAATACGATGTTGATGTAACCCCTAGCCTTACTGCTACTGCTGCTTCTACTGTAAACGGTCAAACTATTAATGGTAGCATCACTGGTAACATTACTGCTAGCTACAACGGTCAATCATACACTGGTACTTTAGACACCAAGAATGGTAAGGTCTCTGTAGCTGACTCAAAGGGCACTGCTGTTACTGATTTCTCAAAACTTACTAATGGTTCATACACTGTTACTGTAAGTGGCGTATCATTCAACTTTGGTACTCCTAACGCAAACAAGACTATCACTCTTGGCTCAAAGAACAGCAATGTTAAATTTGCAGGTGCTGACGGTAAGTTTGCTGATACTGTAAAGGTTGAACTTGGTCAAAATGGTACTTTAACTACCCCAATCTCAGTTCAAGTTTCAAATGTTAACGCACTTGACCTTTCAAATGCTAACGGTGTTAACTTCTACAACGCTTCAAACGGTTCACAAGTACATGAAGGTTCAGTTAATGTAACTGCTGGTCTTAACGGTCGTTTGAACGTTTCAACTGTTGCTAGTGAAATCTTAAAGAACTTTGCTGCTTACCAAGTTTCAAATGGTAAGGCTGTATCACAAATGCCAGACCAAAAGGCTGTAGTTGCTGATGTTAACGCTGCTTTAAAGGCTGCTAATAATCCAGTTGACAATGCTGGTTGGTTTACTGCTCCAACTTCATTCTCAGTTAATGTAAAGGCAACTTCATCAATTAATGGTGTTGACGCTACTTTACCTGTAACTGTTAATGTTGCTAACGGCAAGGACACTACTGTTGCTAGCCAAGAAAAGACTATTAGGCACAACGCATATTACTACGACAAGGATGCTAAGCGTGTTGGTACTGACAAGGTAACTCGTTACAACAAGGTAACTGTTGCAACTTCAACTACTAAGATCGGTGACAAGACTTACTACGAAGTAATCGAAAACGGCAAGGCTACTGGCAAGTACATCAACGCCGACAACATCGACGGTACTAAGCGTACTTTGAAGCACAACGCATACGTTTACAAGACTTCAAAGAAGCGTGCTAACAAGGTTGTTCTTAAGAAGGGTGAAGAAGTAACTACTTACGGTGGTACTTACACATTCAAGAACGGCAAGCAATACTACAAGATCGGCAACGATACTAAGAAGACTTACGTAAAGGCTTCAAACTTTTAATTAAGTCTATGTAGTAGATAAAGATAAAACGAGGCATTCGCCTCGTTTTTCTTTTGCTCTAGTTTTCATTATTCTTACACTTCATTTGTAGTCACACATATTAGTTAAGGCGAACAGTAAGTAGCTAATCTACTGGATTTTCCATGATATAATTAAGCAAGTATATAATACGAGGAAGTGTATTAATGAAACTAGATGACATTAAAAATATGGAAGCTACTTATCTTGATTACAAGGAATCATTAGAAACTACTAAACCTGTAAGCTGGCTTAAATCTGTTGTAGCTTTTGCAAATACAAAAGGCGGACACATTATCTTTGGCGTGACTGATGAAGAGCATAAGTTTATCGGAATAGATAATTTACAACAAACTTCTTCTAAAATCTCTGAACTTATTTCTACCCGAGTTTCACCTTGGCCTAGATTTACATTAGCTCCTATTGATAGTGAATATTCAGATAAGAAATGCATTGATCTAGAAGTCGCTCCTGGTCCAGATTATCCATATTATTATATCAATACGCAAGAACATGCTATTTTTATGCGGCATGGAGATCGTTCAGAAAAAGCAACACCGATAGAGCAAAATAATTTACTGCTAAAAGGAATGAACAAAACATTTGATGCACTTCCGACTAGTTATAAATTACCAGATGTAAGTTTCACCTTATTAGCTGCTACCTTTAAGAAAGAAACTGGTGAAGACTTTGATATTTCACGCGATTTAATTTCGATGGGATTTGTAACACAAGATAATATCGTGACTAACGCAGGGCTATTACTGTGTGATCAAGGTTATTTACGCCAGTCTAAGATTGTCTGTACTCGGTGGAAAGGAATCGAAAAAGGCAGTGTTGATGGAGATGCCTTAGATGATGAAGAATTTACAGATGCAAGTTTGATTACTCTGCTATCTAATGCAGAAGCATTTATTAGAACCAATTCTAAGAATCCTTGGACAATTCGTGGAATGCGACGAGAAGAAAATAGCGACTATCCATTCAAGGCTGTTCGAGAAGTTTTAGTTAATGCATTAATTCACCGTGATTATCAGATTCAGGGTTCTGAAGTACATGTTGATATGTTTGATGATCGGATGGAAATTGTGTCGCCTGGTGGCATGATTAATGGGAGTAGAATTCAGGATCTTAATCTAAAGCATGTTCCTTCTATGAGAAGAAATGAAATTATCTCTGACATTTTTGGTAGATTACATTACATGGATCGCCGTGGTAGTGGTATCCAACGAATTTTGAGTGCATATACCGATTTTGTAGAGCAGCCTATCTTCTATTCAGATGATACAGTATTTTTAGCAACTTTGCCCAACAGAGGAATTGCTACGCCAAAGAGTCCACTTCAGAGTGAGAAGAGTCCACTTCAGAGTGAGAAGAGTCCACTTCAGAATAAAGAAAGCAATATAATAAAAAAATGGAATGAAAAAGGTATAAATAAAATCTTTAGAGGACAAACCACTAAAAAATTATTAGAATTTTATATGAGATATAGCTCTAAGTATTCGTTTAATCGAAATTTACTTGCTAATTTTTTAGAGATAGCACCAAATTCTGCATCGAAAATTATTCAAAAATGTAGAGAGATTGGAATTATGCGAATGGAAAAACGCGGAGTTTACTTCTTTACTGATTTAGGTTGATAAATGCAAAATAATGTTAAAGATATCAAATAAATCACTATAATTATATTTTCAAAACGATACATCAAAACAAATAGAGTATCGTTTTTTCTTTTCCTCTAAAAAAGGCGTCGCTGTTGCGACACCTTGGAAGATAATTCTGCTGTGAACTATTGATTATTGTTTACTATAAACTTCATGTACTAGTTTGATAATTTTATCGTGGCTAAGCATATCGCCATAATTATTTGTGAGTTCTTGTAGGACTGTATCTTTAGTTCCATCCATTCGCTTAATAGTTAGGACTAGCTTTTTAGCATCTTCTACTTTTGCTTTTTTAGTTGCTTTTTTAGCAACCTCATTCATTTCGTATTCTAGCTTGTCCATGTCTTCGACCCACTTTCCGCTGTTCACGTAATGGTCGACATCCTTTTGCAAGCTGGCGATATAGCCTTCCGGATGGTTGATGATTCCGTTCATGTAATCTAGGAAATCAACCATCTTTTGGTTTAGATCATGATTATTGCCCTTGGAATTGAAAACCTTAACGTGCGTACCAGTCTTGAATTCTCGGATATCGACTTTTAGTTTAAACATATTTTACTTCATTTGATTCCATTACAGCACGTAATTTATCTAAAAGTTCCGTGATATCGTGAAAAATAGTAACTTTTCTTTCTTAATTGTTATATAAAGTTGCATATTACTTTTATTTTGATTTTGTTATAATTTTATTCGGTGCTTGTACCTCCTAATGTCCAGTCCATTAAAGGAGGTGAGTATAATGCGGGACATTCTTAATATAACTATTACGGCTGTAATTGCGCCGATTGTGGTGAGCGTTTCCGTTCATGCACTTAACGAAGCCTATGACGATTGGCTAGAGAGTCATCGCTGCAAGAAGCGAAAGCATAAGCGCAATAAAAGAAGACAGCACAGGCACCGATAGTTAGCTATGAGAAGGCTTTTGTAGTGCTTTCAATAATTTAGCGAAAATAAAAACCATTGCTCAACCGGAATTCGAGTAATGGTTTTTGTTTGCACTTTTTTGAATATAATGCAGTTTTCTTAATATAACCTACACCTAGTATAACATAATTTTTTTCTCTGTATAGTCTAGCACCTGGTTCATTGTTTACTATTGTTCCATTACAGCACGTAATTTACCTAATAACTGCTTTTTTAATCGTTTCAATGTAATGCGTGGTACGCCACATTCCTCAACTAATTGCGTGATTGTCTTCTTCTCAAGCAAATGTTCAAACAGAATTACTTGTTCAAGATGACTAAGCTTCTTAGCTTCATTCTTTAGTGCAACAAGGTTGTCCCAAGCTGCAGCTTCACCAAGATCATAGGCTTTATCGATGGCTGTATTACGTTCGCACACTCGTTGTTCGCGGCGTAGAGTATCAATTATATGCCAGAGAAGCTTCTTGAAACTCAATTTATCAATTTCCGTACGCGTTTTTTGACCATCTAGCTTGCGCAACATCTCGGCATACAAAATTACACCTTCTTGCAACAGATCTTCATAGAGATGATAGTCCGGTCGAACATGTGCCGCCTTTAAGGCACCACCAACTAACTTACGATTTTTCCATGCTTCTTCGAAATATTTTTGACTTGTCATTGTGACACTCTCCTAAATGATGTCACAAGCGCTTGTGCACTATTAGATTAGCAAGATTGAATCCGCAGAAAAACTTAGTGGTGAGATGCTCTAATCCCAAGTGTCGCATGTGTTTGTTAATTTCTACGATAAGCAAAGCCAAGTCAGATAGTACCTGACGAAGAACAGATGATAGTCAAAAAAGTGCAAAAAAATACAGCTCATGAGAGCTGTTAACGATTATATCTGATCTTAATAATCTGCTTAGTAAAAAAGCGGTGTTCACGGTGCAAATAATCTAATGGCTTAAATTCTTTTACAATTGTAAGTAGATGCAAGTTTAAAACATGATTATAGAATTTGTCAGCTAGCTTTTTGAAACTATCAACAGCATACAAGTCCAGTTGCACATAATAGTTGGAATTATGCAGGATTGAGTCAGAATTAATGACTGTTACGCGAAGATTATTTTCTTGCAACATATGCTGATAATATAAGTCAGAATAATAATGATTATGAAACAGATACTGACCAATTATCTTCGTAAGATTGGGCTTAGGAGAATCAAAAGCAAAATTATAAACCAAGCCGTTTTCATCAAGTGCAATACTGTTGAAAATAGCTTGATCATGGCGTTTAACGTGGAAGTCTTTAATCCAGTGCAAGCAAATCCAGTCCGTGAAGAAGTTTCCACTAAATGCATGCATTGAAAAATAAAGCACATTGTACATGACAATCCCTTGATAGATATCAACTCCACCCTCGCGAGCTAGCATTCTCTGCCAAATCATATCGCAATGTACGGCATGCCGCATCAATCCTTGCATCATGGCATGTGTTGACTTCTGACTAAGCACAATTCCACGATTCAGGTCGAAGGCTACCGCCTTATATTTGCCTAAGATAGGATTTTGCTTGAACTCATAGACTGCCAATGTGTTCTTATTGAGCCGATATTTATTGTCATACGTAATGTACTGCGCTAGTTGCGCGTCATTCTCAATTCTCCGCTTGGTAAGGTCCTTGGACCAATTACGATATTTTATGTCAGTGGGCAAGCTAATAATCCCCAAGTTACGTTGCTTGTAGGCTGACACATTCATCACACTCCCTATGTTTGAATATATCTATATTATTTTGAATATTGAATAGTATTATACAGGATGAAGCATTGATTGTATAGCTAGAAATTATTATGCTGAAAAAACAATTTTATAAAAAATTTTGCCGATTTTTTGCGTAATAAACAATAGAGGGTAAATTTTATCCTACTATTTTTTAGAAAGAGGTGCGCAATGAAAAATACGCACAATAACAGGCAATGGTTTGGTTTTTCAGAAGACAAAGTTTTTGGTGAAATCATGTCCAATCCAGCTTTTTGCAGACATGTTTTGCAAGGAATTCTGCCGGAGATCCCAATTAAGAAGATCTTTCCGCCTAAGAAGCAAGAAGTAATCATCGATCCTGAGCATCGCGATCAAAAAGATGTCCGACTCGATATTTTGGTTGAGGATATTAACGGCAACCTTTACAATATTGAGATGCAGCGGTCAGACGATGACGATATTGCTCGTCGCATGCGCTATTATGCTTCGAAAAACGATCAAAGGTATACTCTCCACCAGGGCTATACTTACAATGATTTGAAAAATGTCTTCATTATTTTTCTTTGCACGTTCAAAACTAAGCAAAAAGTTGCAATCAAGTCTACATACCAAACTATTAATGTAGACAATCATGCAGATATATTGCAGGATGGCTTGACTAAAATTATAATTAACTCAAACGGAGTTCCTGATGGAACCGAGACTGAAACATTACTTAATTTAGTCAAACTCATGAAAGATTTACCGGTACATGGCGATAAACTCTTTGATAAGGCACAAAAACGCATCGAATCAATGAATGCCGATCCAGAATGGAGGGATACTATTATGGACTTTGAAACTAGAATGCTTGAACGCGAGCAAGTTGGTGAAAAGAAAGGCCGTATGGAAGGCGAGAAGAAAGGCAGAAAAGAAGGCGAAAAGAAAGGCCTGCAGCAAGGTCTTAAAACAGGTGCGCTTACCTTAGTCGCTTCTTTGAAAGATGTTGGCTGCACTAGCCAACAAATCCTGCAGCAATTAAAGCAAAAGTATGGCAACGTATTCTCTGATAAGCAGTTAGAAGAATTTCTGAAACAGAGCTAAGTTGTAACAACAATATTTTCCAAGATGTCGCATAAGCGGCATCTTTTTTGAGCCAATACATTAATTTAAACGTAAATACTGCAAACAAACCATGAATATAGAAAAATATAAAAAAATATGCTAACATGTTCATATAAAGATGAAACAACTTGCATGTGCGAGAATTAAGACACAAAAAAATCGCTACTCTAATCGGACAAATGAGTAACGATTTTTTGTTTCACCAAATTTTATAGCATTAAAACTAAATGTATTGGCTGAGGGTATCGCAACAGCGGTGCCCTTTTTTAGAGCCAAAAAGCGGTATTTATATGATTGATTGCTAATCAAGGCAATTAGAAAAAACTGATGATCATTGAGATCATCAGTAAAAGGTGCAGATTAGGTGAGAAAAAAAGGAAAATTAATTAGATTTACTTTTACTGAACATCTTTCGTATAAGATTGGGCATTGCTTCAGCTTGAGCTATTAATCCGATATACCATATAAAATAATAGCTTTCCTTTGAAAAAGATTGTTAAGCTACACAATACACAGCCTAACAGTCCAACAAAATTATAAAAGTCACAATAAGAGGACGGACAGGACCATATCGCCTGTCAAGACTAACGATCAGATATAAAGCCTCTGTCGGGCACCATAGCGCCTCACAACTATAGCGAAAAAACACAGCATTATATCAGCCTGATTTGATTTTTTCTATGAAAAATTATAACAATATTATAATCTAAATTCAATTATTTTTACTTAAACATTAGTCAAAGTCATGCTTATTTTTCAGAGCAAAAGAAGTGTCTGGGAAAAAACTAACCCTTAGATACTGAAAGACGATCAATCCAACTCTTAATTTGAGTTGCTTGACCGTC
>ERZ1090868.80-NODE-80-length-51223-cov-8.314239_pt1 | contig 51223 bp, 39 predicted proteins | sample MGYA00478475_ERZ1090868 | MGnify/ENA primary metagenome ERZ1090868 (study PRJEB33644, sample SAMEA5815747) | chicken gut metagenome | biome: Chicken; feature: Gastrointestinal Tract; material: Caecum | place: Ireland | collected 2019-01-01 | study: A study of the...
CTGAAACGCGCCCGCGATCAGCGCAGACAAGCCATAGACACAGGTGAAGAATGCCCCCTGCCCGATATACGCATCCAAAAGCGCGCCCGCCGCCACACCCGCCGCCGTGCCTGCCGGGCTGCCGCCCAGATAGGCTGCCGCCAAAACCAGCGCATAAAGCAGGATGCGCGCCGGTGAGATGGTTCCCAATAAGGTCAGGTCGGACAGCGCCACGCACAGCGAAGCCGCCACCGCCAAAAAACCAACCGGCCGCATCATGCGTGCCGCCGGCGGCTCCGTGGCCAAGGCGAACCCATAGCAGGCCGTCATGGCCCCCGCAGCCAGCGTGGCGCAGGCAAAGCGCGCCAGCTCGGCGGGCGCCGCAGAGGGGATGAGCACAAAGCTGGTCGCGGCCATGCATGCCATCGCACAGGCCGGCATGAACCAGACCTTCCTGCGGGTATCCTTGTCAAAGACGTGCGCACAGACCAAGGCCAGCACGCCGCCAGCCGCCGCCGTGATGCCATACAGGCCGCCGCACAGCAGAAAGCTGCCCAGGACGAGGCCTAGGAGCGCGGCATAGCCGCCGCCTGCGCCGGCGGCCGCTGCGGCCGCGGCCAGTCCAAACGGCGCATAGCCGCCGAACATCGTGCCGCGCGAGAGCACGAAGGCCAGGATCAATTGCTGCGCGGCCGCGTACAGGCGGTGCGCCCGGCCGTCGTTCTGCACGCGCTGGGCCAGGCTGCCCGCATGCGCCGCCAGGGTAAATCCCTTCCGTGTAAACAAATGCTTGTCCATTTGCCGTCCCTCCTTTTGCTTGTGGCAACAGTATACGCCAAACCAGGCGCAGAGGCCGTCGGAAAATACAGCCGGGAATTGCCATCTTGCGGACAATTTTCGCCCCGGGAATGGGGCGGCAATGGACATTTGGCGGAAGGGCCCGGTTTCGCCCCGCAGCAGGTCGAAGCGCGCGGCCAAAACCTGGCATCCCTCGCCGCAGTTTTCCCGCTTGCTTTTTGCCCGCCGGGCCGATATCATAATGGTAAGGAGAACGGCACAAACCTCCAGATCTGAAAGGAGCAGTGTTATGGGACGCAAGAAACAACAGAACTTTTGGCTGCGCATGGCGATGGTCATCGCAGCGTCATTTGTCATGGCTTTCACCATCAAGAGCTTCGCGCGGCCGGGCGGGATCTTCTCGGGCGGGTTTAACGGCATCTCTCTGCTCATCATCGCCTGCTTTGAGCAGTTTGCGGGCATCTCTCCGCCCTTTGCCCTGGTCAACTACACGCTGAACCTCATCCCGCTCTACATCAGCTTCCGCTATCTCGGCCGCAGGCTGACCGCGCTGACCGTCGTGTGCGTCCTGCTCGTCGGCCTGCTGACCGATGTCATGCCCGCCGTGCCCATCACGCAGGACCCGCTGCTCGTCGCCGTCTTTGGCGGCATCTTCAACGGCGCGGGCATCTCGCTGTGCCTCTTGGCCAACGCCTCGAGCGGCGGCACCGATATCATTGCGCTGTTCATGGGCGAGATCAAAGGCCGGGACTGCTGGAACGCGGTCTTCCTGCTCAATGTGGTCGTGCTGAGCATTGCCGGCCTGCTGTTCGGCTGGGACAAGGCGCTCTACTCCATTATTTTCCAGTTCGTCTCCACCCAGGTCATCCACGCCCTGCACAAGCGCTACCAGCGGCACACCCTGTGGATCATCACCGAGCACCCGGAGGAGATCTACCAGATGATCGCTGAGGTGACCAATCACGACGCGACGCTGTTCAAGGGCATCGGCTGCTACAAGCGGCAGGAGCGCAAAATGCTGTACTCCATCCTGTCGGCCGACGAGCTCAAGCCGGTCTGCGCGCGCATCCGCGCCATCGACCCCAAGGCGTTCATCAACATTCAGCGCACCGAGATGCTCAACGGCCGGTTCTATCAGCGGCCGACCGATTGAGGGCGGGCGCCCGGGAAGGCTGTGGATAAAGAAAAAAAGAGACACCGGATGGTGTCTCTTTTTTCTCCGCAATCTGTGCAAATCGCAATGCCGTTTTATCCCCGAAAGAAAAAAACAGACGCAAAAGCGTCTGTTTTTTATGGTGGAAGTTACAGGGCTCGAACCTGTGACCCTCTGCTTGTAAGGCAGATGCTCTCCCAGCTGAGCTAAACTTCCATGTGGTGACCCGTACGGGATTCGAACCCATGTTACAGCCGTGAAAGGGCCGTGTCTTAACCACTTGACCAACGGGCCAAACTGTGGTAGCGGTAATTGGACTTGAACCAATGACCTTTCGGGTATGAACCGAACGCTCTAGCCAACTAAGCTATACCGCCATATCAACAGTTCCTTCGCGCGGCTCCCTGCCAGCGACGATATTTATTATATGCGATCGGGGCACATTTGTCAACATCTTTTTTTATTTTTTCTGAAGATTTTTGTCAGGCGGCAGAGAGCGGCCATCGCCCCTCCCTGCCGCCGGTTTTTTCAGACCAGCTTAACGGTATAGTAGACCGCAGTGACAAAGAAATATGCGCCTGCGGCGACCATGCAGGCGACCGGCACGCGGCCACCGACGAGTAGGCCCGCCGCCGCGACCACCGCCATCAGGACCGGGGTCAGGAACATCATCAGATAGGCGTTGCCCGAGAAGTCAAACACATACCGGCGCCAGGTGCCCAGATGGATGCGTCCGAGGTCGCTCTTGACCTTGGCCACACCGATGATCTGCAGCACATACAGGACAACCGCCAGGATGAGCAGCGGCACATGATAGGCCGCGCCGAAGGTAGTCTGCCCCAGCCCGACCGCACCCGCTGCCAGCGCGCAGTCCATGGCAATGAGGAAGAACTCGGGCTGGTACGAGTGATAAATCAGGTAGGCGAAGGCAAAGGCGGGCAAGGCGACATACATGAGCTTGATGCCCGAGCCCGGATTCCAGGCGACTACCGAGAAGATGACGGCGAGCGCAAGCCCCAGAATGAGCAGCGTGCTGCCCTTAAAGACGCGGTAGGCCAGGCTGGCGCTGCGCTTCCGCTGGACCAGCATGACGACCGCGCCGGCCACCGCCAGCACAACGCCCACAATGCGCAATACCTGGATCGCCAGAAGGCCTGCTTCCCAGTGCACCGAGTAGCCCAGCACATTATTCAGGAACATCAGGCCGAACACGCCCAGCAGGCAGCCCGAAAACACCAGGAGCACCTTGTTTGTAATGTAGTCGCTCCGCCTGGGGTCGGTCTGGCCGGGTATGGTCTGTTTATTATTCTTCTCAGGCATCTGTGCAGCCAAAAAAATCAACTCCTAAATCCGTTCATAGATTGCCGCTCTCATACAGCACGGCGGCCAGCGCCGCCAGGGGCGCGGTCTCGCAGCGCAAGATACGCGGGCCGAGCGAGACGCGCACAAGGCCGGCCTCGCAGGCCGCCTGCACCTCCTCCGCGGCAAACCCGCCCTCCGGGCCAACCATCAGGGCGGCCTCGGCAAAGGGGCGCGCGGTCAGCGCAGCGCGCAGGCTGTTCTGCCGCTCGTTCTCGTAGAGCAGCAGCGCAGGCGCGCACGCCCCGGCCTGCCGCACGGCCTCGCCAAAGGACATGCAGTCCGCGACCTCTGGGACGCGGCCCCGGCCGCTCTGCTGGGCGGCCTCGCGCGCGATCTTGCGCCAGCGCACAGCCTTCTTAGCCAGCGCCTTGGCGTCCGGTCGGGACACGCTGCGCGCGGCCGTATACGGCACCACCCGGCAGGCGCCAAGCTCGACCGCCTTTTGTACAATAAAATCCATCTTATCGCCCTTGGGCAGCGCCATATAGAGGGTGACATGCACGCTGGGCTCCCCGCGCGAAGGCGCGCGGGCATCCACATGGCAGAGGGCCGTACCGCCGTCCGTCCCGGTCAGCGTGCACTGGTAGTCGGTGCCCGTCCCGTCGCATACTGTCAGCTTTTCGCCCGGCTTCATGCGCAGCACGCGGGCGATGTGATGGGCGTCATCCCCGGCGATCGCAATGGTATCACCGGCGGGCGCGCCGTCTATAAAAAATCTGGGCAGGGCGGCCCCCTCCTCGCTTTGGGTATTCTCAAATCATTTTAGCAAACTCGCGCCCGCTTGTCTAGGGCAAATTTCGTCGAAAGTGCCCCCAGATGGCGCAAAATCCCGCTTATCGGCTGGCACGGAATGCAGCCCAGCCGCCCGAAGCGGCACGCTCGTCCAGACGGAAGCCTGCGCGCATAAGCGCCGCGCTGACCTCCTCGGCGCGCTCTGCAAGGATGCCTGAGGCGATGAGCGTGCCGCCAGGCGCCAGCTTTTCGTAGAACATCGGCGCCATGCCGATGATGATATCGGCGACAATATTGGCACAGATGATGTCATAGCCGCCGCCGATCTCGCGGGCCAGCGCCGGGTCGCGCAGGGCGTCGCCGTGCAGCGTGCGCGCGATGGTCACACCGTTGCGCGCGGCGTTCTCCTGCGCGCAGGTCAGGCAGTGTGCGTCGATATCCACCGCGGTGTCCGGGTTTGCCCCCAGCATGCCGGCCGCGATGGCCAGGATACCCGATCCCGTGCCCATATCGAGCAGTTTTTCTCCGCCTTTGACGGTCTTTTCCAGCATAGAGATGCACATCTGGGTGGTGTCATGCGTGCCCGTACCAAAAGATGAGGCCGGGTCGATCTCCAGGATGCGGCGCGCGCACGGATCGTCCACGGTCTCCCAGGACGGCTTGATGAGAAACTGTTCCCCGACCGGGAAGGGCTTAAAGTACTGTTTCCAGCCCCACTCCCAGTCCTCCTGGCGGGTGACCGCCTGCGCGGTCGTCAGGCGGCCCAGGGCGTCGTCCGCGTCCTGCGCCTTGAGCTCTGCCAGGCGGGCGTTCAGCGTATCGATCTGTGCATGGCCCTCGTCCGAATCGGCGATATAAACCTTGATCTTGGTCTCCTGGCCGCGCAGCTCCTCACACAGCTTCTCGTCCACATAATCCCAGTATATCTCGGTGTCCTGCAAAAATTCCTCGAAGTCCGCGGCATCTTCCAGGGCATACCCCTCGATGCCAAGGTCTTCGAGCACGCCCACGACCGGGTCGATCCCGGCGGTGGAGGTGAAAATCGTGACTTCAATCCAATCCATGTCATTCTCCTTTATCGCAAACGCACGGCGGGGCCATCCCAGGCGCCGCCGGCGGGCTTGTCAGTTTACATACAGATGAGGCCGTATTTCTCGGAAAAATACTTCAGGATGCGCTCCTCCTGCTCCCAGGTGCCGTCATAGAGCGCAAGGCCCGCATACACCCGGAGCGCCTTTTCCAAGAGCTCGGGCGACTCGGCGCACAGGCAGACCGGGCGGGTGATCATATAGAGGTTCTCCTCGAGCGTGATGACGTCCTCTTCCTCCTCGATGAGCAGCTTGAAGGCCGCCGGGGCCTCGTCCTCCAGCTCGACCAGGCGCTCGTCCAGTTCATGGTCGCATGGGATCTCGTCCGAGATGCTGGTCGTCCAGTCGATAAAGTGCACGTCGCGGCCGTCGGGCGCGAGCACGACGTCGTCGAGTTCGCGCGGGATGACCGTCCGGCTGTAGGGCCGGGTGCGCACCAGGTCGGCCAGGCGGCGGGCGCGCTCATGCGGGACGGGCACAAACAGCTCCACATTGGGCAGGTCCAGGTCGCGCAGCAGCCAGACCGCCGGGCACCGCACGCCGAGCGATACACGGGCATAGGGCGCGGCCAAGCGCAGGGCGTCGGTCAGGTCCTGGGATTCCTCTGCGGTCAGCACGATCGTGGATACGCCGATGCGCTGCAGGACCGCCACAGCGGCCAGCACGTCGGTACCGTCCTCCATGCGGCCGTCCGCGTCCACGGACAGCTCGGCCATGAGCGCCGTGCCGGACAGATCGGTCATGGCCAGGACGGCCGCGCGCAGGGCGTAAAAGTTCGGCGCGCCGCACAGGTAATAAAAGTCTGCCTGCTGCCGCACCAGCGGCCGGAATGCCGCGCGGCAGGCCCCCATGTAGCGCTCCGCCACCGGCGGTGCACAGTCGGCCGGCAGGGGCGGGCAGCCTGCGGTCAGGCCGACCGGCACCTCCGGGCAGGTCATGCGCATGCGGTCCAGGTCGGCCTGCGTATAGGCCAGCGCCCCGCCGATCAGGGCGGGGTCGCGCGCGAGCAGGGTGTGGTCGTCGGGGTTTGTCAGCATGAGCTGGCCGCCCGATAAGGGAATGGGTTCCATGTTCTCCTCCTTGGCGTCAGGCTGCGCGCGTGCTGCCATTTGCCTGCGTCTTGTAGCGCAGAGGCTGTTCGGCAGCCGCACGGCACAGGTCCAGCGCCTTATAATACACATCGTCGATCATATGCCCGCGCGACGCGGCCCGCGTACACGCGGTATCCAGAGCGCGCAGGGTATCGGTATCGGCCAGGATGCGGGTCTCCAGCCCGGCGTCCTGCTGGAACCTGCGCAGCGCGCCCAGCGCGCGCGTGTCCAGCACGTCGGATGGCTCGGCCAGATAGCCTAGGGCATGCAGCCGCTGGCAGATCGCCAGGGCCTGCTCGCTCTGCGTGCCGTAATAGACCGGCTCGTCCAGGTCCAGGGCGGCCGCCGTCTTGAGGTAGCTGCGGATGGTGCGCAGGGCATGGGCTTCCACGTCGGGCGCAAGGCCCTTGCCCTCCCAGCTGCCCGACTGCGGCAGCTGCATCTCCAGGCAGGTGAGCACCAGATAGTCGCCGTCCAGGTTCAGATGATACTGCCCCTGGCTCTTTCCGTAGGTCTGCGCGCCGACCAGCGTGGCGCCGCCTGCCTCGCGCAGGACGCCGGCCATGAGCTCGGCGGCCGAGGCCGTGTTGCCATTGACCAGCACGACAATCTTGTTCAGGGGCAGGCCGCCGCCCGAAGAATAGTACCTCTCGTCGCCGCCCTGGTCGGCACGGCCGTGCAGGGTGGCCATGAGGGTCTTCTTTTCCAGCATTAGATCCAGCATGGCGAAGGCCGCATCGATCATGCCCCCGCCGTTGTCGCGCAGGTCCAGGATGACCGCACGCGTCTCCTTCTCGTCCAAGCCCTGCCAGATCTCCTCAAAATCCTCGGCATCGTTCATGGACGAGAAGGCGCTGATGGAGATATACTCCACGCCGGGCGCCGCCTGGCGGGCGGATACGTTCTCCTCCAGGATGGTCTCCCGGGACATGGAGAAGTCCAGGGTTTCCCCTTCCCGCTCGACGGTCACGCGGATGCGGCTGCCGACGTCGCCCTGCAAAAGCGCCGCCAGCTCGTCCAGCCCCAGGCCGGTCACGTCCGCGCCGTCAATCGCCATGAGCCGGTCGCCGACCTGGATGCCCGCGGCCGCCGCAGGAGAATGCCGGACGACCCGCTGCACGGTCAGCCCGCGCTCGGTGCGCCCGACCGCAATGCCGATGCCGGCATAGCCGGACAGCACCGAAAAACCGGTCTGGTATTCCTCGGCAGTCAGGTACATCGAGTGGCTGTCCATGCCGCTCAAAATATCATTTAAAATGTCGGAGAGCGCTTCCGGATGCTCCTCCAGGTAGGCTGCGTCCTCCTCAATGGTCGCTTCAGGGATGGGCGACTGCTCCGCGATGAGCCCGCGGGCATTGATGATGTCCGCTGCACGGCAGAACCGCTCCGCCGCCGAGAACGCCGCCGCCTGCCCGCACAGCATGCACAGGCACAGGACGACAGCCATACATTTTTGCAGGATTCGCTTCAAGATAAGCTCCTTTCGTCTCTTGCTCCGCGGCGGGCGGCTTCCGGGCGCGCCCACCGCTTACATCTTTTCGGGGGCGTCTACGCCAATGATGCCGAGGACATTGCGCACGGCCTGCACGGTCGCCTGGCACAGGCACAGGCGCGCGTCGCGCAGGGCCGGCTCTGCCTCCATGATGCGGCAGGCATTGTAGAACCGGTGGAACTGTGCGGCCAGCTGTACGGCATATTTGTTGAGCTTCGAGGGATCGCGGGAGACGGCCGCCTCGCGGATCTCCTCGGGTAAAAGGGCGATGGCCTTGATGAGGGCCTTCTCGTCCTCGTGGGCCAGCACGGTCAGGTCGGTGTCGCGCGCGGCGGGCACGGCCACGCCGCTCTCGGCCGCGTGGCGCAGGACCGAGCAGATGCGCGCATGGGCATACTGGACGTAGTAGAGCGGGTTGTCCGAGTCCTGCTTGACCGCCAGGTCCAGGTCGAACTCCATCTGGGTCTCGGCCGCACGGGAGTTGAAGAAGAAGCGGGCCGCATCGACCGGGATCTCGTCGAGCAGGTCGGACAGGGTCAAGCTCTTGCCGGTGCGCTTGGACATGCGCACCACCTCGCCGCCCTGCATCATGCGCACGAGCTGCATGAGCACGATCTCCAGGCGGTGCGAGCCATCCAGGCCGATGGCGTCCAGGGCGCGCTGCAGGCGGGCCACATGGCCGTGGTGGTCGGCGCCCCAGATATTGATGACGCGGTCAAAGCCGCGGGTGACGAACTTGTTCCGGTGATAGGCGATGTCCGCTGCAAAATAGGTATAGAAACCGTTTGCGCGGCGCAGGACGTCGTCCTTCTCCGCACCAAAGGCGGTCGAGCGCAGCCAGAGCGCGCCGTCCTGCTCATAGGTCACGCCCGCATCGGTCAGCATCTGCACGGTCTCTGCGACCGCGCCCGACTCGTGCAGGGTGGACTCACGGAACCACACGTCGTAGTGGATCTTGTAGCGCGCCAGATCTTTCTGCATCTTCTCAATATTGTGCGGCAGGCCGTAGCCGACAATCACGTCAAAGCGCTCTTCTGGGGTCATGGCAAGCAGTTTGTCGCCGTGCATCTGGACGAGGTCATGCGCCAGCTCGCGGATATCCGCGCCCTGGTACCAGGAGGGGTCAAACGCGATCGCGTCCTCTCCCTTGAGCTCCTGGATGTAGCGTCCCTCGACCGAGTGGGCGAACTTGTCCACCTGGTTGCCCGCGTCGTTGATGTAAAACTCACGGGTGACGTCGTGGCCCGCCCAGGAGAGTACCTCTGCCAGGCAGTCGCCCAGCACGCCGCCGCGGGCGTTGCCCATGTGCATGGGGCCGGTCGGGTTGGCCGAGACAAACTCCACCATGATCTTTTCCGGCTTTTCCGCACGGGTCTTGCCGTAGTCCGCGCCGCAGGCCTCCACCGCGCGGACCGCATCCTGGTACCAGCCGGCATTCAGGGTGAAATTCAAAAAGCCCGGGCCGGCGATCTCCACCTTCTCAAAGCAGGTGCCGTCCAGCGACAGGTTCTCCACAATGGCCTCGGCGATCTTGCGGGGCGCCATGCGCAGGGGCTTAGCGCACTGCATGGCAAAGGTGGACGCCCAGTCGCCGTTCGAGGCGTCCTTGGGGATCTCGACCGCGACCGGCGGCAGCTCGGCTGCGGGCAGGGTTCCGGCGGCGACCGCCTTGTCGTAGGCCGCCTTGACCACGCCGGCCGCTGCCTGGCGTGCGGTATCTAACAAATTCATAGTACACTCTCCGTAATATTTTATTCTAAAATTTCTATTTGTATTCTCACTGGACAAAAGGCTGGGTGGCGACGGTCATCTCAAAGTGATGGCTGCCGGCCACACTGTGGTCGATTTCGACCGTATAGTCGATCACAAGCGCGCCGCCGCCCTCGCCGATGGTATTCTGGATGCGCGAGGTATGGGTGGCGATGGTCGCCATGCCATAAGGGGTCTGGTACAGGCCGACATGGCGCTGGCGCTCCAGGAACAGCAGCTCTGAGGCAAAGCGGCCGGTGCGAATGAGGGCGACGGTCTTGCCGTCGATCTTGAGCGTCGTGCGCGTGCCCTCGAGGCCGGTGATCTCGCTCTCATCGTACGCAATGTAATACTTATCGTTTTTTCGGTACAGGCGTGCCGCAGTCACGAGGTTGACCTCCTCCTGGGGGCAGCCCTCAAAAGACTGGGTCGAATGGATGGACAGCCAGACGTCTTTCTTGATATTTTCCATGGTTGTCTCCTCATCTCTCTATAAATCAATCGGACGGCACCGGCCTCAGTAGGCATCAATATCGACCTGCTCGGCCGGGAAATCCAGGGTGCCGTTCAAAAACCCCGGCGCCAGGGCGTTAAAACCCGCCGGGTCGTCCGAGACAAAATAGCGGGTCTTGCCCTTGTGCCTGCCGGCGGGCACAAGCATGCCGCGCACGCTCTCGGCGGCCGCCGCGCCCGAATCGATGAGGGTCACAGACGGCCCCATCTCGGCGGCGATAACCGCGGACAGCAGCGGATAGTGGGTGCAGGCCAGGATGAGGGTGTCCACATCCTGTGCCTTGATGGGCGCGAGATATTCGCGCACAACGGTTTCGGCCACGATGTCGCCCGGATGGACGCGGCCATTTTCGGCCAGCGGCACGAGCAGCGGGCAGGCCTGCATAAAGACCGCGAGCCCCGGGTCTGCCGCGCGCAGCATGCGGTCATACACGCCCGAGCGCACGGTCGCCGGGGTGCCGATGACGCCGATGCGCCCGGTCCTGGTGGCGGCGCGGGCGGCCGCGCAGGCTGGCCAGACCACGCCGATCATCGGCACGTCGGTCTCGGCCGCGACCGTGTCGAGCGCGGTGGCCGACACCGTATTGCAGGCGACCACAATGGCCTTGATGTCAAACTTGCGCAGGAATTTGACATCCTGCCGGGTATATTTGAGGATGGTCTCGGCCGAGCGCGTGCCGTAGGGCACACGGCCGGTGTCGCCGAAGTAGATGATGTCCTCGCCCGGCAGGATCTCGTGCAGGCGGCGCACGGCGGTCAGGCCGCCCACACCCGAGTCAAATACGCCGATGGGCCGGTTATCCATGCGCATCCTCCAAAGCCAGCTCCACCAGCCGGTCGATGAGCGCCGGATAGGACAGACCAGCGTGGGCGAACAGCTTGGGATACATGGAGATGTCGGTGAAGCCCGGGATGGTATTGATCTCATTAAAGACGATCTCCTCGTCCCGATACGTACAGAAGAAGTCCACGCGGGACAGGCCGCGGCAGCCGAGCGCCGTATAGACGCGCAGGGCGTTCTGGCGCACGGTCTCGATGGCCTTTTCCGAGATATGCGCCGGGATGTAGAGCGCCGAGCTCGCATCGTTGTACTTGGCATCAAAGGTATAGAATTCCTGCGTGGGCGCGATCTCGCCGACCGTGGAGGCGACGGGGTCCGCGTTGCCCAAAACTGCGCACTCGATCTCGTGGCCGTCAATGAACTCCTCGACCAGCACCTTGGTATCCCAGCGGAACGCCTCGGCCAGGCCGGCGACCAGGCCGGCAAAATCATCCGCGCGGGCGACGCCCACCGACGAGCCGGACGAGCAGGGCTTGACAAACATCGGATAAATACCATGCAGCTTATCCGCTGCTGCGCGGGCTGCGGCCTGGGCGTCCTGCTCGTAGTCCGGGCGCAGTACGACGGCATAGGCCGCCTGGCGCACGCCGGTCGTGTCCACGATGATCTTGGTCAGGCTCTTATCCATCGAGCAGGCCGACGCCGCGACGCCCGGGCCGACAAAGGGGATACCCGCCAGGGTCAGCAGGCCCTGGATGGTGCCGTCCTCGCCGCCAAAGCCGTGCAGCACCGGGAAGCACACGTCCACACGGATGGGGCTGCCGCCCGCAAGCGGCAGGAACCCGTGCGTCTCGCGGTCGGGCGACAGCGCCACGCGGCGCAGGCCGGGCTCGCGCTCCCACGAGCCGTCTTTCACCTTGTCCGGATCGGCGTTTTCATACAGGAACCAGCGGCCGTCGCGCGTAATGCCGACAGGCACGAGGTCATATTTGCTCTGGTCGGCGTTTTTCAGGATCGAGGAGGCCGACAGGCAGGAAATGCTGTGTTCGTTCGACAGGCCGCCGAATAAAACCGCAAGTTTTAACATAGAATTCCAAACCCTCTTTTACATATTTACTCAGTATCTATTATACGATAAAACGGGGTGGAATACAAACACTTTGCACAAAAACTATTCCGAAAACTGGCCCATATCCCAGGCGCTCCTTGTGCACCCTGCGGCAGGACTGTGAATAATTTGTAAATCCGCCGGATACCTCTTGACACGTAATATTATATGTCATATAGTATTATACATCAGATAAGGAGGCAAAGCTTATGGCATTCCCGATCTCTGCCGCCCTGCTCGACGCCATCGTCCTGTCCATCGTCTCCCGGGAGGGCACCTATGGATACAAGATTACACAGGACATCCGCAAGGTGTGCGACGTGTCCGAATCCACGCTGTACCCGGTGCTGCGCCGGCTGCTCAAAGCCGGCGACCTTGAGACCTATGACCAGGCGGTAGACGGGCGCATGCGGCGCTACTATAAGATCACGCCGCAGGGGCGCATGCATCTGGTGCAGTATCTGGCCGATTGGGCCGCATACCGCGACAAGATCGAATCTGTCTTTTTTGGAGGGAGTTCCAAATGAACGCATACGAATACTTACAGGCGCTGCGCGCGGCGCTCGCCGTCCTGCCGGACGACGAAATCAACAGCGCCATGCGCTACTATGAGGACTATTTCCTGGACGCGGGGGATGAAAACGCAGCCCAGGTCATCGAGCAGCTGGGGCCTCCCGAACAGGTCGCAGAAGCCATCCTGCGCGACTACACCGGCGTTGCCCGCCGCCGTCCCGAGCGCTTTGAGGAGGAAAAAGCGCAGACAGTGGACGGTGTCCCGCTCGGCCGGGACGGCAAGCCGCTCACGCGCAAAAAGGGCATCAATCCCTGGCTGCTGCTCCTGCTGGCCATCCTGGCTATCCCGGTCGGCCTGCCCCTGCTGGGCGCACTGCTTGCCATGGGATTCGCCGTGCTGGCCGGCATCGCAGCCCTGGTCATCGGTGCTGCGGCCTGCGCCGTTGCCCTGCCCGCAGCGGCCGTCATCGGCGGCGGCGTGCTCTTCGTCTTTTCCTTCCTTCTGTGGGCGACGCCGGCCTCGGCGCTCGCGACGCTCGGCATGGGCCTGGTGCTATGCGCCGTCGGCGTGCTCTTCGTCCTGCTCATCATCAAGCTGTGTATCCTCTTGGTCCCGCCCATCATCCGCGGCCTGGTCGCGGCCATCCGCTGGCCCATCGAAAAGATCCGCGATTGTCTGCGTAAGCGAGGTGCATCCAAATGAAATTCTTAGCAAAATTATCCGTCGTCGTGCTGGTCGTGGGCGGCATCCTGTTCGCCGCCGGGCACGCCATGGGCGGCTCGGTCTACTCGGCGTGGTACGGCGGCGCGCTGCATCCCTTCCGCGAGGCGCTGAACATCGGCTGGGGCGACAGCTGGCATCACGGCTGGGCTGACACGGCCCGCGAGATCGCGGACGAGACCGTGCAGGACACGCTGGACGATGTCCAGGACACTGTCCGCGACGCGCTGGACAGCGTGGACGACGCCATGGGCGGCCGCACTCGGCAGCACCATGCCGAACACGATAACATTGGCCCCAGCACAGGCTCCCTGCAAAATGGCAGCACTTCCTTCACCGACAGCCACACCCAAAACCTGTCCTTTTCCCTGGGGCGCGGTGATTACGCCATCGTGCGCGGGACAGACGACAGCTTCTCCATCTCGGGCACCGGCCTGGACGCTATCCAGAACTGGGTCGAGGGCGACACCTGGTGCATCGCCTATGACGACGCGCACGGCGCCCGGAACCAGGAGCGTGCTGTGACCATCACCCTGCCCCGCGATTTCCAGCCCGAGTCGGTCACGCTCAACGTGGGCGCCGGTTCGGCGTCGCTGTGTGCGCTGGGCGCTGACGAGATCGAGGTCAACGTGGGCGCGGGCAGTCTGACCGCTGACGCGCTCGATGCGGAAGAACTGGAACTGACCGTCGGCGCAGGTTCGGCCGATGTCAAGCTGGGCGGCGGCTGGAGCGACTACCGCTATGATGTCACCTCGGGTATGGGCAGCGTCACAGCAAACGGCATCACGCTGACCGAGGGTATCGCAGGTGAAGTCGCAGCCGGCAGCGGTTCGCGTCACCTGAACCTTGCGTGCGGCATGGGTTCCATCAACCTGACCACCCAAGCTTAACACAACTCAAACGCGGAAAGGAGCGTTTTTCCATGAACGACAACAAAAACAATACCCCCAAGCGTCTGTATCGCTCGGCTGTTGACCGCAAGATCTGCGGCGTGTGCGGCGGCATTGCAGCGTATTTCAACATCGACTCGACGCTGGTGCGCCTGGCGCTTGTGGTGCTGGCCATCTTCGGCGTGACCTCGGGCATCTGGCTGTATATCCTGGCGGCCATCGTCATGCCGGATGAGCCGGAAAACTGACGGGCACAGCCCGTCCGGGCGGCAAAAGTTTGCTTTTCCCGCCGGTCTATGCTACAATAGAGGCAACCCTGGAAAGGATGGTTGCAAGAGACATGGAAGAGAAAACCTTTAAGGACGCCGACGAGGCCGGCCGCGGCCCGGAGGCTGCCACGGCAGCCGATCCGGCCGAGGCGCCCGTGACCGAAGCCGCCGAAGTGCCGGCGGCCGAAGATACCGCAGATATCCCGGATGCCGACCAGGCGCCGGCCAACCTGGCCGTGCGCGACGACCTCTCCCCCGAGGGCGAGGACACAGAGACGGTGGCGCCGGAAGAAGACGAGGAACCGCAAGATCCCCCCTGGTGCGACAAGGTATTTGGTATGCGTCGTCTGTCGCTCTACGGCATCTGCTTTGGCTATGGTGCCGGCCTAATCGCAGCTGGTATCTTTGACGCGCTGACTGGCATCGAGATTACGCACGCCTCGTTCCCTGGGCTTGCAGGCGCGGTGATCGGCTATTTTGTCGGCGGCTATCTCACCAAGCGCCTGATGGCCAAGACCGAAGGAAGCGACCAAGCCAATGGCCCGGTATCCGAACAAAAGTAATCAAAATTCACCTAAAAATGGAGGCTGGAAAAATCCAGCCTCCATTTTTTGAACTTTTATTGGGCTTAAACCGGCAAAAATGCAATAAATTGCAGTTTTTACCCCCGCCTCGATCTTTGATGTTTTCCTCGGCTGTGCTCTCCTTGAGCCACCGATAAAACGTGCCGCGTGCGACCCCCAGCAGATCGGCGGCCTGCGCGCCGCTGATCTCGTGTGCCTCGTACATCCGGCGGACCTGCGCGAAAGCCGCCGGCGACTTGCGGGACGGGCGGCCGACCGACTTGCCTGCGGCCTGTGCCTGCTCGAACCCCTTGCGCTGCCTGGCGCGGAAGCTCTCCCGGTTGGCGTCCACCGCCTGGGCGATTAAGCCATCGACCACGTCCGAGATCAGCTCCTCCACGGTCACATCGGAACCGCCCAGGGATTGATGTAAAATCGCCGGGTCCAGGCCGCGCGCCTTGAGGCGCTCTTCCAGGGCCTGCTCGATATCGTCATCTTGAATTTTCTTTAGTTCGGTAAACAGCATAAGCTACCTCCCGCGCTCAGTGCGCTTTCTATTACAGATTGCATCAAAACGATTTTATGTATATCATGTCATTTTTGTCTTGATTCTATCACATAAAATCTGTTTTTTCAATCAATAATAGGTACAAAAAACACTTCTTTTTACTATTAAAATTACGTTATTTTAATAGTGATTGCTTATCGTAATATTCTATAAAAAAATTATTCTTTTGTCCACCGCTCCCACACGTCGGGCTGATACCCAACGGTCGCCTGACGGCCGTTGCGCACGATAGGCGCGCACAGCAGAGACGGCTCCTCCAAAAGCTTTTCCATCTTGTCCGCGTCATAGGCCAAATACTGGATGGCGGCCGCGCCCTTGGCCTTGGTGTCGATCAGCGCGTCCAGCGAACCGACCGCGCGCAGGACGCTGTCAAACTCACCGCGGGACATGCCGTAGCGGGCGAGGTCGATGGACTGGAACTTGATGCCGCGCTCTTTAAACCAGCGCTCGGCTTTTTTGGTGTCAAACGATTTGCTCTTGCCAAAAATCTGGATATTCATGGTAACTTCCTTCCTGTCTGCTCTATCTCGAAATCTTGCTATATTATAACAAATCTGGCCGTGTATGGAAAGCATTCCGCCTGTTATTTAACATTTTTGTCACGATTATGACAAAGCCGAGGAGAAATCACAGATAATTTATGAAAAATCAGTGCAACGAGAAAAGCCCCCGCAAAGCGGGGGCTTTTGGCACGGTTTCAATTAGGTCAGGTCGTCAATGCTATCGAGATTAGAATCTCCGCCGTCTGCGTCTTCCAAATTGATCACTGCAAACGGAACTTCATTATCCATATCATCGAAATCCTCGCCGTCACTGTTACCGGACCAGCGGACACAGATATCTGGACAATCCTTGGTGTTTAACTCGAGATAGTAGTAGTCACCGTCATCAAGTGAGCCGATCGATTGAATCGTACCGCCCTCATCTTGGTCACAAACCTTAACGCTACTCAGATCTTCGTCTGTATTATTGTAGACGCCGAGAAGCATCGTATTATCATCGTCGGTATAATATTTGCCATCAAAGCTGTCACTGCCTGCCTCGTTTACCCAGACCGCTGCATAGTCCGTGGCGTCGGCGAAATCAACCGAGAAATAATCGTAGTCGTTGTCGCCTGTGTCATAGTACAGCACGAGGTCATACTTGTCATCAGCTGCGGCATCTTCTACGACGACATAATCACCGTCCTCCAGGCCGTCGCCGTCCAGCAGGTCGTCGCTGTCGTCATAGTCATCGATGTCAAAGTCGTCTCCATCATCTACGAGATACGCCGCCTCGATATCGCTACCCGAATCGTTGATGAGCGCCACGGTCAGGTCTCCGCCCGAGGAGCTGCTGCCCTTCTTCTCGTCGCGAATCGATGCACTGCTCGAGGTGATGCGGATGGTTGCCTCGGAAGGATCGGTATACTCAAAGTTGAGCGACTTCTCTTCCAGGTCGTCTTCCTCGTCAAACTCGACCGTGATGTACCAGCTCTTGTCGCCGTCCAGATCGATATCAACGTCTATAGTATCTTTATCGTCCAACTCGTCGCCATCCAACAGGTCGTCTGCGTCATCGAGATCACTCTTGCTGCCCGCCATGTAGATGGCCGTGATGGTATCGCCCGAGCGGTTATCAAAGGTCAGCGTGGTGTCGCCGCCCGACGAGCCGTTGCCGAGCGACAGCTTCTTGCTGCTCGAGAAGGTCAGGGTCGCGCTCTTGACGGTCGCGCTCGAGAAGGTCACACGCCCGCTCGAATGCTTGTCGCCGTCCTCGTCCACTGCCTGGAAATACCAGGTCTTGCTGCCGTCCAGATCGACGTTGATGGTCACATCGTCGCCTGCGTCCAGGGTCTCTTCCAGGATGTCATCCGAGCTGGAGAAGCTGTTGGACTTGGACATGTACAGGCGGTCGATATCCAGCTTGGACTTGTTGACAATCTTGAGCGCGGTCTCGCCCGAGGAGACCGTGATGGTCTTGTCGTTGGCCTGCTCAAACTTGCTGCCGTCCTCCAGCAACACGGTCACATAGGCGTTGACGCCCGACAGGTTGAGGCCGTTGTAGAAGCGGGTGCCCGTGCCCTCGGTGTAGAAGTCATACAGGCGGGTGGTCGCGTTGTCCGGGACCGAGATGTAGAAGGACGCGGTGCCGTTCTTCTTGAGCGTGGAGGTCAGCACATTCTGGCTGTAGCTGTAGGTGCCCGACTGGCCGTAGTACAGGGCATTGATGTCCTGGCCGGTCTTGTTGATGAGGTCCACGCGGTAGTTCTTGGAGGTGACCGTCGGGGTGTTGGTCGGGTAGGTCACCGTGACCTGCTTGGTGGACTGGTTCCAGGTACAGGTCGTGTTATTGAATGCCTGCAGCGCACGCACATGCACCAGTGTGCGGCCGGCCGAGGTGATGTATGCCGCCTTATAGGTGCCGTTGTTCGCCAGCATATCCTTCTGGACGCCGTCCACGGTCAGCTTGGTCGAGCCGATCGGGACCTTGACGGTCTGGCCGTCTTTGACCATGGTGACGACACGGTTAGCCGCGTCCCAGCTCAGGGAACCGCCCATGGCCTCGACCACGCCGCGCAGCGGCAGCATGGTATAGCCGCCGTCGTCGAGCGAGGGCTTGCTGCCCTCGGCGTCAATGGCCTTGGATGTGCCATTGACGGTCATGGTGGGGCTGTCAATGGTCAGGACGATGGTCCCGGTGGCGTTCGCCGCCTGCGCCGCTGTCGGCGCGATGGCCGGGAGCGCGGTCAGCAGCATAGCTGCGCTGAGCAAAAGTGCGCCCAGGCGTTTTCGCAGTTTCATTTGGATTCCTCCTTTATTTTTGGCAGGGCTTTCCTGCCGCCCTCTTACCAAAGATCCCCCGACCGGTATGGCCGGGGGATCTTGTGGATTATTCGCCGTCCATGTCGGCGCCGTCTGTATCGACGACAACCTGGACAAAGTAGCTGTAGTCGGTGGTGTCGACGTCGTCGAGCACGACTCTTGTGCCCGCAAAGACGAACAGCAGATCGCAGTAGCCGTCATCGCCGAGCTCATCGTCATCGATGATCCAGGCATCGCCAGACTCTGTATCCAGGGTCGAGCCGAGCAGATCGTCAGAATCGAAGTCGCTCTCGTCATCATCGTCCTCGTCGCCGTCATCGGCGTCGCGGACATAGATCGCGTCCAGCTTCTCCTTGCTGTCGCTGTTGTAGACCGCAAAGGCCAACTCGCCGTCATCCAGATCATCCGCGCCATCATCAAAGATGTCGACGGTCATGCTGGAATTTGTGATGCTGTTGATGCAAATCACACCGATATCCGAGATGTTGCGGTTGAAGGTGATATCTCTGTGAACGAAGTCGCCGCTGCCATCGTCATAGAAGACGACCAGGGTCATCTCGTTGTCTCTGGAGCCATACAGGTCGAGATCAAAGATATCATACTCGCCGGCATCCAGGTCGCCGATGTCGTCGTACTCATCGTCAAAGTCGTCGTAATCCCAGCTGGACTTGTAATCGTCATCATCCGGGTCCAGGACAAACATACCGTAAATATCACGGTCGGAATGGTTTGCGATCAGCAGGCCGGTGTCGCCCGAGGAATCCGAGCCCAGGACGAAGTCGCCGTTGCGCTTGAGGGTAATCGTCGCCGACTTGGTGGTCGCCGATGAGAAGGTGATGCTGCCGCTCTCGACGACGTCGCCGTCCTTGTCGTAGGCACGGATGTACCACTTGCGCATGCCGGTCAGGTCAAAGCTGAACTTATCGCTGTCACCGTTCTTGGTGGTGTCAATCAGGTTCTCTGCGCTGCGGAACGCCGAATCGGTGTTGGACAGGGCCATACGCAGCTCGTAGATGGTCTTGCCGTAGTTGTTCTTGAAGGTAATGGACGCACTGCCAGAGCTGGTCGAGGTGGACGAGTTCGCGTAGGTGACCTGGCCGTTGCTGTTGAGGGTAATCATCTGAGTGCCCCAGGCGGAAGCCAGGTTGACGTTGTTGAAGGTCCACTGTGCGCCGTTCTGATACGTAACGCGGAAGTCATAATACGGGCTGGCCGCCGCGTAAGGCAGGGTCAGGCTGGCATAGCCGCCGCGCGCGAGGTAGCGGGTTGCAAGCTGCTCGTCCGACCAGCGGTTGGCCGAAGCCGAGCCGTAAACGATGGACGTGATGACGTTGCCGGTATTGTTTCGAACGGTCAGGCGCACGGTCGAGTCGGTGCCCGAGGCCAGCACGCCGTCCAGGATCAGCGTGCACGAGTCAGCCGCCGTGATGTTCATGGAGCCGTAGGTGCCCGCGTTGGTGAAGTCCAGGTTGCGGAAGTAGGACTTGTAGCCGTAGTAGCCGGTGACCTCCACGTCATACTTGGTCTTGGCCAGGTTGACGGTGACGTTCGCCGTGCCGTTGGCGTAGAGCGTGCTCGTCAGGACGTTATCGCCCCAGTTCTCGGTGCCCGCGGGCGCAAAGCGCAGGGACTGGTAAATCGCGGTCGAGGTGTTGGTGATCTTGAGCTGGATGGGCTGGGTCGCCAGCGTAGAGCCCGCGACCATCGGATAGACGACCGTCGCCTGGCGGGTGTCCGCACGCCAATCGACCGTAACGCTCGGGAAGAACTCCAGCGCGCGCAGCCAGATATAGGTGCGGCCGTTGTCGGTGAAGGGCGCAACGGTCATGGACTTGGCCACGCCGTTGGCGTATGCGGTCTTGGAGCCCAAGGTGACGGTGACGGTCGAGCCATTGTACTTCATGGTAACCTGCTGGGTGTTTGCGTCCCAGCTGACCGTGCCGCCCATATTCTCGACGACCGAGCGCAGGGGCAGCATGGTGTTGCCCTGATAGAGGGTCGCGCGGGAACCCTGGGCGTCAATGGTCGTAGACGATCCATTGACCGACATGGTGGGGCTGCCAATGGTCAGCGTGATCGCGCCGGTGGTCTGCGCTTCCGCCGCGAAGGCGGCAGGGATCATGGTGGCCATCAGGCAGAGGGCGACAAAGAGCGCGCCCAATCGCTTGATGAGTTTCATAGTTTGAGTAAGACCTCCTCATTTCCGATGTGTGAGCCCGCACGCCGAACAGCGCGCGCGCCCCAAAGGATACCTTGTTATCCCTATTCTAACATATCTGACGAATTGGAACAATGAAAAGTTCCCCTCTTTTGTGAACAATTTGAAAAAACTTTTGCTGCAGGACGACAAAATCCTTCTCTGTCCCTGTCCGGGCCACATGCAGCCTAGGACCAGGCCGAAGCTGGAAACGGCCCGGCCAGGTTGGCCGGGCCGTTGTGACGCCGCCGCAGGCGGTCACTTTTCAACGATTTTTATGAGATTTGGCGCTGCACGTATGTCTATCGGGCTATCCCAGGCACAGCGCAGGTCTCTGGTCCCTTTATTTTTTGTCCGCAATGGTGAGCAGGATCTTTGCAAACTCTGCGCGAGTGAAGGCGTCCGCCGGGCGCAGGCCGTTCTCATCGCCCTGCACGACGCCCGCGCGCACGCACACGGCGGCCGCGCGGCGGCGGTTCTCCGGGATGCGGTCCACATCGGGGAAGCGCGCAAGCGTCTGCATGACCTCGCTCGCGCTCATCTCTGCGCCCGCGCGGCCCTGCTCTGCCAGGACGTTGGCCAGCAGCTGCATGGCGTCGGCGCGGGTCATGACCGCCTCGGGGTCGAACCAATAGACGTCAAAGCCATCCAGCAGGCCGGCCTCATAGACCGCGCCCAGCTCGCCCGCATACCACTTGTCCGCGTCCACGCCGGGCATCGTGCCATCCGGCAAGTCCAGCACGCGGGCAACGGCCGCGCAGACCTCGCTGGTCAAGATGGGGGTATCCGGGCGGAAGCCGGTCTCGTCCCCGGTCATCAGGCCGCGCGACGAGACCTCGGCCACATAGTCAAAGGCCCAATGGCTGTACGGCACGTCGTCGTAGACCTTGCCGGTGAAGCCGGTCAGCGCGCGGTAGCACGCGCCGTCAAAGTTGATGGCCTCGGCGAGCTGGTCAAAGGTCAGGTGCATGCTCTCGGTGTACGGCAGGGCGGTGCCAGTCGCCGGATAGTCGCGGAAGAAGGTGACGCCGTCGGCGTCCATGCGGGGCGAGCTGTAGTAGGGCGCGGACTGGGGCAGCAGCTTGGTTGTGACCTCAAACATCCGGTCGTTGAACAGGTCGTTCTCGGCCGTGTAGCGTGCGCCGGTCTTGAGGTCCAGGCCGATGGAGGTGTCCCAGATGGTCGCGGCCTCGCCGAGGTCGCTCACGCCGCTGGCCCAGACGACGAGCACGTCCCCCTCGACCGACAGGCCATAGGTCGCATTCAGCGCGATGCGGCCGGACTGCCCATTGGGGCCGGCGGTGAAGAAGTCTCGGATGGCGTCGTTGATGCGGGTCTGGACGGCCTCGTCCTGCATGCCGCTCAGGCGCGGGTATTCGACGTGCCAGCCATACTCGGTGCCGTCCTCCTGCATGCCAAGGTACCGCTCGTAGGTCTCGGTCTCGACATGGATGCCGCCGGGCAGGTCATATTCGCGCACGTTGTCGTAGAGCGTGCGGCCGTTATAGATATTGATATACTGGCTGCGGCCGTCCTTCTGCACGCGCGCGACCGTCGAGGCGACGATCTCGGGGGTCTCGATGCCGGAGACCGTCTTTTTGAGCGTGCCCGAGGCGTTAAAGAACACGATATCGCCCTCGGCTGTGCCGTGCCAGGAGATGCCGTAGCGGAAGGTCTGGAAGCCGCCGGCATAGGTATCCGTGCGGTAGATCTCCTTCCCATTGCCGTCGATGACCGACGCGCCCGCGTCCACGCCGCGCACGGCGTACAGGCCGTCGCCCATATAGCTCATATAGGGATAGGTCGGCCCCACCGCCTCGGTGCCGACGACGGTCAGCAGGCCCCAGTCGGTGCCGACGCGCGCCATCGCGCGGTCCTCGTCGAAAGGCAGGATCTCGTCATAGGCGTAGGTCGTGGCGAAGCGCATATCCTGGACCGAGTACAGGGCGTACTTGCCCGCGCGGTTAAAGAGGATGATGACGCTGTCGTTGTAGATGGTCAGGTCGGCCGGGTCGGCGCCGGCCGGCAGGGCGGCAAGCTCGCGGCCGTCCGTGCCGATCAGGTGACAGTTGCCCTGCAGGTCGCGCACGAGCGCGCGGCCGCCCGAGAACTGGCCGGCCTCGAGATAGACCGGGGCGATGACCGACGCGCCGGACAGGTCCACATAGCCGTAGCGGGCGTCCTCGCCCTGGCCGGTGCGGACGCACACCCGCTCGTCTGCCGGGAAGCCGACCGCGCCCGCATACTCGCCGATGCGCGCGCCGGAGGACTTGAAAAAGACCGTGCGGCCGTCATAGCGGAAGGCCGCGACGCCGTCCTGGTATTCAATGGACTCGGGCGCGGGCTGCCAGCCGGTCAGGACGGCGCCCTTGGCGTCGATGAGCGCGGCCTCTCCCGAGTCGTTATAGACGGCGGCAACGCCCGATTCGTCAAAGGGCTCGGCGGCCGAATAGGCGCAGTCGATGACGATGTCGCCGGAGCCGTTCATGTAGCCCCAGCGCTCAACACCGTCGATGCCGGTCTGGGGCACGGCGAAGAGCGAGCCTGCCGGCGCAGCGGCCAGGGCCGAGCCGAGAAGGGCCAGGGCCAGCGCGCAGGTCAGGACCAGCACGCGGGAGAATTTGCGGAACATAGAAAAGACCACCTCCGTGGGCAGGATTTGTTCTTATCCTCAGTATAGCGGGCGGCGGGAAGATGGACAATAGGCTGGGGCAAAATGAAATATATTTGTAAAAAAGCGCCCCAAAACGGGACGCTTTTGCTGGAAGGGCCTGGAAAATTATGTTACAATATCTGTAAGAGCAACAGAGCGGTGGGCCAGCTCCTGCATAAGGAGGTGGTTCTTATGGAGACAGTCTACATCTTTCTGTCTTTGGTGGTAGTCCTTGAGATTATCCGGGTCATAAGACGCAAATAACCGCTCTGGGCTAGAGAGCGGTTATTGCATTTTGCAATATCTTCATCTTGCGGCCAACCGTAACGGTTTGCTCTACACCTTTATTATAAGGTGGAAGGACGGCTCTGTCAAGTGCGGCAGGGCCGTCTTTTTGCGCGCAAAAACGACCGCAGAGCAAGAAAAAGGACGCCCCGAAGGGCGTCCCTTTTTGGACTCAAGTATGAACTTGAAAGGTTAATTACTTAACCAGTGCAACATTCCACTTAGAGGTATTGCTCTTCACCTGCAGTTCCATCGGCTTCTTAGTAGTCAGAACAACGGTAGCGTCATCTTCAGCAGTAGCTTCGATGCCAGATACCTTATCATTGATCTGCTTTGCAATCCAGCCAGCAACGTGCTGTGCCTCCGGATTGCCATCACTCGTAGAATTCCAGATGTTGATGTCAACCGACTGCGGAACCGTCATGCCATCCATCGTATACTCCAGAGTTAAGGTACCCTTCATATCTGCTGCGGAAGTACCAGTAACCTTGAGCTTCTGGGTATACTCAGCAGCCGGAGTAGCAACAACCGCTACATCATCAGAGACAGTCGGATAGTTTACATTGCCCTTATACTCAATGGTCAGCAGATTGTCATCGTCATTGAAATCAACTGCCTTAGCCAGAGTCAGGAGATAGTAGCCATCCTTATAGCTGCCATCGCAAGCGGTAATATTGATATCCAGGTTCAGCAGATTCTGAGCAACAAAATCATCCTTAGTCAGACCAGTCATCGGCTTGCTGTTGGTCTTGTCCTCAACATATACCCAAACCTGATCTGCGCCAGCTTCAATCTCAGCAAGTTCCTTGGCATCCTTGCTGTAATTCTCAACGATGGTAATATCTGCCTTAGCCTGCTGTACAACAAAGTACATGCCATCGATGACCTGACGATCATTCTTATCGGTTGCCTTGTTCTTACCAGTAGCCTCTACATAGTAAGTACCAGCATCCAGCTTGCCGAAGTTGCAAGTAAATACATCGGTATTACCAACCTGAGAAGCGCTTACAACCTTAGAACCTTCTTCAACCGGCTCCAGATCCTCGTTAGTCTTGCTCAGCTTCAGCTCAACAGAATCATCAACCAGATTCTTATCAGCGCAAGTAACCTCAGCTACAACATCAGTGCCGTAAACGATTTCACGATCACCATTAACCTTAATGGTGCCATCCAGGGTACCGTACTCGTCAACGGCATCCTCATAGTAGTAAACTGCCACAACGCTGTCGCTGTCGGACGGCTTCGTGCTGTCGATAACAACATCTGCTACGCAGTAAGAGTCCTCGTACTCGTCGTTGATCGAATTAATCCAGGATACCAGATCAGCCTTATCACCGGCCTCGACGGCATAATCGTCAGAGAAACCATGATCATAGGCATTCATGAACTCGCCGTCCTGGCCTTCAATCATTGGGCCATCGCTCAGCTTGAAGTAAGCGGTGTCGCCGTCCAGATCATAATAGTAGTCAAACTCTGCGTTATCAACCGTAGTCAGCTTCCAATCGCCATCTGCATCCTTAACGATGGGGGTCGGAGTGACCATCAGATGATCGCCATCATTGCGGAGGTTAACAACTGCACGAACAACCGAGTAGTGCGCATCTTCCTTTGCGACATTGTACAGAGCATGGTTGTTGTTAACGAGAACGTACTTATCATCGAATGCTACGCTATTATTGATAACATTCAGCTCGGTGACCTTGCCGTCCTTGTTGAAGCGCAGCTCAGCATATACGCCGTTCTTGCCATCTTCGACTTCGTCATGAATACGATCAATGATGCTCTCGGTATCCTTGGTCGTACCATTGACGGTCATATCGTCAACATCGATGGTGTTAAACTCGGTCTCTTCCTCGCCGTTGACATACGCGGTGATGTCATAGGTCTCAGCCTTGTCGCCCTTCATGTTGTAATCCATGCTGGTCAGCAGGGCAACCTTGGTGGAGGTGCTCTTGAAGTCGTTCAGGTCGTCAACACCCAGAACAACGGTCTCGATCTCGTCCTTCGCAGCATCGACATTGTACTTCACGCCGCGAGCATCGGTCTTGGTGGCAGCACCATATACGCCGATTTCCGGAACATCTGTGTAGTCAAGTGCGATAACGTTGTCAGCATCGATGTCACGGTCAAAACGGGAGCCGTCGTCGCCGCCGCCCATTCTGAGTTTGGAACCAGCAACGATGTTTGCCTTACCATCAATTGCGGTGCCGTTCACTCCATCGTAATTCTTCCATTCATCATCGTTGACTTCGACAGCGAAGATAACGGATGCCTTCTGCAGCCAATTGCGCTCGGTTCTGCTGTCACCCTTATCATTCATCGAGTCAACTGCATTGGAATCGTCGTTATACCGATAGTTCGCAGAGGTGTTCTCGCAAGCAACCTCAACCAGGCGGGTAACGTCGCCGTCGTCGTTCAGGGTGTACTTGAATGCACGGCCCTTGATGTTGTAGTTTTCGTCAAACTCACGGTCATCATAGCCGTCAACATACTTCGTACCGCTCCAGACATCAACGCTTGCGTTGCGGGTCAGCTCGAGGTCTTCCATGTACTCGTTCTGGTCGTTAACACCGGAAATCTTTGCGGTGCGGCGGTTACCAGTCGAAGTATTGTCGCCGTCGTCAGCGCCGGTGACAAAGATGTAGCCGTTGTAAGCGCCCTCAGACTCCTCCATCTTGATGATGAAGCCGTTGGCATCCAGATACAGATCCCACATGTCAGCCGAATCTTCGTCCAGACCGTTGTAAATGTCATCGGTGCCCTCGAAGAAATAATCAACCTTGTTGTAGCGCTCTGCGTCATGAATGAGCTCGTCGTCGAACTCAACGCCCTTCTTGGACGAGATGGAGGTGATCTCCTTGGTCTCAGGCTCTACGACCTCAACAGTCCAAGTAGAGGTGATTTCCTTCTTGCCAACGACCTCGTCGGTGGAAACCTGAAGGATGTCGCCCTCTTCGATGTCGTCCGGGAACTCAGCCTTGATGGTGTAAGCGTCGCCGTTCTTGTCACCGATGTCAACGTCCTTGGTCTCGCCGTCCAGGTCGAGAACGAACTCGGTACGGCCATCAAAGCCGCCCAGGCGGATCTTGGAGCTGGTAACAGACTTAACTTCGTAGTACTTGTAGATGTCGCCGGTGATGAAATCAGCGGTGCCGTCGGAATCCCAGTCAACTACGCGGTAGGAAGCGGAGTTCTTAGTCTGCAAAGCGTCCTCAACGGTGCTCTCGGACAGGTGGGAATCATTGTCATTGCCCCACTTGATGTAGTCGTCAACATCGTTGCTGATGAAAGTGCCGCCGACAAAGCCGCGAACCTCATCGAGGTCAACGTCCGGCAGGGACTCGTCGGCCGGGGTGTAATCATACTTGGTCTGGCCGTTAACGGTCTTGATCGCGTTGATATCCCAGTCGTTGGAGTAGACGTAAACCTTTTTGCGGTCGCCGTTCTCGTCGGTAACCTCGGTCAGCTCGGGCTCGTCATGCGCGCCCATGCCCCACAGCTCAACCTGATAGCCCTTCAGGTCAGCGATGTTGGCCATATCACCGTTGTAGGTGAAGTAGTACGGCTCGTTGTCGCTCTTCTGGCCATGGTCGTACAGATAGGTGCCGTCGTCGTCGATCGGGTACGCCTCGAACATGTCAACGTCGCCGACTTCCAGGCTCTTACCGGTGATAACCCAAGTGTGAGCCTTGCAGGTGGTCAGCTCCATGGTCTCGTCGTCAGAGGTCGATCTCTGCCATACGCCAACCGCTGCGCGCTCCAGGCCCCAAACGGACTCAGCCAGGGTCGGGTACTGCTCAACAGAGGTGCCATGGGTGGTGTTAACCAGCTTCGCGCCGCGCGCGTAGTCGGCAAACAGGGCGTTGTAGATGACCTGAGCATCCTCACCGCGCAGTGCGTCGGTGTTCGCTACCATGTCAACGCCATCCATCAGGCCGATCGCCTGTGCGTTGGACATGTAGGTGTACGGATAGCCCTGTGCCATATCCGGGGTCTCGTAACCCATTGCACGAACGACCATGGTGATGAACTCAGCATCGGTGATCGCGCGGTCCGGCTCAAACTTGTTGTTGCCAACACCGATTACGATGTTGTTGATGTAGCAGTAGCCGATTGCGGAATCCTTCCAGGAGCCCTTCGCAACGTCGGTGAAGTTCTGCGCACCAACGTACTGCGATACGTTCGGGTCGCCAGTCATCATACGAGCGATCAGAGCGCAAGCCTCGGCACGGGTAATGGTATCTTCCGGATGGTACTTACCATCGTCCTTACCCTGGATGATGCCCAGGTCGGACAGCATGGTGATCGCTTCGGAGTAATCGGAGCCCGCCGGGACGTCCTCAAACACCTTAGCGCCGGCGAACATCGTGAAAGTGCACGCGAACGCCAGTACCATGGCAAGAACCTTCTTCAGATTCTTCATAGGAACATTTCCTCCTTTTTGATCTCGGGGGGCATTATTGCCCCACCTCTTGTACGGATTCATCATACCAGTCACGAAAAACAAAGTCAATGTGACAGGCCGATACGTAACATAAGTGTAATATTGCACATGTTTTATGACAACTTTCTGTAAAAAAAATATCCGATGATTACAGCACCGGCCGCCGGGCCGGGCGGTTTTTCGGATATTTTGCATAAAACCGGCAAAATCCCGCGGCGCGTGTATATTTATAAGGTAAGGCGGGGCCGGGCGCGGTCCGGCAAAGAACAAACAAAGAACAGGCCCCGCCGCGCCCCTTCGTGCGATATTACACAGAAAAAGTGACAGAAAATGCGCAGTATCTGGAAAATCCGTCCGTTTACGGGCGGTTTACTTGTCAGTGTTCTGATCCTGCCAGTACAATGGGAGCGGAATCGCCTAGATCGGTGTTTTTTCGTCTTTTTCGGACAGAAAACGCTGGGATTCCCAAAATCTAACAGGATAGGTGGTATCAGAATGGCAACGATACAGAAGCGAGGGAAATCCTACTCCATCCGGGTCTCGTGCGGTTATGACACGGCCCGGCGGCAGATCGTCCGCAGCATGACCTGGCGGCCGGAGGACGGCATGACCGAGGCCCAGGCCGAACGCGAGGCCCGGCGGCAGGCCGCCCTATTCGAGGAGCGCTGCCGCATGGGCCGGGTGCTGGCCGGCAGCGTCCGCTTTGCAGATTTCGCCGGACTGTGGATGCGCGAATACGCCGCCCGGCAGGTGCGGCCCACGACCTGTGCGCGCTACCGCTCCATGCTACCCCGCATCTGCGAGGCGATCGGGCACCTGCGTTTGGACCGCATCCAGCCGCACCATCTCATTCAGTTTTACGCAGCGCTGGCCGCGCCCGGCGTCCGCGCCGACGGGCGGCGGCGCTTTCGCGGCGACCTGCGGGCCGAACTGGACGCGCGCGGCCTGACCCGGCCGACACTGGCCGCCCAGGCCGGCGTCTCGCTTTCGGTGGTCAGCAGCGTGATCGCCGGCCGCAACGTATCCGCGCAGAGCGCACAGCGGCTCGCGGCCTGGTTCGGCCAGCCGGTCGGCGCGCTGTTCGCCCCGGCCGGGCGGGACGCCGGGCTGGCCCCCAAGACCATCCTGCACCATCACCGGCTGATCTCGGTCATCCTTGCGACCGCGGTCAAATGGCAGGTGCTCTTTTCCAACCCCTGCGACCGCGTCCAGCCGCCGCGCGCCGCCCACATCGAGGCCAAGTACCTGGACGAGGCCCAGGCGGCCCGCCTGCTCGCTGCGCTCACCGAGGCCGACATCCAGCACCGCACCATCATTATCGTATTACTCTACACCGGCATGCGCCGCGGCGAGCTGTGCGGCCTGACCTGGGACGATGTGGATTTCGGCGCGTCGGTCATCCACATCCGCCGCTCCTCGCTCTATCTGGCCGGGCGCGGGATCTTCGTAGACAGCACCAAGAACCCCTCCTCGCGCCGCAGCATCAAGGTCCCGCAGGACGCTATGGACATGCTCCTGCGCTTCCGCCAGTGGCAGGAGGCCGAAAAACGCGCCTGCGGCGCGGCCTGGCAGGACAGCGGATATATCTTTACCGCGACGAACGGCACGCCCATCCATCCTGACGCGGTGACCAGTTGGTTTGCCCGCTTCGTGCACCGGCACGGCCTGCCCGATATCCCGCTGCACGCCCTGCGCCACACCAATGCGACCCTGCTGATCGCCGGGGGCATCAATTTACAGACCGTAGCCGCCCGGCTGGGGCACGCGAATGTTACAACAACCGGCCGGATCTACGCCCATGCCATCCAATCGGCTGACGCGGCGGCGGCCGAGACATTGCAGGACTTACTGCACCCGCTCGGGCAAAAATCCGGAAAATAACGAACAAATCAAGAACAGAGTGTGCGTTGCATACTATACATTCGGACATGAGCAGCGCATTTTTTGCAAAAATCAGCAGCACAATTGCCAAAAAAGTTCGGAAAACGGTGCGGCTTGCGTGTGTGTGCTTGGGGTTACGAGACCCCGGATATGGCACAGGGCTATCCGTACACCTACATGTCCAACGCACAGGCGATCGGCCTGATGGATGGCGTTGACATGGTAGCGAACACCGACGCTCTGCGCGGTGAGGATGCTCAGGTCATCTACAACGCTCTGTTCGCAGACTACGCTCGTGGCGCGAAGCTGGTTAACACCACCCATGGCACCTCTGTTGAGTCTTACCCGACTCTGGCTGAGTCCGTTTGGGGCCTGGAGCGCGCAGCTGTTGGCGAATGGCAGAAGGACAACAAGGATGACGAGAGCATGGAGCTGACTACTTGCAAGGCTCATACTTGGGTCATCGTTGACGAAGTTGTCGATAAGGACAACACCTTTGTAGCTGTTCCGATCGAGGACGAGACTACAGACATTTACACCGATGGCAAGAAAACCGATAATGGCCTGTACTACACCTTTAAGTACGAGGGCGCAGCAGATCTTGAGAGCCTGAAGGGCTATCAGGTCGAGCTGTGGGGCTCGGGTTCGCATAATGAGCCGGAGCTTGAGACTGTGACCAACGATGAAGGCAAGAAGGTCAAGGTTTATTCTTACGATTGGGACATCAGAGCCATTAAGACGGTAAAGGGCCAGACCGCTTATGATTACAATCCGTCTATGGCAGACTCTAAGCCTGATAACGGCACCATCGAGCTGGACGACACTTCGCTCGACCTCGAGTCTGTAGCGGATAACAACCGCGAGAAGGTCCTGGATATTACCGATGAAGATGGTACGGTTCTGGATAGCGACAAGCGTGTAGAGGAAGCTGTCAATCACAAGGATGGCAATACTTATAAGCTGATTGACTGGGATTCCGACGGCGACGTTGACTTTATCACGGTTAACAAGGCTTACTACGTCCAGGTTGAGTCTGTAACTTCTAAGAAGGTTGTCGTTTCTTATCTGCAGGATAAGAACTGGGAGGATGAGACCAGCAATACGAAGACCGAATCTTGGGATCTCGATGACATCGTTGATGGCAACGAGTATAAGGTTCCGGACGACCTGAAGGAAGGCGACATTCTCGAGGTTACTTCCACGAAGGCGTACAATAAGTCTGAAAAGGAAGTTGTAACTACCTATACTGCTGAGGTCGTAGAGGCTGAGGCAAAGGAGCTGACCAAGGTTTCCACTAAGGGTGGCCTGCAGCTGTACTTTGACGACGAAGTAATCGACCTGGCTGAGGGCACCGAGCGTGCAGATCTGATTGCTCCGGAGAATCCGGACAGCTATGCTGACTTCGAGGAAGAGGAGATCGGCACTGGGTTTGATCTGTACCTGAACCGCAATGGCTTCATCGTTTATTCCGAGTACTCCAACGGCGATTCTGGCAAGTATGCGATGGTACTGGATACGGCTGACGGCCGTAACACTGCGCCGCGCTCGCTGGCACAGGTTGACCTGCTGATGGCGGATAACTCTGTCAAGAACGGTGTTGAGGTTGCTTCTGACCTGGAGATCTATAAGGCAGACGGCAAGACCGAAGTTAAGGGCGCTTACACTGAGAAGCAGGATGCTGGTAAGAATGCAGGCCGTCATTTTGACGAACAGCTGGTTGTTGGTAACGTCTATAAGGTTTATACCGATGAAGACGGTGTCATCACCAAGATGGTTGAGATGATCAGCACGGATGCAGATGACATTGTTTCCGGCGATGCATATACTTATAACTCCAAGCTGGATCGTCTGTCTGTAGATGGCGCTCGCAATGCGTCGCTGGAAGATGCTAAGGCAATCTTTGTAGCAAAGACTGATGACGAGGCAGATACGAATGCCAAGGCTGGTTATATCAAGTATGACACCACCACCAACCAGGATAACAAGGAAGCAGGCCTCTATGTCGATCCGGATGATGTTATGGCAGTTTCCTTTGAGGATATGCCGGATATCGATGACAAGGGCGACGAGGATGCAACTGCTAAGGCAATGACCCTGGATGTCAACGTTGACGATGAGATGGGCGATGCCGGTGACGCGCTGACCGGTTGGTTCCATGGCATCGCACATGCAACGGATGCAAAGATCCTGCTCAACAAGGATAAGAACGACGAAGTTAGCGCAGCCGTTATGGCAGTTAACTCTTTTGAGTACTTCTCTAAGGGCAATGTAACCCCGGCTCTGTTGACTTACGTTGACGTATCTGGCAAGGGCGACGAGCGTCAGGTTACGGTCGACCTCGCAATCGACGGCAAGTTCCAGACTGGCATTGAGTGCGTCAAGGGTGATGACGTTGACGATATCTTCGATTACAGCAGCCTGAGCGACGTGAAGGATGAGATCGGCAACGGCGCATATGTCGAGGTTACCAGAAATGCGGATGGTAAGATCACCGATATCACCTTCATGGATACGGTAGGTAAGGATGCAAATGGCGATACCATTCTGAAGGGCGACTTCTTCACCGTAACCCGTAAGGCGGTTGCACAGAAGTCTACCAAGTGGTTCTCCACCTTTAAGGATGCTTACTTCGCAAATGATTCTGAGATGTACACCCTCAACCGCGTTGAGGACAGCAAGTCTTGGGATATCATTGACGAGACCGAGTTCTACTCTATCGATGGCACTCCGTCGATCTATGACGCAAACAAGGATACCTACAAGAATCACAAGCTGTCCATCACCGATGGCTTCGAGGAAGAGCTGGCTAACTATAAGAATGGTTCGCTCAAGTCCACGAAGATCAACAAGGACGAAGTTGATTACAGCGTAGTTGTCTCTTCTTACACCAACAACAAGCATAACAATGTCGACGAATACTACGTTGCCGATATTGTGACCAGAAATGGTAAGCAGGATGTCGAAGCTGTCTTTGCTTATGACGATACTCTGGAAGAGGTTTCTGCTGTTGGCGGCGCAATCGTAACTGAGAAGGCAGACGCTGATGTTCGCAATGACGACACTGCTGAGACTATTGCTACTGTTATTCGTGTAGCTGGTGGCGGCAACGTAACTGCTGCTCCGGTTAAGGTTTACAACGCTGCAGGTGTAGAGGTATCTGATGTTACCGCAACTCTGGTTAACGGCGATCTGGATGTTACCGCTAAGGAAACTGCTGCAGTTGGTGATTACACCGCTAAGTTCTCCGTTGACAACAAGGAGTACGAGGTTAAGTTCGCAGTTAAGGCAGCTGATGTAGTTGTTCCGACCTCTGATGCAAAGGTAGAAAAGGCTGGTATTGCAAAGGTTGACGAAAAGGATGCTGTAACTAAGATTACCTTTAAGGGTACTACGGTAGCTGAGGCGACTAAGTTTGCTGTTGAGCTGAATGGTGAAAAGATCACTGTTGAGATGCAGGCGAACAAAAATGGCCCCAGATATGCTGCTACTGCTTTGGCTAATGCAATCACTGATAAGCTGATTAAGGGTATTACTGCAACTGCAAACGGGATGTCTGTTACTGTAACTGGTGAGGGCACCGATGTTGCAGTAGACTTTATTCCGGGTAATAGCAAGCTGGCGGCTGATATTGCTGTTGATCAGGAATATGTTGCTCCGGTTGCTGCTCAGAAGGGTAAGGCTACTCTGACCATCACTTCTGGTGTTGATGTAGAGACTAAGCTGGCTCTGGCTGTTGATGGCGATGAGTTTACTGCTGTTACTATTCCGGCTAAGGCTTCTGCAGATGACATTGCAAAGGCTCTGGCTGAGGCAGCTGGCACTTCGGCTCGCTTTAATGTAACTTACAAGGATAATGTTATTACTGTTGAGCAGAAGGCAGACTTTGACTTTACCAAAGATTTTAAGATGGATCTGACGATTGTCAACAAGAACTAATCACCCACGTGATTAACCCTCAAGTTCATACTTGAGTCCAAAAAGGGACGCCCCTTCTGGGGGGCGTCCCCTTTTTGTTTTTCCGGGCTGGCCGGCCGCCGCCCCCCTGCCCCGCGGCAGCCGCCGCGGACGCAAAAAGGACGCCCCGAAGGGCGTCCCTTTTTTTGGCCTCAATCCGAAGATCGAGCGGTGTTCAGTTGGGAACGATTACTCAGCAGTAGGAGTAAACCAGATCTGATCCTTGCCATTTTCCGTATAGTTTGCAGAAGTCAGACCATCCGCACCAGTTACAATATCTGCGGTCAGGCTATTTGCAATTGCACCGTCAATCCAGATAACCGGAGTGCCTTCCTTAACCTCATAAGTCAGGCCCTTGATGGTCAGCGAAGGTGCGCTTTCTACATCTACACCCTTGGATACTTCAATGCCGCCCCAATTATCATTAATAACCGTGACATCATCCAAAGTGACTTCAGCACCGTTTACCAGGATAGAACCCTTACCGCCATTTGCGGTTACATTCTCCAAGGTTACACCAGTTGCAGTATAAACATGGATTGCATAATCAGAGTTCGAAACAACCGTGACATTCTTCAGAGTTACATCGTCAGCCGAGATAACGAACTGCTTGTCGGCACCGCGAGTTGCGCCATCCACAGTAATCGTCTTGCCCTGGCCATCGATAACAACGCCATCGTTGCCAACCTCCAGACCACTATTAACGGTCACATCATCCGTCAGAGTGATTTCCTTGACGCCGGGGCCTGCCAGTGCGTCTGCCAGCTCCTCAGAAGTCGCAACTTCCATCTTGCCAGTCGTGCCATCAGCATTGATGGTGCCGAAATCGCCCTTAGCGCCTGCAACCTCAACGGAAACATTCTTCGCCGTGATGTCAGCACCGCTCTTCAGGATCTGGATCTGGTACTTGCCATTACCCAGATCAGTTACGGTGTACTGATCGTTGTTTGCACTGTTGTTCAGCACAACGCCGCCAACCGTAACGGTGAAGGCATCAGCCGTCAGGCCTGCTACGCCGGTGTTGCCGTCCAGTACATCAACATTGAAGGTATCAGCCGCAACATACTCTGCGTTTGCAACCGTATCGACAGCCAGAGCGTCAGCAGCAGTTACCTCGAAGGTGATGGTCTGGGTCTTGTCGCCGACCTTGACGTCTACAGCATAAGTGCCTGCCGCTACCGTACGATCAGCCGAAATGGTTTCAGTTGCCGTAGCATTTGCAGTACCGTTCTTATTGGAGATCGAGAAGCCTGCAACAGCCTTCTTGTCCTTATCGCCAGAAGCGTATACATCGGAGATGGTGTAAGCCGCAGACTGTGCATTGACAGCCGTAATGGTCAGAGTGACCTTCTCACCGGAACCAGCCTTGATAGACTTAACGTCCTTCTCTACCAGAACCGTGTCACGTGCCTCGGTCTCGCCCATGTCGTCGGTGTAGTTGTACATCGCGACGATGTCGCCGTCCGCGTTGAATGCGATATCAGCTACATAGTAGGTATCGGAATCGTAGCGGTTGTCGATCGAAGCGGTCATCATGGAAGCCTTGTCGGAAACCTCGATGTCCGGGGTAGCCTCGAAGCCAGAGGAAATGACCATCTGGGTATTCTTGTAGTTCTCGTCGGCACGGGTCGGACGGCCGTCGATGGTGTAGTAAACTGCGTCGTCATCGATGCCGGCGTTGTCGATCGGCATACGGTCAACCGAGTACAGCTCGTCGTCTGCTGCGTAGTAAGCAGCCGAGGTGACGTAGTCGAAGGACTTGGACTTGTTCTCGGTAACAACGTTACGGGATACGGTGTAGTAGTCGCCCTTCAGCAGATTATCCTCGGCATCGCCAGACTTGGTATCCAGGAAGGAAACCTTGGTCACATTGCCGTCTGCATCCGTGGTGATCTCAGCGTAAGCAGCGTTGTCCTCGAGGTACTTGTCAAGTGCAATCGCAGCATTAGAGTTGTCCTTATGGAATACGCCATTCTTGACTACGCTGCTCTCGCTCTTAATAGCCTCGTTGCCTTCCGTGTTGCCCTGAACCTCAACGATATCGTCGAAGTCAACCTTCTTCTTGGACTCAAGGGTCTTAACCTCGCCGTTGGTTGCTACATCGACCTCGATGTAACGGCCGTCGGAAGAGTTGGTGTAAGAAACGTTGGTTACAAGACCGATCTTGGTATTGCCAGCGTTAAACTTGCTGAAGTTATTTACGCCCAGAACAGCAGCCGTACCAGCCTTATTACCATCCGCTGTGATTACAAAAGTATTGTTGTAATCCGTCATGCCATCTCTCAGCCAAGTGTCTTCCAGATCTCTGACATTCAGCGTTGCCGGCTTGGTATCTTCGCCCTTTGCGGCAATGTCTGGCATATCCTCAGCCTTAACAGCAATAACGTCATCAGCATCTACATAATAGTCCTCGCCATTATGGCTAGTCTTAATATAGGTGCCCGAACCATCTGCATTTTCCTTAACCGCAAAGATAACGTCAGCCTCTTCCAGGGATGCAACGTAATTATCCTTTGCGTCAATCAGGCGATCGGTGCTGGACTTATAAGTATACGAAGCGTTATTCGCGCTGTCCTTTACATCATCTGCAGAGAACATCGCCTGCATACGGGTAATCTGACCGTCCTCATTGGTCCAGTACTTATAAACGTTACCAACCATCATGGACTCATCGATCTTACGGTTATCATAAGCCTGATCGTTGTCATCGCCGTCTGCATCCTGTACGCGAGCGCCGGAGGTCAGCTCAACGTCCTTTGCAACCGAGTTGTCAGCCAGCAGCAGGTCTACAACTGCCAGATCGCGGTTGCCCGCACGGTCAGAGCCATCCTCTGCGTCCAGAACCATTGCGTAGTTCGCGGTCTCGGTCGCATAGTCAGAGTAAACGATGAAGCCGTTGCGGTTCAGATACAAGTTGAAGTCAGTGCCCAGCTCCTCGCTGTTGAAGTCGCGATAGATTGCCGGGTTCGCCGGAACGATAGTATCTGCCTGCAGGTTGTTCTCTGCAACAGCGATCTCCTCGTCGTCAAAGGTCAGGGTCAGGCCGCCCTTGGTGGAAACCTTATCCAGGCTCTTTGCCTCAGGATCGACAACCGATACATTTGCGGTAACGACCTCGTCCTTCTCGCCCTTGTCGTAGGCAACGGTGTAAGTAACCTCAACGATATCGCCCTCTTCGAGGTCCTCAGCCTTGAAGTTGTACTTCACGCCGCCGATCTCGGTGATGTCGTCGAGCTTCCAGGTCCAGCTATCAGACTTGTCCTGCGTCTCATAGTCGCCTTCGTCCTTCATCGCAACGACCGTTACGCGCTTGGAGTTTGCCTTCTCGACCTTGTAGTAGTTCGCAGAGCTTACAACTACCCAGTCAACGTCGCCGTCGGAATCCCAGTCCATCAGCTTGTACTGCGCGCCGTCGCGGACATTCAGAGCTTCCTCAACGTCGTCGTCCTTCTTGATGTCGGTATCATTGTACTTCTTGGAGACGTACTGATCGACTGCGTAGATGCCGTCAACCTTCTTCGCGTTGTCTGCTACAGACTCGAGATCCAGCGAGTTGTCGTCCAGCTCGATGGTGCCGTTGTCAGACTTGGAGTCCGCCATAGACGGATTGTAGTCATACTCAGACTGGCCCTTGACGGTCTTGATCGCCTTGATCTCCCAGTCCTCAGACCAGACATACTTGTCGTTCTTGTTCTCCCAAGTCGGCTCGCCGTGGCTGCCCTGGCCCCATAGCTCGACCTGATAGCCCTTGATGGCCTCAATGTCGCCGTCATACTTGAAGGAGTAAGCGCCGCCCTTGCCCTCAGTGTAGAGGTCGGTGGTGTCGTCGTCAACCGGGTAAGCCAGGATACGGCCGCTGTCGGAGGTATCCGCGCCGATGACAACCCAGGTGTGCGCCTTGCAGTTGGTCAGCTCAGCGGTCTCGTCGTCCTTGTCGTCCTTGTCCCAGGTACCGACTGCTGCGCGTTCCAGGCCCCAAACGGACTCAGCCAGGGTCGGATAGGTCTCAACAGAGGTGCCGTGGGTGGTGTTGACCAGCTTCGCGCCGCGTGCGTAGTCAGCAAACAGGGCATTGTAGATGACCTGAGCATCCTCACCGCGCAGTGCGTCAGTGTTCGCTACCATGTTAACGCCGTCGAGCAGGCCAATCGCCTGCGCGTTGGACATGTAAGTGTACGGATAGCCCTGCGCCATATCGGCAGTCTCATAGCCCATTGCGCGGACTACCATGGTGATGAACTCAGCATCGGTGATCGCACGGTCCGGCTCAAACTTGTTGTTGCCAACACCGATTACGATGTTGTTGATGTAGCAGTAGCCGATTGCGGAATCCTTCCAGGAGCCCTTCGCAACGTCGGTGAAGTTCTGCGCACCAACGTACTGCGATACGTTCGGGTCGCCGGTCATCATACGGGCGATCATTGCGCAGGCCTCAGCACGGGTGATGGTGTCTTCCGGATGATACTTGCCGTCGTCCTTACCCTGGATGATGCCCAGGTCGGACAGCATGGTAATCGCCTCGGAGTAATCGGAGCCCGCCGGGACATCCTCAAACACCTTAGCGCCGGCGAACATCGTGAAGGTGCACGCGAACGCCAGTACCATAGCAAGAACCTTCTTCAGATTCTTCATAAGAATGTTTCCTCCTTTTTGATCTTGGGGAGCATGATTGCCCCGCCTCTTGTATGTGCCTATCATAGCAGACCGGATTTTTATTTTCAAGTTTTTCGTCCCATGTGTAACATAAGCGTAATTAATTGTAACTTATTATATGTTTTTTATTACAAATTTCCATTTTATATCGTTAAATTATTCTAATTTTATACATTTTGTATTTTGCTTTCCATAGTTATAACAGCATATTTATAGAAGTAAATTTTTGCAAAAAAACCGGGCCTCCCGCTCGCGGCGGAAGGCCCGTTTTTTCTCTTATATCTTCGTTTTTTTATCTGCCTTTAGTCCAGGCTTTCTGCTTCCCTGAGCCAGACTTCGCTGACCGCGTCGGACGGCATGCGCCAGTCGCCGCGGGGCGACAGGGTGACCGTACCAACCTTGGGGCCGTCCGGCAGGCAGGAGCGCTTGAACTGCTGGGCGAAGAACCGGCGCAGGAAGGTCACGAGCCACTTCTTGACCACAGCGCGGCTGTGCACGCCCGCAAAGGCCCGGCAGGCCACGCGGTAGAGCTTGCGCGGCGGATAGCCGAAGCGCAGCATATAATAAAGGAAGAAGTCGTGCAATTCATACGGCCCAACCAGCTCCTCGGTCTTCTGGCTGATCTCGCCGTCCTTGGGCGGCAGCAGCTCGGGCGAGACCGGCGTGCCCAGCACGTCCAGCAGGATACCGCGCAGCGGCTCGGCCGCGCGCGAGGCCTCGAACGCCGTCAGGTCGCGCACGAGCGTCTTGGGGATGGACGCATTGACGCCGTACATGGACATGTGGTCGCCGTTGTAGGTCGCCCAGCCCAGCGCCAGCTCAGACAGGTCGCCCGTGCCGATGACCAGGCCGCCCATCTGGTTTGCAATGTCCATCAGGATATAGGTGCGCTGCCGCGCCTGTGCGTTCTCGTAGGTCACGTCCAGCTTGTCCGGGTCATGGCCGATGTCTGCAAAGTGCTGGGTGACGGCCGCCTTGATGTCCACACACTGCAGGGTCGCGCCGTATGCCTCGGCGAGCTGCTCGGCGTTGGACTTTGTGCGGCGGGTGGTGCCAAAGCACGGCATGGTGACCGCCTGGATGCCGCTGCGCGGCCAGCCGAGCATGTCAAAGGCATGCACGGTGACGATGAGGGCCAGCGTGGAGTCCAGGCCGCCCGACAGGCCGATAACGGCCGCCTTGGCGCGCGTGTGGCGCAGGCGGGTGGCCAGACCGGTCGCCTGTAAGTGCAAGATCTCCTCGCAGCGCGCGGCCAGGTCGGTGCGGTCGGCCGGGACAAAAGGCGTCTGCGGGAAAGCGCGGGTCAGCTTGACCTCGCGCACCGGCAGGTCGAACCAGATATCGGTCATGGCCCGCCCGGCCTGGCCGAAGGTGTTCATGCGGCGGCGCTCATGGGCGATGCGCCCGAGGTCAAGCTCGGTCACGATCAGGCCGGTGGTGAAGCGCTCGGATTCGGCCAGGACGGTGCCGTTCTCGCAGATGAGGTCGTGCCCGGCAAAGACCAGGTCCTGGGTGGACTCGCCCATGCCGGCATCGGCGTACAGGTAGCCGCAGGCCAGCCGCGCCGACTGCCCGGCGACCAGGCCGCGGCGGTAGGCCGCCTTGCCGATGAGCTCGTCGGACGCCGACAGGTTGATGAGGACGGTCGCGCCGGCCTCGGCCAGGCCGGCCGACGGCGGCGCGGGCACCCACAGGTCCTCGCAGATCTCGCAGCCCAGCACAAAGGCGGGCAGGGTGCGGCAGCGGAACAGCAGATCGACCCCGAGGGGCGTCTGCTGGCCGCACAGGGTGACCGTGCGGGTGGCCATGCCCGCGCCCGAGGTGAAGTGGCGCGCCTCGTAGAACTCGCTGTAATTCGGGATGTTCTGCTTGGGCACAAGGCCGAGCAGCTTGCCCTTGTAGCAGATGGCCGCGCAGTTATACAGCGCGTTATCCACCTGCACGGGCAGGCCGAGCGCGATCACCATGGGCCGTCTGGCGCTCTGCTCCAGGATGCGGCCCAGGCTGTCCTCGGCCGCGCGCAAAAGCGCCTCCTGCAGGAACAGATCCCCACAGGTGTAGCCGGTCAGGACAAGTTCGGGAAAGACGCACAGGGAAACGCCCTGCTCGGCGGCCTCGTCGATCTGCTCGAGCACGCGGGCGGTGTTATAGGCACAGTCGGCGACGCGGATGCGGGGCGTGGCCGCGGCGACTTTTAAAAAACCATCTTTCATGTTCTTCCTCCATTTTGATCAACAGTTCTGCTCCCTTTTATTATAAAGGAAAGCGCCAGGGTTTACAAACCCTTTTGTGCGCAGCGGACGCCCATTTATAAAAGTTGGCGCCGCAAAAAAACGCGCCCTCCGGTCATGCGTCCCCCAGCCACCCGGCGCGGTCTGCTGCCGGGCATCCAGGAGCGCATCGTCCTCTGGCGCGTCTCCCCTATCTATATTTTCTTTGTCCTAACAAAAGCCCCAGTGTACACGCTGCAAACAGAATATGAAATAGGATGCAGACCGGGGCAGGCTGTATTGCGGACAGCCCCACATACAGGGTAATATGGTCGTACTGCCACCAATAGTAGATCGGGCAAACCTGCATCACGCCGGCGATCCACAAAACCCACCGTATTCTCTTTGGCCGTATCCATTCCGCGCGGCGGCGCCATATATTTTGCAGCCAAATACAGGCCAGGCATATAAACAGGATGCTGTAGCAGAGCGGGGCTTCCCATTTCCCTCCCACATCAAAACGATCAGGGAATGGGCTTTGCAGATAGAATACGCCCTGCAGGGCCATCAAACATCCATATAGTATACCGATTGATTGTCGCGGCAAGGTCCGCTGTTTCATATCCGTCATTCTCCTTTCCATATCCTGATTTTCCTGGGAAAAGGCCGCATTTCCCTATAAAATCTTATTACCATATTTATAACATATTTTTATGGCCTTTAGCGGCCTTTTACCGTTTTTTACTGATATCTTTCATTTATTTCCTGCTGCCCAAATAGGAAAACGCCCGCCCATACATGGGGCGGGCGTTCTGCCCGGGAAACATCCCGTTATCCCTGTCCAACCAGCCCATCCACCGCGCGCAGCAGCTTTTCGCGCAGCTCGGGGCTGGGGCTCTGCTGGAACGACTTGACCTGCCGGAACACGCGCTCGGTCTCAACCGCCTGCACCACTCCAGCCGCGCTCTCGTGCAGGGCGGCAAGCTCGGCTTCGGTCAGACGGCCGAGCATCTGCTCAAGCTGCCGGTTGAGCGCCGCATACTGCTCGGTCAGTGCGCGGATCTCCTGCCTGGCCCCTTCCCCGGTCTCAATGCGCGGGGGCAGGCCGGCCTGCGCGGGCTGTGCCGGCTGCTGGGCCGCGTCCGGCTGCCGGGCGCCGCTGTCCAGCGTGTCGGCATCCACGCCGAAGAAAGCCGCTATACGCTTCCGGGTGGCCGGGGAGACCGAGATGACGCCGTTCTCCCACTGTGAGATCAGGCTGCGCGATACACCGGTCTGCCGGCTCAGCTCCTGTTGGGTCAGGCCGGCCTGCTCACGCAGCGCCTTGAGCCCGCTTCCGCTCGTTCTGTTCTGCAAGGAAGGTCCCTCCTGTCAAATCCATCGTTGTTCTCCTCTATCATACTGGATTTGACAAAATTTGTCAATGTTCTGTCATGCTGTTTGACATGCTTTGACATTGTTCTTCGTCATGTTTAAATAACGTCAATTAACAATTGTCAAATTGTTTAGTTGTTGTTTTAACATCACATAAACAAAAGATTTCCCTGCATTTTTGGCCATTTCCCGCGCTCATAAGTCATACAGGCCGGCGCGGTCGTTGATCACAAGCGCGTGCAGCAGCGTTTCGGTCAAGGGCAGGGTGCCGTCCTCCTGCCGCCTGAGATAATTCTTCGCCAGCAGATAGCGCACGGTATCCCGTCCCCATTCGGGCACTTCATCAAGCGTCCGGTATTGTGCTTCCATGTCCGTCCCCTCCTTCGCTTACTGATTGAGGCGCCGCAGGGCGGCTGCGCGCAGCGAGCGCGCGGTCTCTCTGTCGATGCCCGCCGCGCGCAGCATCTGGTCGGTCGGCATGACGCCGGCGTTCAAAAAGGCCATGGCGCGGTCATAAGCGCGGTCGGCCGCGTCCTGCCGGCCCGACTGGGCCAGGCGGTCATAGTCGTACGTTCGGTCGTACCAGTTCTGCGCCGCGCTGTCCTCGCGGTCCAGCACGTCCTGATACTGCCGGTAGGCAAAGTCCCGCTCATCGGCATAGACGGCGTAGTCCTGCGCCAGGCGGTCGCTCTCCCGCTCGTAGGCGGCGGCAGACAGGCCGGCCAGGGTTTCGATCTCGCTGAGCAGGCTTCCCCCTTCGCTCTCGTACATCTGCCAGGCGAGCTGATAGAGCGCAGGGATGACGTCGCCCACCTTGCTGTTGTAATAATCGCGCGCCTGCGAGGCTGCGGCGACGGCGGCCGTGCTGGCCTGGCCGCCGGTCAGGGCGGCTGCTTCGCCCAGGGTATCCTTGGCCGCGCGGTCGCCCTCCCGGCGGTAAGCGGCCCGGTAGGACTGAAAGACCGGGTCGGATTCCGGATCATAGGAGAACGGCTCACGGGCCTCCAGGCGGCGCAGGGCGCTCTCCAGGCGCTCGGCATAGGGGTCGGCATGCGACGCCGCACCGCCGCTCACAGCGCCCGTCTGCGTGCCCGTATTGTGCAGACCTCCAAAGGTACTGTTGCGGTTGATGTAATCGCGCGCCGCAGTGTAGTAGGCGTCGTAGGCATACTGCTCGTGTCCGGGCTCGGTCGTCGCTTTACGCACGCGCTGGTTCAGCACGCGCTCGACCTCGGCGGCGCTCGCGCCGGCCTGCATCATGCGGCGCAGGCGGTCGGCATAATCGACCGAAGGGTCATAATTTTTGTAATCCATGATCAAGATTTCCTCCTTTTGGTTGTGGGCGTCCGGCGGCCTACACGATCTTTTCCGGGCCGCGGTAGATGCCGTCGGTGCGGAAGTAGTAGTCCACCCCGCCCACGCGCAGCTGGATGTAATCGTCGGCCGCCAGGTAGATATGCCCGCCTGCGCCGGCCTCGACTGCGACCTGCGCGTCGGACAGGATGCGGATGTTATTGCCGCCACGGCTCTCGATAAACAGGTCGGGATAAGTCTGCGAGTAGACCTCCAGCGCGCCAACGACGTTATCCGGCTCGGCCGGGCCGTCGTAAAAATACAGGGCGCCCACGCCGTCCGAGGACACATGCAGGTCGCCGGTCGTGATGTTGTCGCCGTTGATGACGCTCTCTCCTGCCCGCTCGAGTGCGCGGAATGTGACCATGCCGGTGAAGTCAAAGCCGTCCACGGTCTGCTTGAGGCTGGAATACTTGCCGTTGAGGTCCTCGACCCGGGTCTCCAGCCCGTTCGCCGTGACGTTCACCGTGGTCAACCCCATCTCGGCGCTGTACACGCGCGCAGACAGGCTGTCCGCCGTCTGTGTGAGCGTGGACAGGCTGCCCTCGGCGCTCTCGATGCGCGCCGTCAGGCCCTCGGCCGTCTGCATGACGGCGGATAGGCCGCCCTCAGCGTTCTCCACGCGGGTCAGGATGCTGGCAGCCGTCTGCTGGATCTCGGACAGGTTGCCCTGTGCGTCCTGCATCTCGCGGCCCAGCGTTTCCAGGCCCTGCACATTGTCCTCGTCCAGGTTCATGAGCACAAAGCGCAGCATCTCGGTCAAGGACGCCGTGTAGTCATGCAGGCGCTTGACCGTCTGCGGCAGGTTGTCTGGGTCATACTTGGGCAGGGCTTCGGTCAGGAATACTGCCATCGTCTCCTCCTCTCTCGTTCAGTCCGCCGGCCCATCCGGGTGTATCGTACGCCGGATGGCCTGCAGGGTGATGTCGCCGCGCCCGGTCAGGCGCAGCCAGAACTGCATGCCGCGCGCCGGCCGGACCGGGATGCGCGCCCGGCCCTCGGGCAGGCCCTCGCCCGCCCAGGCGGCCTGCCAGGCGCTGCCGGGCGTGCGCAGCTCACAGGTCAGCGCGCAGTCCCCTGCGCAGTCGGCCAGCAGGGTCAGCCCGGTGAGCACGGCGGGCGCGCTCTGGCGGAACGGCCCGAACACGGCCTGGAACTTGCTGTCCTTCCGGCTCTCCCCCGCCTTCCACAGGGCGTCCGCCTCGGCCAGGTACAGCGTGCCGCCCTGCCCGGCAAACTGCACGGCCTGCCGGGTATCCACAGGCAGAAAGGCTGCCTGTTCGGTGTCGTAGGCCAAGGTCTCTGGCTGACCCTCGCGCAGGCCGGACAGCCACAGGAGGTGGCCGTCTGCGCCCGCGCACACCGCCGTATAGGGCGCCTCGCCCAGCGGGGCGCTCAGGCGGTCCGGGATGCCTCCGCCATAGGCCATGAGGCCGTCGCGCGCCCACCAGTACACGGTCTCCCCGAGGTTTACGATGGAGCGCTCGCAGCCGGCCGCGACGCCTGGGATCTGGCTGACCTGCACCTGGAAGTTGGACGGCTTTGCGCCGTAAACCTTGTGCACGCAGTCCTCCTTGAAGCACAGCACGTGGCTGGACGCGGCCGCAATGCCGGTGAACGCGCCGTCGGTGCCGACCTCGGTCTCAAAGCCGTCGGTCGCCAGGCCCTCATACGCCATCCAGTTGAGCGGGTCGCCCAGGGCCGAGCAGCAGATGGCGTTGCCGTGCACGCCCCACAGGCGGTTGTCCTTTTCGCAGACAAAGTCCAGGTCGGGCACCGTGCGGGTGACCTGCACGATATTCTCGCCGCCCGGCAAAAAGCAGCCCTCCGAAAAGACCAGCGCGCCATCCTCAACCGCGCGGACCACGGCGGTCTTGTTGTTCTCCGGGTTGCGCGTGCAGCCCGTGATGGTCACGCCGTCGCCTGCACGGAACCCCTCTGTGCCCGTGATCTCGATCGTGCGCTCGGTGAAGGTGGCCGCGCCCTGTGCGCGCGCTTCCATGTCGGCCAGGCTGCCGTCCTCGTCCAGCGTCAGGTATTTCTTCTCAGGGAAGAGCACGAGCCGGCGGCCCAGAACCGCCATCTGGTGGCGTGTCTCGCGCACGCCGCCGCGGTCGATGCCGTCCACATACAGCCGCCCGCCGCTCGTCCAGATGAGCGCGCCGTGCGCGGTGAATAGGTCGGTGCAGGCGTCCAGGCTGCGCACTTTGACGGCCGCCGGACAGGGCCGCAGGGCGGGCAGCGCCCCGGCACAAAGCCCCATTCCCGCGCGCACGGCGCCGGGCGCGGCGCGCACACGGCGGTCCAACCCGGAAAACTGGTCGGTCTGGGTGCGGGATGCGGCTGTCCCGCGCAGATACGGATACTCAGCCATAGGCCCGCACCTCCGCCCCGCGCGCGGGCAGGTTCTCCCGGCGGTACGCCCGGGCCCAAGCGTCATAGAGCGCACTGTACAGCGCAAGCTCGGCGTTATAGCGGTCGTATACGCCGTCTAGCTGGGCCAGCATGGCCGCAGCAAAGTGGACATAGGCCGCGTCATAGGGCGCGGGGATGGACAGCGTCCCGGCGGGCAGGGCCGTGAGCGGCGGCTGCCCTAGGACCTCAGCCCGGGCCAGGTTCTCGGCCTGCAGGACAAAGGCCCCAGCCTCGTCCGCGCCGTGCGCGGTCGGCCAGCGGCAGCGCGCAGCCTCCTGCGCCGCCTGCGCGGTCATCGTGCGCCCTCCCCGCGCGCCTGTGTGCGGCGCATCATGGACTCGGCCAGGCGGTCCTGCTCGGCCGAATTTTCCAGGGCCTGGGCGAACATGGGCCGTACCTTGACCGGCACGCCGCGGCGGATGAGGCAGCTCTCGCCGTTGACGCAGACAAACACATCGTCCTGATAGCGCTCACCGTCGGCGAACAGCGTGACCTCGACCAGTTCCTCGTTCTTTTTTGCATATTCCACAGCGTTTTCCTCCTCTGTTCCGCAATATATTTTTCTTTGCAGGATTTTTTATCATTTCTTGCAATTGTTTATTCGTAAATCGGATAAATATACCGAATCAAGCCCCGGTGAACGTGGACGTGGTCTCAATGCGCACCATGTAGGCCTCCTGCAGGCGGACGGCCGCCTTGGTGGCCTTCCAGGCGACCGAGGCGCGCTGGTCGAGCGGGTCCTGCGCGCCGCCCGAGCCCAGCTGCTTGACGATGAGCGTCAGGCCGCCGCCCTCGATCTCGGTCGTCCCGTAGGCGTTATCGCCCAGGATAAGCGTGGCGTACACATCGCGGCCCGCGGCGCCCGCGCCCTCAAACACCTTGGCCTCGCTGGTCTCGACAAAGCGCACGTTCTCGATCTTGCCGATCTCGCCCTCATAGATGCCGTCCGGGTCGGAATAGGACTTGACGTTCACCCACTTGGGGTCGCTCATGAGGTCATAGGCCACGTCCGGGTGGATGATGCCGATGTAGCTGTCGCCGATGGGTTCGGCGTTCTGCTTTTTGAGCGTGCGCACCGCACGGCGCACGGCGTCCACGGTCAGGTAGTGGTTGCCGGTCTCGGCGCCGCCGACCAGCTTATCCCTGGACGTGACCTGGCCCTCGGCGTACTGCACGTTGGTGCCGCCGGCCAGCACCTCGCGAGTGATGGCGTCCAGGGTCTTGCCGGCCTGCGCGCCGAGCTGCTTGGCCGCGATGACCAGGTTGTTGTCGATGGCGGTCATGACGACCAGGTCGGACAACTCGACATAGCCGCCGTACTGCTGGACCGGGGCTTCGACCGTCGTGATGGTCAGCTTCTGGCCTTCCGGGGTTACGCCCTCGGTCAGCGGCGTGGTCGAGACCGGCAGCGGGCTGACCTTGCGGAACTCGATGGTCTTGCCGCGCCCGGCCGGGATGGGGCGCTTTTGGCCGAACTGGTCGTGCACGAGCTTGGGCAGCGAGCAGTCGATGAGATAATCGTCGTAATAGGTCTTGATTTCGTCCGGCATGGTGGCCGTGGTGTTCAGGTTGGTGCCGGTGTCTTCGGCAAACATCTGGTAATCAAACATGGGTACTCTCCTTTCGGTCTGGGTTATCGTGGATTACAGCGCGACCTTCTCGCCGCGCAGGGCACGGCGGGCAATCTCGGCGCGGGCCGCACGGCTGCGCGCGCCGCCATGGACGGGCAGGCCGGCCTGCGGGGCTGCACCGCTCTCGCGCGGGCGGCGTGCCAGGGCAGCCAGGTGGGCTGCGGTCTTCTGCGCCGCCTTGCGGGCGATGTCCTGCTGGATATCAGCCAGGTGCACGGCCTCATAGGCCCGGCGCACGGTCATGGGCTGGCGCGTGTCGGTCAGCAGGCGGACAAAATCCGGGTTTTGCAGCTCTTTCTCCAGCGAAAAAGCCGGGTACAGGCGGCGCGTCTCGGCCTCCTGCGCCTGCCAGACCGCCTGCTGGGCGCGCAGGAGCGCGTCGTGCACCGACCGGCGCAGGGCAGCAGCCTCCGCCTCGGGCTGTGCCGCCCGCTGCTTCTGGCGTTCTTGGCGCAGGGCGCGGCGCACAGCGATGGCAATGGCGCGCTTGAACTCCGGGCGGAACTCGCCCATCACCAGCGCCCGGAAGCGCTTTTCGCGCGCGGCGTCCGGCTTACGCGTTTCTTTCATGCAGATTCCTCCTCTTGTCCGGCACGGAAGTATCCCTCCGTTTGCATCTGAATGTGATCGGGATAGGCCGCGGCCATCTGGGCCAGGCCGATGACGGCGGCATAGAACAGCACCTCGGCTGCGCCGCTCCGGCCGCAGGTGACACGCGCCTCGCCCGGCAGGAGCTTGGCGTGAAAGCCCTGGAGCTCGAACGCGGCCAGCGCGCCCGCCAGGGTGTTGACTACGGCCGAGACCGCCGCGCACACGACGTCCTGGCCGCGCGCGGCACAGCCGGCATGCCCGGCGACATGGAGGGCGCAGCGGTCGTCCCGCCGGCCCGCAAAAATCATAATCATGCTTCCTCCTTCTCCCCCGCGCGGGGGATCTGCTGTTCGGCGGCGGTCAGCGGCCCGCCCTGGCGGGCGCCGCGCCGCTGGCTGTCCGGCGTCTGGGCGGCGGTCAGCATCCCGGCCTGGGCCGCGACGCGCTTTTTGACCGTCTCAATGCCGTCAAAATCCATCATTTCCAGCGCGATGAGCGCCTGGGATGCCAGATCGGGCCGGAAAAATCCCAGGCGGTACAGCTCCTTTGCCTGCTCGTTGCGGCTCATCTGGGAAAACGGGCTGGCCTTTTGCGCGCGGACCTCGATATCGAACGCCGCACGGCGGTCGCCCCGCGCCAGGCCGCCCAGCGTCACGAACATCGGCCTGCCGTCCTCGCCCGTGATGCGCACGGCGCGGCTGTCGTCATAAAACTGCCGGATGAGCTCGATGATGAGCGTGCACACCCGCGTAAAGGCGCGGTAGCTGCCCTTGATGAGGTCGCGCGAGAGCTTGCTGCCCGCCTCCTGCAAGGCCGCGATGGCTGAGGCCGCGGTGACGCCCGAGTTGGTGCCGCCCTGGGCAAAGTCGCGGTTGCCGCTGGTTTCCTTGAGTTCCTCGACCTTGCTCTGCAAATGGTTTGCGATGAACGCGGGCAGCGGCTGGGTCTCGATCTGGCGCAGGTCATCCGGGTCCAGCCGCCCGGTGACGTGGACAAAGTCCCGGGTAAAGTCGGCAAATTCCTGCTCGTTGACGCCGCACGCGTCGCGGTAGAACCAGCGCGGCCGCCCGGCTAGGCGGGCGTTGTTCAAGATGATGCTGTCCAGCTGGTCGATGTAACCCTGGGTGCCTTTCATCAGGTCCACATAGCCGAACCCGGCCGGGCTGTCCTCCACAGGGAACAGCACATCGAGCACAAAGGGATACTGTCCGTGGTCATACAAGCCGCTTTCTTGAAACGTTTGTTCGTTTTCTGTGGCGTAGAGCACGGTTGTGCCGACAAACTTGCAGAAGTGCACGGCCATGCGGCCGTCCGGGCGGCGCTTTTTGTAGTACCAGTCCACCACCTGTGACTTGCCCGCACGGTCCAGGGCGTCCTCATGCAGGCGCTGCAGCGGGCTGTCCACCGGCGCGCGCAGCTTGCCGCGCAGGGCGGGATACGCGGCGTCCAGCAGGTCATTGTCACACTGGGTGACCAGGAACAGGTTGCGGCTGTCCTGGATGTCGCGCACGCCCGGCTCCCAGAACAGGTTGAGCAGGTCGACCGCGGTCACGCGGATATCGCCCATGCCGTCCTCGGCCTCAGGGTCCCAGAACACGCCGTAGCAGGCCGTGCCGTGGCGCAGTTTGGGATAGGCATTGCGCGAATAGATCTCCTCGAAGTCCGAGCGCTCCAGCAGCACGGGCAGGATACGTGACAGGGTCTTGGCGTCCTGGGCGTCGCCCGGCTCGCGCGGGAGCACATCGGGCGCCGGATAATTGTCCATGATGTCGCCGTGTTTGCCGAGCAGGCTGTTGAGCAGCCAGGCGGACGCCGGCGCCGGTTCGCCCGGCCGGACCGCCGCCCCGTGGCGCAGGCGATACCAGCGCTCATCCTCCAGGATGCGGCGGTCTAGGGCCTGCTTGCCGCGCCGGTAGGCCGCGAGCAGGTCGGCCGCGCGCTGCACTTCGGCCTTACCGATGGTATGTTTTTGGGATTGCACGAGAGAAAAGACCTCCTTCTTGAAAAAAATCGACTTACTGCGAAAACTCCATCACGACATACCGCATTTCGTCGTAAATATGGTCCTCCATCGCGGTATTCACGTCCTCCACGTTGACCGGATCGTACACCAGCGCGGGCACCGTGCGGATAAAATGCCGGCAGGTGGAAAATACCGTCAGGCCGGGCGCCCCGTTTTGGTCAAACGCCAGCCTGTGGTGCACCTGCATCTTGCCCGCGATGCGGCTGTTGTCCCCCCGGTCAAAAAAGATGCCCTCCCGCTCCATCATCTGGGCCACGCTCTCGCCGCGGCTCTCGTCGAAGATCGACGGGTCGGCCACCCCGCGCACCGTGCGCCCCCGGATGTTGGGGTCGTCCTGCTCGATTTTTTTGATCTCGCGCGCGATGCGCGCGGGCTCCCACCGCACACCCTCATTGGGCGTGCCCGTGCAGCCATACAGTTCCCGGATACGGCAGAGCGCACCGTCCGGGCTGATGGCCCACCACCCGACCGAGAACGGCCGGGAATAGCCGAAGTCGAACCCGCGCACCACGCGCCATCCTCTGGGAATGGGGAACGGGTCGACGACGTGAGTATAGCGCCGGTCGGCGTAGTGCGCTGGGTCGGCGCGCCACTCGGAAAAGACCTGGCCGGCAAAGGCATCCCAGTCGCCGTAGAGCAGGGCACGCCTGTCCGCGTCTGGCAGGGCGGCCAGGCGCGCGGCATAGGCCGGGTCATTTTGGAGCAGGATCTGGTTGTCAAAGACCGTGCTCGGCACAAAGATCCGGCTGCGCCGCGCGGTGTGCACGGCCCCATCCGGTGTGCGCACCTGCACATCCTCCCAGATGGTCTGCATGGGCGGGGCCGGGGTCAAAAACCGTGCCTTGACCCAGCCGTGCCCGATGCCGCCCGGGTTTGCCGAGGCCCGCAGATAGACCCGGGTGCCGGGGCCGGACGCGCGGTTGCGCGAGAGCAGATAGAGGTACTCGTCCTGGGTAAAATGGGTCAGCTCGTCGAAGGCGATATAATCATAGGCGCGGCCTTGGTATTTAAAACGGTCGTTCGTGTGCTGCATCGCGCCAAAATAGATCTTCGCGCCCGAGGGGAACCGCCACATGTGCCGGGCCTCGCTCCACTGTGCGCCGGGGAATGCGCCCCGGTAATAGCGCTGCGATTTATCTATCAGCTCGGAAAGCTCCGGATAGGTCTTTCGCAGGATGAGCGCGCGGTAATGGGGGATGTGCGCCTGCCTGAGCGCCTCGGCCACGAGGGCCTCGCTCTTGCCGCCGCCCGCCGCCCCGCCGTAAAGCGCCTCATCCTCAAAACGGGCCAGGAAGTCCGCCTGCCGCCGCTGCGGCGTCCACAAAACCATGTGTCCCCGTTTTCCTCCTTTCCGGCCATTTCCCGTCCATGATCGACTGTATATT
>ERZ1090868.81-NODE-81-length-51071-cov-6.503744_pt1 | contig 51071 bp, 46 predicted proteins | sample MGYA00478475_ERZ1090868 | MGnify/ENA primary metagenome ERZ1090868 (study PRJEB33644, sample SAMEA5815747) | chicken gut metagenome | biome: Chicken; feature: Gastrointestinal Tract; material: Caecum | place: Ireland | collected 2019-01-01 | study: A study of the...
GCAGGTCTTATTTGCCTTTCCCAATGTGTAACACATCTTTGACAAACCTACATGTCTGCGGCGGTTTGCCCCGTTGCTGCCGGTTTTTGGCCGAAAAAGGCCCCCGCCCGCGGGCGGAGGCCTTTGTGATTTTAATATTTGGCGGGATTGGCGGACAGATACTTTTTGACCATCAAGGCCACTTTGAAGACGATGGCGTCGTCGAAGTTGCGCAGGTCCAGACCGGTCAGCTTGCGGATTTTTTCCAGACGGTAAACCAGCGTATTGCGATGCACGAACAACCCGCGGCTCGTTTCGGAGACATTGAGGTTGTTTTCAAAGAAGCGCTGGATCGTGAAGAGGGTCTCGGCATCCAGCGAATCGATGCTTTCCTGCTTGAAGACTTCCCGCAGGAAGGCCTCACAGAGGGTGGTGGGCAGCTGATAGATCAACCGGGCAATGCCCAAGTGATCGTAGCTGATGACCTGGCGCTCGGTGTCAAACACCTTGCCCACTTCCATGGCGATCTGTGCTTCCTTGAAACTGGAAGCCAGATCCTTGATGTTGTTGATGGGCGTACCGATGCCCACCACAGCCTTGATGTAATGGTCCCCCTGCAGCGTATCCACAATGGAGGTGGCCAGCTTTTCCATATCCCGGGTGTTGTTATCAGGTTTGATCTCCTTGACCAGGACGGTATCGCTCTCACTGATATTGAAGACAAAGTCCTTTTGCTTGTCCGGGAACAGACCGCTGACCACATCGTAGGCCGAAATATCATTGCCGGATGTGACGCGGATCAGCAGGACCACCCGCTGTGCGTCGGAAATGAAATGCAGTTCCCTTGCCTTGGCATAGATATCACCGGGCAGGATGTTGTCCAGCACCACGTTCTTGATGAAGTTGGTTTTGTCGAACTTCTCGTCATGGTACTGTTTGATGCATTGCAGGCTGATGGACAGCATGGCTGCGAACTGCTCCGCCGTGGGATCGGTTCCCTCCACAAAAGCGGCGTAATCGTTGTGTTTGGTATTGGAAAACTGGTGATAGGCATAGCCGTCCCGCACAAAAGCGTCGCCTGCCGTCTGGCGCACGGCCGCCACGCCGTCGCGCACCTCGCCGATCTGCCCCAGTTCGGAACAGGAGATGACCGTTCCGGTCTCATCCACGACGCCAACCACGCGGTCGACGGCCTCCTTCATCTGGTACACCACGTTCTGGAATACCCTGTTTGCCATACTCTGTAACTCCCCTTTGGTTCAATTGGGTCTTAGGCAAAATGCCTTTTGGTAAACTGCCTGAAAACAGAAAGCTCCTGATGTATATTTTACACAATCGAGTTGGCTTTTGCAACATATTTTAACGAAAAAAGCAATATTTTCTTGTACAATTTTGTTTTTCCCGTAAAAAAGGCCCCGCCAAACCCAGATTTGGCGGGGAAAAACATCCGTCATTTTGACGACGGCTTATGTTCAGAATCCTGCAGGGCACCGGTACCGCCCTCCACCACGCCGCGGCGCTGGAAGACATAGGTAAAACTGCGGAAGAAGATCTTCAGATCCATTCCAAAGGTCAGGTGGGCCGCATACTCTCCATCATACCGTGCCTTCACATCGATGGGCAATTCGTCCCGGCCGTTGACCTGGGCCAGGCCCGTCAACCCGGGGCGGATGTCGTTGGCATGGACCCGGTCGCGGGCTTCGATAAGATCGTACTGGTTGTACAGTGCCGGACGCGGTCCGATGATGCTCATCTGCCCCACCAGAATGTTGTAGATCTGGGGCAGTTCATCCAGGCTGGTCTTGCGCAAAAAGGCTCCGCTTTTGGTAATGTAACTGTCGGCGTTTTTCAAAAGATGGGTGGGCACATCGTGGGGCGTATCCCCGCGCATGGTGCGGAATTTCAGGATGTTGAAATGGGTCTTACCCTTACCCACCCGGCGCTGTTTGAAAAACACCGGTCCCGGGGAATCGCATTTGATCCAGACGGCAATGACGGCCATGGGAATGGCCAGCACGATGACAGCCGCCAGTGAGAGAAGAAAATCCAGCAGCCGTTTTCCGTAACGTTGATACATGGCGTCACTCCCCCTTATTCTCGGCGTGCTGCCGCTCGTTCATCTGCTTTTCCACTTCTTCTTTGGAAAAAAGCCCCGTATTACCGGTCATGGCCACCACGGTATGGTCCGCCCGCACCCGCCGATTGGGATGATAGCTGGGCACCATATGCTGCAGGCATTCCACCACCGCGTCATCATTGTGGTGCGCCGCCACCAGCAGCGCCTGCAGTCCGTTATAGAAGTCCGCCAGATCGATCTCCATGGGCGGCGCAATAAAGATCTTGTTATGGGCCGTTTTGCGCATCTTGTCCTGCTCAGTATCCATGAGCAGCTCTTCGTAGAGTTTTTCGCCGGGACGCAGGCCGGTGATCTTGACCTGCATGTTGACCCCCGGCTCATAACCGTAAAAACGGATCAGTCGATTGGCCAGATCCATAATCTTGACCGGCTCGCCCATATCCAGCACATAGATACTGCCGCCCTTGGCCAGACCGCCGGCCTGCAGCACCAGCTGAGCAGCTTCGGTGATGGTCATGAAATAGCGCACGATTTCGGGATGGGTGATGGTCACGGGGCCGCCCCGTTTGATCTGCTCCTCAAACAGCGGAATAACGCTGCCGTGGCTGCCCAGCACATTGCCGAAACGCACGGCCATGCATTTCATGTCGGTGCCGCTGTCAAAGGACTGGATCAGCATTTCGCACAGGCGCTTGGTACAGCCCATCACGTTGGTGGGATTGACCGCTTTATCGGTGGACAGCTGCACGAAGCGCTCCACCCCATGTTCGGCCGCTGCCGTCAGCAGATTCTTGGTGCCGAAGACGTTGTTCTTGACCGCCTCGGCCGGGCTGATTTCCATCAGCGGCACGTGTTTGTGGGCGGCCGCATGGAACACCACCGAGGGATGATAAGTCTCAAACACCTCGTTGAGGCGCTCCATGTCCCGGATGGAGCCAATCAGTGTGATGACCGGCGCGTCGGCACCGTATTTGTTGCGCAGCTCGGTTTCCAGTTCGTAGGCACAGTTTTCGTAGATATCGAAAATCAGCAGCCGCCGGGGCTGGTACCGCATGATCTGACGGCAGAGCTCACTGCCGATGGATCCGCCACCACCCGTGACCAACACAACCTTGTCGTGCAGATACTCCGAAATCTGGGCGTTGTTGAGCTGGATTTCGTCCCGGGAAAGGAAGTCTGCGGTGTTCAGTTCCCGGAAGCCCGCGGCCACAGGGTTGCCGTTGTCATCCACCGCCTGCGGGTCGGAAAGCATCCGCACCCGGCAATGGGTGGAGTTGCAGAGGTTGATGATCTCACTGAGTCGGTCCCCCTTCAGGGTGGTGATGGCGATGACAATTTCCATGATATGGTACTTGCGCACCAGTTCGGGAATATCCGAGATGGTGCCGCGCACCGGCACGCCCTGTACACGCAGCCCCTTCTTGGTCAGGTCATCGTCCACGATGCAGATGGGGTTGCCGAAGCTCTGATTTTTGTTTTTGCAAAGATTGACCGCCCAGGCCCCCGCGTTGCCGGCGCCCACAATGAGCAGCGGTGTCTGGTTTTCCGGTTTGTTGGCGCGGGTATCCCGCACTGTTTTGATCAGCCGCCACAGAAAGCGCACGCCGGCAATGGCGGCGGTGTTGAAGACGGCGCCGAAAATTAGCACTGCGCCGCTGATGGGACGACTGCGGTAAAACAGGTCGAACAGCATGATCAGGCCCGTCGCCAACCCGGAAAGACAGGTCAGACGGGCCAGATCCCGCATGCCGGCATACTCCCACATGATCTCATACAAACCGCCGAACCAGAACACAATCATATAGATCGGCAGAACATAGTACAGCATGGGTGCCATGGCACGCAGAATCTAGGCACGCTGGTAGGCCTCGCCGCTGTCAAACCGCAGCATGACAGCCAGCCAATAGCAAAAAACGATCAGGCCGCAATCCAGCAGCATCAGGAGAATCCGGCGCGGCAGACCTTTGACAATTTTTTTGGAATCCTGTTGCATGAGTATATGATCCTCTAAGAAATTTCAAAGTACCTGTAGATAGTGTTATTATAGCACAGATGTGCCCCGTTTGTCCTGCAGGAATACAGACAAACGGGGCGCATACTGCCCAAAAATCGGCAGTAAATTTTGGTAAAACAGGCAGTCCTAGCCTTATTCCACCGTGACACTCTTGGCCAGATTGCGCGGTTTATCCACGTCCAGGCCCTTGGCACAGCTGACGTAGTAGGCCAGCAGCTGCAGCGGAATCACCGCCAGACTGGTGGCGAAATGGGGGTCGGTCTTGGGCACATAGACGGTGAATCCGGCCGTGTCCTCGATGCTGTAGTTGCCGTAGGTGGTCAGGCCCATCAGGAAGGCGCCGCGGCTCTTGACTTCCACCATGTTGGAGACGCTTTTTTCAAAGAGGTCGGGCTGGGTCAGGATGCCCACCACCAGCGTACCGTTTTCCACCAGAGAGATGGGGCCATGCTTCATCTCCCCCGCGGCAAATGCCTCGGAGTGGATGTAGCTGATTTCTTTAAACTTCAGGCTGCCCTCCAGCGCCACGGCGTAATCCAAGCCGCGACCGATGAAGAAGGCATCCTTGGCGCTGGCGTACTTGCTGGCAAACCACTGGATGCGCTCTTTGTCCGCCAGGATCTTCTCGATCTTATCGGGCAGGGCCTCCATCTCCGCCACCAGGTTTTCGTACTGACCATCTGCCAGCGTACCACGCACCCGGGCAAATTCCGTGGCCAGCAGGTAGCAGGCCGCCAGCTGGGTGCTGTACGCCTTGGTGGTGGCCACCGAAATTTCCGGGCCGGCCCAGGTATACATGGTGGCGTCCGCCTCACGGGCAATGCTGGACCCCACCACATTGACAATGCCGATGGTGCGCACGCCCCGTTCCTTGCACAGGCGCAGCGCTGCCAGGGTGTCCGCCGTCTCACCGCTCTGGCTGATGACCAGCGCCAGCGAATCGGGCTCCAGAACCGGATTGCGGTAACGGAATTCACTGGCCACATCCACCTCCACCGGCAGACGGGCCAGGCTTTCAAAGACATACCGGGCGGCCATACCCACATGGTAGGCGGACCCGCAGCCGATGATGTAGACGCGCCGCACCGTGCGGATGGCTTCCTCATCCAGAGCCAATTCCGACAGGTCAATCTTGCCATCCTTCAAGCGGGGCGAAATGGTATCCCGCACGGCAGCCGGCTGCTCATGGATTTCCTTCATCATGAAATGCTCGTAGCCGCCTTTTTCGGCCGCCTCGGCATCCCACTCGATAGTGGTGGTCTCGTGCTGGACCGGCTCCTTGTCGATGTTGAAGAACTCCACGGAATCCGGCGTGATACGGGCAATTTCCAGGTTGTCGATATAGTAGACGGTACGGGTGTACTTGAGCAGCGCCGGCACGTCCGAAGCGATGATGCCGCCGTTTTCGCAGCGGCCCACAATCAGCGGGCTGTCCTTGCGCACGGCGTACAGCGTGCCGGGCTGGTCCGCAAACAGGATGCCCAGTGCATAGGAGCCGCGCACATGCAGCATCATGCGGGCGATGGCATCCAACGCATCCCCCGCAGACTCTCCGGTGTAGTAGTAGTCCAGCAGCTGGGCAACCACCTCGGTGTCGGTCTGGGACACAAAGGTAAAGCCGCGGTTGACCAGCCGCTCCTTGATTTCCAGATAGTTTTCGATGATGCCGTTATGCACCACCGCGATTTTCTGATCGCGGGAATAGTGCGGATGTGCGTTGACCACCGACGGTTCCCCGTGGGTAGCCCACCGGGTGTGACCGATGCCACAGTTGCCCGGAACCGCGTTGCCGCCGTCCGTCATCTCCCGCAGAACCCGCAGTCGACCCTTCGCCTTGACCACTTCGATCTTTCCGGCGGCGTTCTGCACCGCCAGACCGGCCGAGTCATACCCGCGGTATTCCAATTTGGCCAGGCCGTCCAGCAAAATGGGCGCGGCCTGCGCCGCCCCCGTAAACCCTACAATGCCACACATAGGCGTTTCCCTCCCCATTGCGTATGGTTTTATCTTCTATCCCTTGGATGATGTTGTATGTATATGGTTACCAGTATATTCGATTCCGGGGCAAATGTCTACCCATTGCCTACAAAAAAGCGGGCGGCCGTCAAGGGCAACGGCCGCCCGCCGCGCGCATTCTCCCTTTCCGGTTTCTTACACCATAAGAACCTTTCCGAGTCCTCGCGCAATAGTTAGCATAGCACACTTTCCGAACATCCACAAGTGCAAAAGGGTCCTTCTCCTGCAAGTTGCCGATTTTGCAAAACATTGTAAGGTACAGGCCGCAAAAAGTTATCTTTTTTAGGCATTCACCCGCCGCGCCACCACTACATAGCGTCCGTTGTCACTGGAATACTCGCAGGTGGAAAGAGTCAGCAGCTGGTCGCCGTAACTGGGACGGATGCCGGTATCCACATCGCTGCGGGCGATGACCTCATCCACATAGGCGTTATAGGTGGCTTCATCCAGATCCACATATTCATTGTAGACAAAGCTCTGATCCGCCACCACATCGATGGAGAACGCCGCAAACACTTCGTAGGTCCCGTCTCCGTACACGGTATCGAAGGTAATGGTGGGATGCTCTGTATAGTATTCGGCCTTTTTGTAGCCGGTCAGACATCCGAAAATGGTACCGGTCTTCATATTGTGGCCGTAAATGACCAGGTTTTCGCTTTGATCATTAGCCCCCAGCGTGGTTTTCTCGTCCAGATAGGGCACCCCGTACACGCTGTATTCCCGGGAGAAATCATGGCGCAGATAGAAATCTTTATTGTTCGGCGCATACATGACGGGGAAGTCCAGATTGGTGTCCGGAATGGACAGCCAGCCGATAAAATCGGGGTTCTGGTCCCGCAGGGCCGCAAATTTTGCGCTGTTGGTCTCGGTGCCGTCCTCTCCGGTGGCCGGGGCCGCGGTAGTATCAATCATTGCCTGCAGATCTGCAAACTCATTTTCCGCCTGGCGGTCCTCCCACAGCCGCTTGAGCAGCATACCACCGCTGAACAGAAACACCACCATGCAAAGTACCATGGCCACGGTATAGGCCCTTCCCCCCTGGGAGGTGGTCGCTTTCTTTTTTTCTTTCACCGGTCTTTCGGCTTCGGCAGGCCCTTCTTCCGCCGGTTCCTCCTTTGGTTCCGGCAGATGGTCCAGTTTGGGAATCGAGCGCGTCGCCGCATTTTGTTGCTGCTGTGCCAGATAGGTTTCGTCGTTGCGATGTATTTTGGCCATGGTTTCCGCCCCTTGTCAAATTTAGTTTTACTATACGCCCTTTGCCGCCAAATTGCAAGCGTCATCCTGCAAACAAAAGACACCGTGTGCCTTCCGGCACACGGTGTCTTGAAGATAATCAGTCGCGGATTTCGATGCCCAGCTTGAATTTCAGGTTGCCCAGAATTTTCTTGATGAAGCGATCCACCTCATCGCCCGCGAAGGGCTTTTCCCCGGGCTGGAAGTACAAGCTGAAGGCCATGCTCTTTTTGTCGGCGCCCAGCTTTTCGCCGCGGTAGATATCAAACAGTTCCACCTTGGTCAGCTGCTTGCAGGCGCGCTGCATCTCGGCCACCAGGGTACCGCATTCCATCGACTCGGGAGCCACCAGGGCCAGGTCGCGCTGGACCGGAGCCAGTTCGGGAATGGGCTTGTAATGCAGGGCTTTGGGTGCCAGATCATAGAACTTGGGCCAGTCAATCTCACCCAGGTAGATGTTCTGGTTGCTGCGGCTGTCCTTGGGCAATTTCAGTTCGGCGGTCACGTCGTTGGCCAACTTGCCGAATACGCCCACTTTCTCCCCTTTGCAGAGGATATACGCGGCAATGCCGGGGTGCAGCCAGGGCACATCGGTGGCGCGTTCCACCGTCAGCTCGGTGCCGAAGGCCGTTCCCAGCGCTTCCACCGCGCCCTTGACGGCAAAGAAGTCCTCCCCGTCGCCCCAGGCTGCAAAGCCCAGGTGCAGACGCTCCTCCGGCAGTTCGGTTACAGGCTGCTGTTTGGGCAGATAGATGTTGGACAGCTCGAACAGGCGCCCTTCGTTGTTGCCCTTCTTGAGGTTTTCCACCACCACATTGAGCAGCGACGGTGCCAGCAGGGTACGCATGATGGTCAGGTTGGAGGAGATGGGGTTGAGAATCCGGATAACGTTCCGTTCCGGCGCATCCTGGGCAATGTGCAGCATGTCCAGATCGGCGTCGGCGTAGAAGGCCAGCGTCTCTGCCTCATAGAAGCCCTGGGCGCACATGGCGCGCTTGGCCTTGGCACGGGCTTTCTGAACGGTGGTCAGGCCACCGGTGGTGACCTGCGCCGCCTTCAGGAAGGTAGGATGGATATGCTCGTACCCGTACTCACGGATGACTTCCTCTGCCAGGTCGGGCTCACCAATCTCAATATCCTCACGCCAGCGGGGTGCGATGACCTGCATTGTATCACCGTCCGCTTCCAGCGTGACGTCGAACTGCAGTCGACGCAGGATGTCCAGCACGGCCTCGGTGGGCACCGTGATGCCCAGAATGGCGTTGATGCCGCTGATGGTGGCGGTGAAGTGCTTGCCCTCCCGCGGAGCACCGGCGGAGCAATCGAAGTGGGTGGCGGTAACCTCGCCGCAGCCCAGTTCCTGAATCAGGTGCAGGGCGCGGGCCATGCCAAGCTCGGTGGTGTATTCCGAAATGCCCTTCTCGTAATGGCTGGAGGCGTCGGTATTCTGGCCGAGGCCGCGGGCCGTCTTGCGGATGTTGTCCCGGGCAAACTTAGCAGACTCGAAGAGCAGCTGGGTGGTGGTATCCTTGATCTCGCTGTTCAGGCCGCCCATGACACCGGCCAGTGCCACCGGCTTGCTGCCGTCGCAGATGACCAGATTGTTGGGAGTCAGCGTGAACTCCTTGCCGTCCAGGGTGGTGATGCCCTCCCCGTCCTTGGCACGGCGGACGATGATCTGGCAGCTTTCCAACGTGTCCATATCAAAGGCGTGCATGGGCTGACCGATCTCCAGCATGACGTAGTTGGTGATGTCCACCACGTTGGAGATGCTGCGCAGACCGCACAGGGCCAGCTGACGGCGCATCCAGCGGGGCGAAGGCCCGGGGGTGATGTTGTGCACATAGTGCCCGATATACCGCGGGCAGAGATCCGGCGCTTCCACCGTGATGGAAAGACGCGGGTCGGTGGTGTCGGATTCGATGTAATCGGTGGCCGGCATCTGCAGGGGCTTGCCCAGCACCGCGGCCACTTCCCGGGCGATGCCCAGAACGCTCTGGCAGTCGGGACGGTTGGAAGTGACGGCAATATCGAAGATATAGTCGTCCAGACCCACCACCTGCTGGATGGGGGTACCGGGGACGGTATCCTTGGGCAGGTCCAGCAGACCGTAAACTTCGGCACCGGGGTAAAGATCCTCATTGAGGCCCAGTTCCTCACCGCTGCAGAGCATGCCGTTGGACTCGACACCCATCAGCGGCTTGGCCTTGATCTTGACGCCGCCGGGCAGCGTGGAGCCGTCCAGCGCGGCGGGGGTGTGCATGCCTTCGTAGACATTGGGCGCACCGGTGGAAATCTGGATGTCATGGCCGTATTCGCCACAATCCACCTTGCAGATGTGCAGATGGGTGCCCTCCTGCGGGACGCACTGGGTGACAACGCCCACTACGACCTTGTCGATATCGGCGGAGAGGTCGATCAGTTCCTCCACCTCGAAGCCGCAGTCAAAGAGCTTTTTCTCCAGCTCCTGGGCGGTCACGTCGATTTCCACGTATTGTTTCAACCAGCTGAATGGTACTTTCATTCCAGACTTCCCCCTCTCAATCCTCGAACTGCTTCAGGAAACGCAGATCGTTTTCAAACATCAGACCGATGTTGTTGATGCCGTACTTGAGCATGGCAATACGTTCGATGCCGATGCCGAAGGCAAAGCCGGAGTAGACCTTCGGGTCGATGCCGCAGTTTTCCAGCACGCTGTGGTGCACCACACCGGCACCCAGAACTTCGATCCAGCCGGTATGCTTGCACAGCGAGCAACCTTTGCCGCCGCACTCGAAGCAGGAGACATCCACCTCCACGCTGGGCTCGGTGAAGGGGAAGTAGGACGGACGCAGACGGGTCTTCACTTCGGGGCCGAAGAGTGCCTGGACAAACTTGTCCAGCATGCCCTGCAGGTCGCACAAAGTGATCCCCTTGTCCACCACCAGGCCCTCCATCTGATGGAACATGGGGCTGTGGGTGGCGTCGGAGTCGGAGCGGAACACACGGCCGGGCACCAGCACCTTGATGGGCGGTTTTTCCATATCCATAACGCGGATCTGGCCGCCGCTGGTCTGAGTGCGCAAAACGATGTCGTCGGCCACATAGAAGGTGTCCTGCATATCCCGGGCGGGATGGTTCTTGGGCACGTTCAGACGGGTGAAGTTGTGATCATCGTCCTCAATCTCGGGGCCCTCGTAAATTTCAAAGCCCATGCCGGAGAAAACATCCACGATCTCGTTTTTGACGAGGGTGATGGGATGCAGATTGCCGGTGGTGCGCACCTTGGCCGGCAGCGTGATATCCACCGTCTCGGCGGCATTGCGGGCCGCCAGTGCCGCCTGCTCCACCTGGGCGGACAACGCCTGATACTGCGCCTCGGCCCAGTTCTTGAATTCGTTGATGGTCTTGCCCATGGCGGGACGATCCTCTTTGGGCACGTCGCGCAGCGACTTGGTCAGACCGGCCACCGAGCCGTTCTTGCTCAAAAATTTCTGCCAGAAATCCGACAGTTCCGCCTCATTGGTGACGGCGGCGCCCGCCGCTTCGATGGCGGCGCGCAATTCCTTGATTTTTTCTTCCATAGTACACCTCTGCTCTCTCGGGGCGGACAACAAAAAAGGCCTCGTCCCTGTCATTGCTCAGGGACGAAGCCTTGTCATACAAAACTCCGCGGTACCACCCGTGTTCCGCATGACTGTCATGCGGCACTCTTTGTCTGCCGGTAACGGTGCAGGACCGTTGTGCGCTACTGAACCGCCCGGAAAGACGTTGTTCCCGCACACCGCTCGGGAGCGAACTTCGGCACGGGTGCTTTGCAGGCGGCTTTCAGCCGGTGACCGCCCTCTCTGCCCCAAAGGGCCCGTGCGTACTTTCTCCGTCATGGCGTTTTTCTCAATACGAATATCAGTATAGCCGGGCACCCGGGATTTGTCAAGGCCGCCATGACACAAAAAAGGAGGAGGGACCTTCGTCCCTCCTCCCTGCCGGGTCAATCGTTGCGACGACCCACGAAGCGCAGAATATACAGGAAAATGTTGATGAAATCCAGATACAGATTCAGCGCGCCGATGATGGAAGCCTTGTGCAACATGGCTGCATCGCCCCCGAAGTAGGCGTAATGATGTTTGAGCATCTGGGTATCGTAGGCGGTCAGTCCCATGAAGAGGAACAGCCCCACAGCGCAGAGCAGCAGGTCCATCATGCCGAACGACATTCCGAAGAAGACGCCGAAGAGGCTTCCCACCAGCGAGCAGACCAACATGGCGATGAGTCCGCCCAGCAGCTTGGGTCCCCAACCGGTGAGATCCCGGTGGGTGGTGGCGCCGTACACAGCCATCACGCCAAAGTAGACCGCACCCACCAGGAAGGCCAGGATCAGGCTGGAAAAATCATACACCAGGAAGATAGCGGACAGGTTCAGGCCGTTGAGCACGGCATAGGCGAAAAACAGGCCGGTGGCTGTGGACGGCCGAATCTGAGTAATGCGGCCGGACAGTACAAAGACCAGCACCAGCTCGCCGATAATGGTGGCCATCAGCAACCCGCTGGTGAGCAGCGGGACGATCAGCCCGCTGAGGACGGTGCCGATGCCGGTGGCAAAGGTCACCAGCAGACCGGCGAACATCCAGCCGAAAGTCTTGGTCATATACTGGCTTAGCGTGCCGAACGGGCTTTCCGCATAAGAAATATCATTGTAATCACGGTACATGGTTGATTCCCCTTTCTTAATACGGTATTATAGCCATAAAAGATGTGCAAACCATCACAAATTTATGAAGTACCTGTTAACAGTATCCTATAGAAAGGATCAAAAGTCAAGAATGGATTCTTTTGGTATTTATCTGCACGTTCCCTATTGCAAGGCCAAGTGCCGGTACTGTGATTTTTACTCTGCACCGGGGGCTCGCGGGGTCCCACAAAGCTACGTGGACGCCCTGCTGCGGGAACTAGGCAAAAACGCCCGACGGCCCGACACCCTCTATTTCGGCGGCGGCACCCCGGCCCTGCTCTCCCCTGCTCAGGTTGCCGCCCTGGTGGAAGCGGCGGCCCCCCTGCCAGGGGCGGAGATCACGCTGGAAGCCAACCCTGACACCGTCACCTGGGAGACCCTGCAGGGATTCCGGGCAGCCGGCATCACCCGGATCAGTTTCGGGGTACAGAGTGCCGACGATACCCAGCTGCGCCGTCTGGGGCGGACCCACACCGTCGCCAAGGCTGCCGAGGCCCTGCAGCTGGCCCGGGAAGCAGGCTTTCCTGAAATCTGCGGTGACATCATGCTGGCACTGCCCCACTATACGAACGCAGAATTTGACGCCACCCTTTCTTTGCTGCAACAGGGCGGCTGCACCCACATTTCGGCATACCTGCTGAAAATCGAACCGGGCACCGCCTTTGCCAGGTTCCCGCCCGAGGGACTGCCCGGTCCCGATGAGGCCGCCGACTTTTATCTGTATGCGGTGCAGCGGCTGGAAGCGGCCGGTTACCGCCAGTACGAGATCAGCAACTTTGCCAAACCCGGCCACGAGGGACGGCACAACCTGCTGTACTGGAACTGCCGGGATTACTGGGGTGTGGGGCCCGCCGCCCACAGCTGCCTGAACAACCGTCGGTTTTACTGGCCGGACGATGTGCAGGCCTTCACCGACGGCAGCGCGGCCGAACAGCCGGAGGGCGTATGCGACGCCGAGGATTTTCTGCTGATGCAGCTGCGCCTGAACCGCGGCATGGATCTGGACGAGTACGCCCGCTGGGGCGGACAATTCACCCCGGCACAGATGACGTTTCTGCGGCACTGCGTTGCCAGCGGCTACGCCCGGTTTGCGGACCGGCGCCTGCAATTGACCCCCGCCGGGATGGTGGTGCAAAACGCCATTCTGGAAGCCCTGTTATAAAGAACGGAGACATCCCTTATCAGGATGTCTCCGTTTTTTGCTATTATTCAACAAATTGCCGAACCGGCCATCCCAGCAGACCGACAGCTTCACTGTCGTGGGTAACCAGAATGGTAGGCCGCGTTCCTGCCAGGCGCACCGTCGCCGCGGCGGCCTGGGCCACCAGTTCGGCATCCATCCCGGTGAAGGGCTCGTCCAGCAGCAGGGTCCTGGCATCTTTGCAGAGCAGCGCCCGCAGCAACGCCGCACGGCGCTTCTGTCCGCCCGAGAGTTTTCCCGCCGGCAAAGCCAGATCACTGTCGGCAAAGCCCAGGGCCCGCAGTTCGGTTTCCGCCTCCCGGGCGGTCAGTCCATGACCGGCCAGCACCAGATTGGCGGTAGCCGTCAGTTGCGGACAGAGGCGGTCCTCCTGAAAGACGGCCGCCGTGGGGTTCACCCCGGTGACCGACCCGGAATCGGGGGATTCCAGCCCCAGCAGGATACGCAGCAGGGTGGTCTTGCCGCATCCCGACGGCCCCATGAGTACCACGGGTTGCTCCACCGTCCAGCAGAAATTCCGCAGGACTTCCCTGCCGGCAAAACGCTTGCAAAGATTCTGAATGACAATGCTCATGCCCGCACCTCCCCGCAAAGCCGTGCTTTGGCCGTCCGCAGCAATCGGGCCGCTACCGCCGACAACAGGGCCGACAGCAGCACGATGACCAGCGTCCAGGCAAAGACATCCGGGGTGGAGAGGGTAATCTTGGCCCGGTAGAGGGCATCCCCCACCGAGTGATCCGGCAGGCCGATGACCTCGGCCGAGACACCGCTCTTCCAGCACATGCCCATGGCGGCAATGCAGCTTTCACAGAAGGAGGGGAAAATTCCCGGCAGCCAGATATAGCGCAGCCGTGCCGTGAGAGGCAGCCGGTAGACCCGGGCCATTTCCAGCAGCTGCGGGTCGGTGTCGGCAATGCCCGCCAGTACCCCGGCGTACACCACCGGCAGCACATGGGTGAAGCTGACCACCACCGAAAGGTTGCTGCCGCTGACCCAAAGCAGTGCCAGGATGACGAAGCTGGCCACCGGCATGGCCCGGATCAGCTGCATCACCGGGTCCACGAAGACCCGTACCCCATGCCACCGGGAGCCTGCCGCCCCCAGCACCAGACCGCCCACCACGGCCAGAATAAAACCGGCCACAATGCGCAGGGCGCTGAAGGCAATGCGCTGCCAGAATGCCGCGGTGGGCACCAGCTGAGCCAGCGCCCCCAGCGTCTGCAGCGGAGTGGCCAGAAACAGTCCGCCATGGCCCAAAGTCATCGCAGCGATCTGCCAGATGACCATCCAGGCCAGGATGGCAAGGATCCGTTCCCGGTACTTAGACGCCATAGTAGAAGTCGTCAGCCGGCATGGCGCCGCCCACACTGGCGGGATCGGCGTCATAAAGGACCTGGAAGTAGTTGACCAGATCGGTCTTCATCTGCTCGCCGCGTTCAAAGACAATGTTGCACTCGGGCAGCGCTTTCTGGGCCAGGGCGGCCTTGGCCACAATGCCGTAGCTCTCGCAGAGGGCCGCCGTGCCTTCCAGGTCGGTGTTGGCCGCTTCCACACTGGCAGCATATCCATTCAGGAACTCCTCAAACGCCTCGGGATCCGCCTCCACGGCATCTTTGCGGACCACCAGTACGCCGGTCACCAGCTGGGAACCGGCAACCTTCTGCCATTCGTCATTCATGTCCAGCGCCACACGCAGGCCTTCCACCTGGGACAGCGCGCTGGTCACGAAGGGCTGGGGCAGCATGGCAATGGTGGCTTCGCCGGCCTGCACTTTGCTGAGAACCTCGGTGGATTCGCTGCAATACTCAATGGTAACATCGCTGTCGGGATCCAGACCGTTCTGGCTCAGCACATAGCGCAATACATACTCCGGCGTGGTGCCCTTGCCGGTGGTAACGATGGTCTGCCCCTTCAGGTCAGCCACCGACTGGATGGTGTCCCCGTTTTCCAGAATGTACAGCACGCCCAGCGTGTTGACGCAGGCCACTTCCACCGCGCCGCTGGTCTTCTGGTAGAGGGTTGCCGCCAGGTTGGCAGGCACAGCCGCCGCGTCCAGTTCGCCCTTGACCAGCAGCGGAACGATCTCATCGGCGGCGCCGTACATGGTAAAGTTGTAGTTGGCCCCCGCGTCGCTTTCCATCAGGTTCACAAGACCCATGGTGGTGGGCCCCTTCAGACCGGCCACCCGCAGGCCGTCCGCTGCGTTTTCGGGGCTGGCAGCGTCCTCGGCCGCAGGCGTGGCTTCCGGTGCCGCCTCGGAGGTGGCAGTTTCCGAAGAGGATGCCACGGAAGAGGCCGTGGACGCGGCTCCGCCGCAGGCAGCCAGCGAGAAGCAGAGCGCTGCCGCGGTGATCAGGGAAAGAATGCGTTTACATTTCATAAAAAGGTTCCTCCTTGTTGCTTTTGCGGCACCACTATACTATAATGTTAAAAAAATGTCGGTTGCCACGGCAACATTGAACAGTGAGGTTTCCTATGGATTATCGCCCCTATTTTTCGGTACTGCGCAAGACCAGCCTTTTCCGCGCCATGGACGACAGCGATCTGGACACCCTGATGGGTTGTTTTTGCCCCCGTACCCGCCGCTATGCACGGGGAGAACTGTTGCTGATGGCCGGCTACGAAACGCCGGAGGTGGGCATTGTACTGGAGGGCGAGATTGTGGCCGCCAAGCCCATGCCGGACGGCACCGCTGTGGTGATGACCCACATGGGCCCCGGCGGCGTGTTTGCCGATGTGCTGGCGGGCAGCCGCAACAAAAGCCCGGTGAACGTGACAGCCTCCCAACCCTGCCTGGTGCTGTACCTGCCCAGTGAAGCGTTGCTGCGTCCCTGCGGCGCGATGCACCCCGCCCACCTGCAGCTTTTGCACAACTGGCTGGAGACCATCAGCAGCAAATATTTTGCCCTGGACCTGCGCCTGGAACTGCTGTGCTGCAAAACCCTGCGGGAACGCATCTGCCGCTGGCTGCTGGAACAGCGCCGGGAAGCCGGTGCCGACACCTTCACCACCTCGCTGAGCCGTGCGGAACTGGCCTCCTACCTGAACTGTGACCGCAGTGCCCTGTGCCGGGAGCTGAGCCGGATGCAGCAGGAGGGCCTGGTGGAATTGTTCCACCGCAGCTTCAAACTGCCGGCTCCCGAACGGCTGCTCTGTCTGGGGCGGGACGTCCGCACGGGAGAACCGAATTGAAATTCCTTGCCTTTTATGGTAGGATTACACTATTGTTGAGGCCCTGTTTTGCAGGGAAATAAAGGAGGAGCTTGCTGTATGCAGCCGAATGTTGCCACAAAACCGGTTCGGCGCCGTTCCTATGTTCAGGCCGCATCCTGGATCTGGTTTGCCGGGTGCCTGTTTGTCCTGCTGTTCTTTCTGGCGCGCCACATGAATGCGCTTTTGAACTCCGATATGGCGGGGGATCTGATTCTGCCGCATATGCTGGTACAGAACGGGGAATGGCTCAGCCGCGACTGGTACTACTCCACCGATTTACGGGTGTTCAACACCCAGCTGGTTTTTGGTGCCCTCTTTTTCTTGACCGACAATTGGGTTGTCGTACGGTTGGTGGGCACATTACTGCTGATTCTGCTGCTGTTGGCCTGTAGTTGGTATTTTTGTGCTTCGCTGCACTGGCAGCGTTGGTTTCCCCTCCTGGGCGGCGTACTGGTCCTGCCCACCTCGATGGATTATTTCGAGATCACACTGCTGTACACCGGCTATATTCCCTATCTGTGTACGGCCTTCGTGGTGTTTGGTACGGCTTTGCGTCACACACCTGCCTGGAGTCGCCGCAAAACCGTGCTGGTCTTTGTCCTGATGGGAATTCTGGCTCTGCTTTCCGGCCTGGGAGGGCCACGGCTTGTGCTTTCGTTGTACGTGCCGTTGTTTTTGGGGGCGGTGGTGCTCTATCTGCAGGGCACCGCACCGGACCGACCTTTCTTTTCAAAAGAGAATCCCGCCTGGTTCTGGGTCGGGTATGCCGGTTATAATCTGGTATGGTCTGCGTTCGGCTACGGAATCAATGCCAAGTTCCTTTCCGCCCTCTATTCCTACAAAAGCTACGAGGACGCCCTGTACTACATTTCCTTTTACGCCTATCGGCTGGAGGCGTTTATCAACAGCTGGCTGGCCATCTTTGGTTATACGGCTCCGGAAGGCGATGCCGCCCTGTTCGATCTGTCGGTGGCGCTGCCCAACGGCGTGGCCTTTGCCTTGATGGCACTGGTGGTCTATGCGGTCCGCGACATTCTGCGGTATCCCGACCGGTATACACCCGCCATCCGCTTTTGCTGTCTGTTTCTGGTTACCGGGTTCTGGGCTTTTTTCTTCCTGTATCTTTTCACCAGCATGCCCTGTAACGCCCGGTACAACATTCCGCTCGTTGTCTTCTGCCCGCCCGTTGTGGTTGCTTTCTTGCTGCATCGCGCCGCCCAAAAGCCCTGGCGCGTGGTGGCCGTCTGCGCACTGTGCGGGCTGAGCCTTTCGGCGGCTTCCTTCTACAATCAGCTCCGCACGGTGGACGAAAACGTCGGTCGCCGTCAGGCTGTGGAATTTCTGGTTTCACAAGGCTATACCGAAGGTTTCGCCACCTTCTGGAACGCGGATGTCTGTACCGAACTTTCCAATGGAGCGCTGGAACTGTGGGCCTGGCCGGAAGGCAGCACCGAACTGACTGATCCGCTGGCGGTACATCCCGGTCTGCAGTTGATTTCCCACCGGACCACGCCACCCGAGGGGCGGCTCTTTGTCCTGTTCAGCACCGAAGAAATGCAGACCTTCACGCTGCCGCAGAAGTTGGATGCCGGCCGGATTCTCTACGAGGAGAATGGTTTCACCATCTACGGCTATGACAGTTACGACGCCTTCGTTTCGGACATCAACCAGTAAACCGCCCCGGCATTGTCCATCATTGTACCTTTTGGGAGGAGGTTTCACGCACATGCAGCCATGCAACCATCCGATTCTGTATATCATCATTCCCTGCTATAACGAGCAGGAAGTCCTGCCCATCACGGCACCGCAGTTTTTGAAAAAGATCACCGATCTTGCCACCGCCGGCAAGATCAGCACCGAAAGCCGGGTTTTGTTTGTCAACGACGGCTCCAAGGACCGCACCTGGGCCATCATCCAGGAGCTGGCCGCCAGCGACCCGCACTATATGGGCATCTGCCAGAGCCGCAACCGCGGCCATCAGAACGCCGTTCTGGCCGGCCTGATGGAGTCCAAGGACCGTTGCGACATCACCATCTCCATCGATTGTGACGGCCAGGATGACATCAACGCCATGGACGACATGGTGGACGCCTACCTGGACGGCTGCGATGTGGTATACGGTGTGCGCAGCAAGCGGGAAACCGACACCTTTTTCAAACGGTTCACCGCCGAAAGTTTTTATAAGCTGCTCAATGCCATGGGGGCAGAAGTGGTCTTCAACCATGCGGATTACCGGCTGATGAGCGCCCGTGTGCTGCAGGAATTTGCCAAATTCAAAGAAGTCAATCTGTTCCTGCGCGGCATGGTACCGCTGGTCGGCTTCAAATCCACCTGCGTAGCCTACGAACGCCACGAACGACTGGCCGGCGAGAGCCACTATCCCCTGTCCAAGATGCTTTCCCTTGCTTTTGACGGCATCACCAGTCTGTCCATCAAGCCCATCCGGTTCATAACAGGCTTTGGTGTTCTGGTGGCACTGGTCAGCTTCATCGGCGTGTTGTGGGCCGTCCTGGAGGCCGCCCTCGGCCTCACGGTATCCGGCTGGGCCAGCATGACCAGCATCATCTGCTTTGTATCGGGCGTGCAGCTGATCTGCCTGGGCGTGATCGGCGAATACATCGGCAAAATTTATATGGAAACCAAGCACCGCCCGCGCTACATCATCAGCGAAACGACCCCCAATTTTGAAAAATCCAAGGAGGATGACGTATGAGTCGTCAGGTCTGGAAAGGTTCCACCCTGCTGAATCCCGAACCGCCCGTGCTGGTCAGCTGCGGCAGCCCCGAGCATCCCAATCTGATCACCGTGGGCTGGTGCGGCACCATCTGCACCCAACCGCCCATGCTTTCCATCAGCGTGCGCCCCGAGCGGTACAGCCATCATCTGATCCGCGAAAGCGGCGAGTTTGTGGTGAACCTGCCCACCGAATCCCTGGTGCGCGCCGTAGACTGGTGCGGCGTCAAGAGCGGCCGTGATGTGGATAAGTTTGCCGCCATGAAGCTGACGCCGGTACCGGCCGCCAAGGTGGGGACCGTGCTGGTGGAGGAAAGCCCCGTGAACCTGGAGTGCAAAGTCACCCAGGTGATTCCGCTGGGCAGTCACGACCTGTTCCTGGCCGAGTGCGTGGCCGTGGACGTGGACGAACGGCTGCTCAATGAAGATGGCAAACTTTGCCTGCAAAAGGCCAAGTTGATTGTCTACTCCCACGGCGATTACCTTGCCCTGGGGCGTCGGCTGGGCACCTTTGGGTACAGCGTGCGCAAACGTAAACCACGCCGATAAAATATTGCATACAAAATCCCCGGAAGGAAAACCTTCCGGGGATTTTGCTTATTATTGGGAAAACGGGAACAATACCTTTTGCCCGTCCAGGGCAAACATATTCTCACGGCTGATGATACGGGTGGCGGTATCCACATGTTTCTCCACTTCGCTCCGCTGTCCGGTGAGCAATTTGTAGGCGCTCTGCACACCAAAATATCCCATTTCGTAGGTGTTCTGAATGACCAGCGCATCCACGGCACCGGTTTGCAGCGCATCGATGGTGACCAGGTTGGAGTCAAAGGCCACCATCCACAGGGAGTTGGCCAGATCCAGCTCTTCCACCGCCTGAGCGGCGCCCACACTGGTGGGCTCATTGAAGGCCAGCAGGACATTGATTTCGGGGTGAGCGCGCAACATGGCCAGGGTATCCTGTTTGGCACTGGTGGCTTCGGCCAGGGTATGGATGGTTGCCACCACCTGGCTGCGGCCGCTGTCCGTGAAAGCATCCACCGCGCCTCGTTCCCGGTCCTGGCCGTTGGCACTGTTTACATCGTAGTTGACGATGCCCACCTGAAGCTGCCCCTTCACACCGTCCAGCGCCGCCTGGGCAGCCATCTGCCCGGCACTGTAGTTGTCGGTGCCAATGTAGGTGGCCACCTTTTCGGAATGCACCGCCGAGTCGATGACGACAATCTTTACCCCCTGTTCCGCCGCCTCCTCAATGGCCGGTGCATTGGCGTCGTAATCAATGGCAGAGAATACCAGGGCCTGGGCTCCAGCCTCCACCGCCTGGGCGATCATGTCGTTCTGGGTGCCGTAGTCCTCCTCGGTGTCGGGCCCCTGGATGGTCAGGTCCAGATTGTATTCGGTGGCGGCTGCCTCTGCCCCCACAAAAACCGCTTTCCAGAAATCCGTCTGGGTGGATTTGGCCACCAGGGCCACCTTATAGCGGGCAGCATCCGGTGTGCCGGACGATGCCGGGGCGCAGCCCGCCAGCAGAAGAACCAGCCCTGCCAGCCCGGTCAGGCGTCGCCAGTCAATGGGTCTTATCATAGTCGCCCTCCCGTTCTTCCGGCACACGGGGCATGCGAATCGTCACGGTGGTGCCTTCGTCCGGGACGCTCTCGATGGAAAGACCATACTGCGGCCCGAAGTAGATCCGCAGGCGATCATTGACGTTCTTGATGCCGATGCCGGTACGGTCGCTCGGCTCATTTTGCAGCAATTCCGCCACCTGTTCCTGGGACATTCCGATGCCGTCATCACTGACCCGGAAGAGTACATCCTCCCCCTCGGTGCAGACGGTGATTTCGATGTGTCCCGGTTCCACCAGCAGGTCCAGCCCATGGGTGATGGCGTTTTCGATGATAGGCTGCAGGGTGATCTTGTTGCAAAGGTAGTGCAGACAGCTCTCGTCCACCGTAAAGTGGTAGGTGAACTGGTTCTTGTAACGGAATTTCTGAATCAGCAGGTAGGACTCGGCGTGCTGCAGTTCCTTCTCGATGGGAATCAGTTCATGGCCGCGGCTGATGCTGATGCGAAACAGCCGGGCTAAGGCATGCACCATCTTGACGGCGTCGCCGTTCTTGCCCTGCTCGCACATCCAGGCGATGGAATCCAGCGTATTGTACAGGAAATGGGGGTTGATCTGCGCCTGCAGCGCCTTGAGCTCGGTTTTGCGCAGATCAATTTCCTCCTCCCGCACGGTGGTCATCAGCTGCTGGATCCGCCCCACCATGTGGCCGAAGGAATCCGAAAGTTCCTGCACTTCCCGGGTACCGGCCACCGGCTGGAAGGTGAACCCGTCGGCATCCTGTTCAAACTGCTCCATGGCCGTTTCCAGCCGTTGCAGCGGGTGACTGAGCATATGGGAAATGACCCAGCCGGTCAGCAACGCCGCGGCCAGGATCAGCGCAGCCGTGCCCAACGTGATGCGGGCCATCTGCCAGACGCTCTCGTTGACGGTCTCGTCGATGTAGCTGACGCCCACCACACGCCAGTTGCTGCCCGGCACGTCCTGGATGCTGTAGATGACCGTGTCTTCCACATAGGTACCATCTGCCAACCCGGCCAGGCGGGCGGCCTCCTCGGTCTTGATGCCCGCGTAGAGCAATTGCTGCTGGGGATGGTACACCATGTTGCCGTGTTCATCCATCAGATAGCAGTACCCGTGCTGACCGATTCCCACGCCGTTGATGCTGGCCCCCAGCCCGGAGAAGCGCACGTCCACCGCTACCCACCGAGGCGTATTGCCGGAGGGCATGGGGCGCACCACCGTGACCACCCAGGGATAGTATCCTGCGAAGATGGACTCCACGTGGGGGGTGCTGGTATAACCGTCGGCAGACCGCCGGGCGGCGCCCAAGTCAAAGGAAAGGTTTTGCAGGATGTTCTGACGAGGGGTATGCCCCAGCGCCCAGCAGTCCTGCAAAGTGCCCGCCGCATCGTAAGTGGTGACGGCCACCACCTCGCTGCGGGCGTTGAGCCAGGCGTTCAGGTAGGCATCGCGACTTTCCTCGGGGGCATACATTTCCGCCATGACATCGCCCACCGTTTCTTCCAGGTTTTCCACATAGTTGCCCACGGTCCCCACCACCTGGTTGACAGCCTGGGCGCTGCTGGTGCAGGCACTTTGAACCACCGCAGCCCGGTAGCTGCGCAGAAAGGCTGCCACGCACAGGGCCAGTGTCACCGCTGCCACCGATGTGATCAGGGCCACAATCAGCGGAGCTGTGCGTGGGGATCGATAACGGCGCTTCATGCGGTTCCCTCCCCTGCCGATGCCTGTGCCGCCCGCTGGCGCCGCAGCGCCCCGGGCGAAGTGCCGCTGTATTTTTTAAAGCAATAGCTGAAGTAGTGCTGATCGGTATAGCCGCAGCGCCGGGCGATCTCCTGGACCTGCAGATTGGTGTTGAGCAGCAACTGCTGTGCGTTTTCCATCCGCCGTCGGACCAGAATGTTGATAAAGGTTTCCCCCGCCGTTTTTTTGATACAGGCGCTGAGGTGGTTGGGGCTGACATCCAGCATGGCGCTGAGAGAGGCCAGCGACAGATCTTCATCCATGTAATGCTGTTCGATGATTTCCAGCGCCCGTTCGCACAAGCCGCCGCCCTTGCGGGTATCCGCCGTGAAGCTGACGCCACCTTCGCTTTCTTCCGCCGCATGGAGGGCTTCCAGCGCCTGGCGGTAGGTGGTGTTCAGCTCCACAAATTGGGAAACCGGGCGACCGACGCCCACGAGCATCCGCTTGTCCAGGGCACGCTCGGTGAGCTGGCAGATCTCGTCTGCCAGAATGTGCAGGTATTCTTCGAAGTCCGAGGGGTTTCCCAGCAGCACGGCCACCACCCGTCCGCTGGAAGCAAAGACAAAGTGGCGCAGATATTTGTTGGCCAGCTGCTCCACCAGACGGACCAGGCTCATCTCGCAGGGTTGGCCGTCGGCCATGGCGGCCGCCAGCACCACCAGAACGCTGCGGTCATCCACCCCGCGAAGCAGCCCGCAGGCGGAAGCATCGTTTCGCAGGCTGGCTTCCAGGCCTTCCGGCGCATTGTCGTAATGTTCCAGTACCAGCGGAATCAAAAAGGCCGCCCGGTCGCCCTGGTTGTTGTCGGCCCGGCGCAAACTGGCATACCGGCGATCGATCTTCTCGTGGATGACCTTCAGTTCGGCGGCCAGACCGTCCATCGTCAGCGGTTTGAGCATATAGCTGATAATGTTGTACTGGATGGCCTGTTTGGCGTACTCGAAATCATCGTAGCCGCTCAAAAAGGCAATGTGCATGGCGGGGCGGATCTCCCGCACCTGCCGGGCCAGCTCAATGCCGGAGATAAAGGGCATCCGGATATCGGTGAGCAGCAGATCCGGTTCCAGCCGTTCCACCAGTTCCAGCGCATCCAGTCCGTTGCTGGCGCTGCCCACCAAATGGAACCCCAGCGCCTCCCAGGGCGTCATGGAGCAGACGGCCTCCCGCAGCTCGTCCTCATCGTCCGCCACGACGACGGTGTAGATATTTTTGTCTGCCATGGTGTTTGTCTCCTTCGTTTGCTGGCTTCATTATAAGGCGTTTCAAACGGTTATGCAAGCCAAAAGCCCCTCCGGCAAACACCTGCCGAAGGGGCTTTTGGGCAAAAATCAATCACAGCCAGAACTGCACCAGACGGCTGACATTCTGATACAGCGACGGATTCTGACCGATCAGGCCCGGTTCCGCCGCAAAGTACACGCAAAAATTGTACATGCCGCCTGCCAGGACCGCCAGCGGCAGTGCCACGCGGCAAGCGGTATACAACCGCGCCACACCGGGCTGCCCCAGGTGGTCCTGCAGCGTTTGCTCGGCCAGCAGCCAGGCCAGTGCCGCGGCCCACAGCAAGGGTCCCAGCCAGTCACTCTGGTACCGGTACAACACCCCGGCCATCTGGGCATCCAGAACAGCCAGAGCCACCGCCGCCAACAAAATCAGTCGCAACAAACCGCGCAGATCCCGCCGGGCCGCCAGGCGCCCCCGCAGCAGCGGCAGTACCGCCAGCCCCCACAACAGCGGCAAACAGACCAGTGCACCGCCGTAAAACAGCTCGGTGATGGTCAATCCCATATAGTTGGTGGCCATCCGGGTGGGCGTCAGGTAGGGGAACACCGTGCCGATGCCCGGCACCCCCACCAGGAAAGTGACCAATGCCGGTGCAATACGGCCCACACTGAAACCACGGCGGGTCATATCGTTGCTGGTCAGGTTGTAGGTGGCGCCAAAGTCAAAGGGAGACCCAAACCGCACGGCATTGTACCACAGCAGCAAGGCAGCCACCGCCAGCACCGGCAGCAGGAAAGCCGCCGCTTCCCCCAGGCCCGCACGGCTGCGCAAACGTTTTTCCCGCACATAGCGCTGCCAGAATACCGGCAACGCCAGCACCGCAAACAGTTCCATCTGCGGACGGCAGCCGGCCACCAGCGCCATACAAAGGCTGCCCAATACGAGATGCAGGAGCATCCGTCCCCTTCGTTCCACCGGCGTGTTGGCAGCGGCCAGCCATTGCCACAGACCCAGCATGACAAATGCCGCACCGCTGAGAATGGCATATTCATAGGTGGAAGGCCGCAGCAACAAATAGTAGATCTGGCTGCCGGCCCCCACCCCGGTGGCGGTGAGCAGGTAGCCCGCCGCACTGGCCCGAGGAAACCAGCGCCGCAGCGCCTGTTTGACGCATCCGAAAGCGGCCCACAGGAAAGCCCACGCCAGCAGAATCATGGGCAAGCTTGGCGGCAGATCCCTCACCCCGGTCAATGCTTCAAAAGGCAGTTGGAAAAGCAGGCAGGGAACGAGACCAAAGTAGACATAGTAACGGCCTTCGTAATAGGCCACATCCCACAGGGCATCGGGCGCCTGTTCCTGCCGGGCGGCGGTATCGTAGGGGTTTTCCATGGTGAGCATGGCCGCCGGCGGGTCCTTTTCCAGATCCAACCGGCCATTCAGCAGACTGTGCGCCAGCGCCCCGTACTGGGCGGCCGTATCGTTGGCCCATTCGTTGATGTGTTTGGTGAAGGTGATCCGGCTTTCCCCATCCCAGTCCGCCGTATTGTAGAAGGAGGTAGCCACCCCGGCGTTGAAACGATCCGCAAAGGGGGCCGCAAAGGCCAGCGTCATGAGCACAGCCAGAATCAGCCCCACGGCCGGGCGGTACCGCCGGGTATGTTCGAGGTAAGCATCCCGCCAGAGAATGCTGGCCGGGCGCAAGGCAAAGGCGGCACCCAACAGAGCAAACAGGGCCGCCAAGCGCACCAGAGAGAAATCCAGCGGACGCGGCACATTGGCATAGACCGTCTGCAGCGTGTAGGACAAGGGGTACTGGCGGTATTCCCCCGCATATCCGGCCGCCGTCAGGGTCAGGGTATCCGCCATACCGGAAAGGTCCAGACTGCGAGTCATGCTGCGGGCGGCGCGGACGGCCACCTGCCAGGGCCAGCTCTGCCGGGAGACCGACGTGGATTCATCGGTGGCTGCCACCGTCAGGGTCATCAGGGGATTTTGTACTTCCGGGTGAGGGCCGTCGTACTGGTACACCAGACCCACCAATTGCAGGTTGTAAAGTTCCTGATGCAGCCCCACAAAGGTCAGGGTGGTATGTTCGTCATCCAGCGCCAGCGGGGATTCCGGGTCGGCGTCCTCGGTCAGATAGGGCCGCAGGTCCACCGGCGTGTAACCGTGGGTGGCCCAGAAATTCAGGTTGCAGACAAACAGTTCCAGCCCCAGGGCCGCTGCCAGCAACAGACCGACGGCTGCCACAGTGCGTAACCGGGGTAACCGATGCCGCAGCCGGAAGCCGACGATCACCGCACAGGCCCACAGCGCCATACCGGTGATGCCGGCCATACGGAAGGCGTCAAAATCCGCGGTCAGGCCGGGTTTGGCATAGATGCATGCCGCCCAGACCCACACGGCCAGCACCACCCCCGGTCCGGCCCATAGATCGGTCCGGGTAAGGTGGCGGCCTTCCAGCCGGCCGGGCAGCCAGGCGGCCAGGCCGGCCACGCACAGGGTCAGAAGGATCGTTACAATGAGCATACTGTGCTCCTCTGTTCCATAAAATAGGCGGCGGAATTTCCGCCGCCGCTTTGATTATACACCATTGCGCAGGGCGTTGTACAGCTTTTCCGCCTTGGCATGGCTGATGCCTTTGACCTCCTCCAGATCGGAAATGCTGGCAGCCCGCACGGCCGCCACCGTCTTGAAGTGGGCCAGCAGGGCTGCGCTGGTCTTCTCTCCCACCCCGGGCAGCGCCGTCAGTGTTGCCGCGTAAGAACGTTTTTTCATGGCACGCTTGCGGTAATCGTTGGCGTAGCGGTGGGTTTCATCCTGGATATTGGTGACAAAGGTAAAGATGTTGCGGTTGCGGTTGATGGCAATCTCCCCGCCCGCATCATCCACAATGGCGCGGGTGCGGTGGTGATCATCCTTGACCATACCGAAGGTGGGCACATGTTCCAGAGCCGTGCCCCGCAGCGCCTGCTTGACCGCCCCCACCTGTCCCCGGCCGCCGTCGATGAGCAGCAGATCGGGCAGGGTGGCGAACTGGTTCTGGGGGCCATCCGGCTTTTCACCACGGCGTGCCGCTTCATACTCCGCGGCCCTGCGGGCCAGTGTCTCGGCCAGCGAAGCGTAGTCGTCGGTGCCCGCCACCGTCTTCATCTTGAAGCGCCGGTACCCGGAGCGGTGTGGTTTGCCGTCCTTGAAGACCACCATGCCGCAGACGCTGGAGCCATCGCCCCAGTTGGAAATGTCGTAGCTTTCGATGACCCGGGGCGGCGCCTTGAGTCCCAGCATCTGGGCGGCTTCCTCCAGGAGTTTTTCTTCCCGGGTGTAGCGGCCGCTCTCCCGACCCAGGCGCTCCACCGCATTGGTGTACGCCATGGTGACCAGTTTGGCCACGTCACCCCGCTGGGGCACATACAGCTCCACCTTGCTGCCCCGGGTCTGGTTCAGTGCTTCCTGCAGCGCCTCGGCGTCGGAGGGCAGCGCATCCACGGCAATCACCTTGGGGATGGTCTCGCCATCCAGATAATACTGGGGCAGGAATTCCTCCCGCACGGCGGCAATATCGGTGGTATCGTGGAAGACAAATTCCCGCTTGTCGGTCAGGCGTCCGTCCCGGTAGCGCAGCACTGCCGCGCAGACCGCCCGCGTGGTGCCCGCCAGGGCGATGACGTCCATCTCGGTATCGGCGTCCATAACCACCTTCTGCCCGGCGGCCACCCGCTCGATGGCCTGAATCTGGTCCCGCAGCAGAGCTGCCGTCTCAAAGTCCAGCCGGTCGGAGGCAGCCTCCATCTTTTCCCGCAGTTGCTTGACAATATCCTTTTTCCCGTACCGGATCATCCGCAACGCGCCCTGAACGGCATCGTTGTAGGCTTCGCAGCTGATCTTGCCGCTGCATACTGCCATACATTTGCCGATGTGGGCGTTGAGACAGGGGCGCCCCTTGCCGAAGTCCCGGGGAAACTCCCGGTTACAGCGGGGCAGCAAAAAGCAGTCCTGGGCCATCTCCACCATTTCCCGCACGGCAAAGGAGGAGGTAAAGGGGCCGATATAGTCGGCATCGTCATCCTCTTTCTGCAGCACCGCCGAGATACGGGGCCAGGGGCCTTTGGTCACCTTGACATAGCTGTACCCCTTGTCGTCCTTGAGCAGGATATTGTACTTGGGGGTGTGGGCCTTGATCTGGCTGGCTTCCAGCACCAGCGCTTCAAATTCGCTCTGGCAGACGATCACATCGAAGGTAAAGGCATGGGCGATCATCTGGGTGACCTTGGCGTCGTGGGGGACACCTTCGCGGAAATACTGGGATACCCGGGTTTTCAGACGCTTGGCCTTGCCGATATAAATGATGGTATCGCTTTTGTCCCGGATGATATACACCCCGGGCAGCAGCGGCAGCATACAGGCCTTGCGGTACAGTTCAGCTTTTGTCATGGCGCTCCTTACAAATACATGCACAGAGAATAAAAAAGCGGCGGGTTGCCCCGCCGCTGCATTTGTGAGAAAGAATTACTCGGCAAAGCCGGAGCTGACCAGCTTGACCAGACCGTCGACCGCAGCCTGCTCGTCGGCGCCGTCGGCAATGATACGAATGGTAGTGCCGCCCACGATGCCCAGGCTCAGAACACCGAGCAGGCTCTTGGCGTTGACGCGGCGCTCCTCTTTCTCGACCCAGATAGAGGACTTGTACTCGTTCGCCTTCTGGATGAAGAAGGTAGCCGGACGGGCGTGCAGACCAACCTGATTCTCAACGGTAACTTCTTTCACGTACATAGTTATTCTCTCCTACTTTTGAAAATAATATGCCCCTGCGTTTCTACCGTGGGCGCTTGTCGTCAGGCGGTCCATGCGCATGATACGCCGCCTTGATTGTTTCTATTTTATCCTATTTCGTCGATTTTGTACAGTAGCTTTTTGCAAATTTGGCAGGATTCTGTAATTCCGCCAAATCTCAGGTTTTGCCTTTGTGTATTTTAACCAGTTTATTTTCAACAACGTTGTAGATTGACAACAAAACTTTCTGTTATTGTGCCTCGTATCGCAGTTTTAATTCCTGGCAATAGACGGAAGCTGTGGCATCGGTTGCGGGATCATACACGGCTTCCACCCCCACCGGGTGCCATCCCATGCGGCGGTACAGCGCCAGTGCCCGGGTATTGGTGTCCAGCACCGTTAAGGTGGGATGGGCATGCTCCGGCAACTTTTTGCGGGCAAAATCCAGCATTTTGCTGCCGATGCCCTGCTCACGGGCAGAGGCCGTAACGAACAGATGACCGATCTGACCGGTTTTATGGCAGACCCCCACCAGACCGTCCGCCGCATTCTTCGTATAGTGCAAGTAGAACGCCCAGCCGTTTTTCCGGTCCAGCTGCAATGCTTCCCCGCAATGCTCCGGCGTCAGCGTATCCAGATACAAAGGCGTACACACGTCCTTGCAGACGGCATAGCGCCCCTCGGCAAACAGCTCCGCGGCAATATTCCACTGTTCGTCGGTCTTTACCAGACGCATATTTTCGCCACGCTTCCACTTGGGCAGCTCGGTCAGCGGGTGCTCCTCACACCAGCGCTCGTAAAGATCCGGCCGCCGCAACCGCGTGCGGGTGCGGCTCTGTTGTCCCCGCCAGGAATCAATTTTCTTGTGGTCTCCGGTGAGCAATACCGGGGGCACGGCGCGTCCTTCCCACACTTCGGGGCGGGTGTACTGGGGATATTCCAGCAGACCATCCCAGTAGCTTTCGTCCTGGTAGCCCTTTTCCTCCGCCAGCACGCCGGGCTGCAGCCGCAGCACACTGTCCGCCACCACCAGGCTGGCCAGTTCCCCGCCGGTGAGTACATAGTCCCCGATGGAGATTTCCTCATCACCGAAAGCGTCGATCACCCGCTGGTCGATGCCTTCGTAATGGCCGCAGACCAGTGTCAGCGCATCATACTGTGCCAGCCGCTTGGCAGTTTCCTCGTTGTAGGGCTGTCCTGCCGCCGTCAGAAACACCACATGGGGTTTGGCACGGCCCTGGTCGGCGCACTGTTTCTGTACCGCCCGCAGGCAGTCGGCAATGGGCTGGGCATACAACACCATGCCGCAGCCGCCCCCGTAGGGATAGTCGTCGGTCTGTTTCTGCTTGTTGGTGGTATAATCCCGGATCTGGTGGCAGTGCGCCTCAAACAGATTTTTGGCCCGCGCCCGTCCCAGGATACTGGCCGACAGAAAGCTGTCGCACAGTTCGGGGAAAAGTGTCACGATGTCAATGCGCATGGCTCACTCCTTGTCGCCGTTGATTGCATCGGTAAACATCCCCTCGATGGGGGTGACGGTGATGATGCGATGCTCGGGATCAATGGTGCGCACAAATTCCGGCACAGCGGGCAGCATATGGGTGTTCCTTGCCGCATCGGTGACGGTATAGATGTCCTGGGCGGCGGGGTGGTCCACTGCCGTCAGGGTGCCGTATTCCCGGCCGGTATCGGCGTCCACCACCCGGCAGCCCAGCAGGTCGTCAATGAAATAGCGTCCTTCCGGCAGATGGGCATCCGCCTTGGCAAAATAGTAGGTGCGTCCCACCTGGGCACGGGCGGCATCCATATCGGTCACACCGTCCAGGCGAACCAAAATCACATTGCCCTGGGCGCGTACCCCCAGCACACGGACCTCGCCGGTGCCGTCGTCCCGGGCAAACAGTCGTTTGAATTTGGACAGAAACGCCGCGCCGTCACACAGAGGCAGGGCTTTCATTTCGCCCCGCACCCCATGGGTGGAGACGATCTTGCAGGCGGGAAGATAGTTCTGCATAGTTTGTTCAACCTTCCGTTGTAAAGTGTGGTACAAAAAAAGCACCCTGCCAAAACGGCAAAGTGCTTTTGGCTTTTAGTCGATCTCGACGATGACTTTTTCGCCCTGGCGGACCGCAGCGGCGCGCATGACAACGCGGATTGCCTTGGCAATGCGGCCCTGCTTGCCGATGACGCGGCCCATGTCGGCCTCGGCCACTTTGAGGTGATAGACGACGGTGCCGTCCTCACGCATGGGATCAACGGTCACCTGCACGGCCTCCTTGTCCTCGACGAGGCCGCGGGCAACGGCTACTAAGAGTTCCTGCATGTGGCGTTCCCTCCCTCAGAAAAAATGCGCTGCAGATTACAGAACGGCAGCCTTCTTGAGCAGCTCACGGACGGTGTCGGTGGGCTGAGCGCCGTTGGCCAGCCACTGCTTGGCCTTGTCGGCATCGATGCTCACAACGCTGGGCTCCTTGGTGGGATCGTAGTAGCCGATCTCCTCGATGAAGCGGCCGTCACGGGCAAAACGGCTGTCGGCGACAACCACGCGGTAGAAGGGAGCTTTCTTGGCGCCCATGCGGCGCAGACGAATCTTAACCATTGTAAATTCCTCCAGATAATTGGTTTACGGCCCTTGTGGGGCGAATTTTATATTGTACATCCCGTGGGCCGTAAAGCCGTGCGGGTCATACCTTGATAAATTTTCAGCGGCCGAAGCCTTTCAGACCACCCATGCCGCCCAGATTGCCCAGGCTGCGCATGAATCCCTTGGGATTGCGGCGGACTTTTTTCATGACTTTCTGCATCATTTCATACTGACGCAGCAGCTTGTTGACGGCCTCCACGGTCTGGCCGGAGCCCGCCGCGATGCGCCGCTTGCGCTTGGGGTTGATGATCTCGGGCTTGGCCCGTTCCGCCGGTGTCATGGAATAGATGATGGCCTCGATATGGGGCAGCATCTTTTCATCCAATGCTTCCGGGTCGATCTGGTTGCCGCCGGGCATCATGGCCAGCAGTGCCGAGGCACCGCCCATCTTTTTCACCTGCTGGAACTGGGCCAGCAGATCGTTCATATCGAACTTGTTTTCCATCATCCGCCGGGCCGCAGCTTCGGCTTCCTTGTCGTTCTGGACGCTCTGCGCTTTCTCGATGAGAGAGAGCACATCGCCCATACCCAGGATGCGGCTGGCCATGCGGGAGGGATAGAAGGGTTCCAGATCTTCCAGCTTTTCGCCGGTGCCCTGGAAGTAGATGGGTTTGCCGGTGACCGCCAGCACCGAGAGGGCTGCACCGCCGCGGGTATCGCCGTCGGTCTTGGTCAGCACCACACCGGTGATGCCGATCTTCTCGGTGAAGGTCATGGCCACGGGGCCGGCGTCCTGGCCGGCCATGGCATCCACCACCAACAGCGTCTCGTCTACCTCGACGGCTTCCTTGATGCGAACCAGCTCGTCCATCAGCGCATCATCGATCTGCAGACGGCCGGCGGTATCCAGAATGACGATGTCGTTGCCATGATCCCGGGCGTGGGCCATCGCCTTCTGGGCGATGAGCTCCGGCTTTTCGGTACCCATGGTGAAAACCGGTACCCCGGCCTGTTCACCGACGATCTCCAACTGCTGGATGGCAGCAGGACGATAGACGTCACAGGCCACCAGCAAAGGCCGACGTCCCTGGCTGCGGTAATACTTGCCCAGCTTAGCGGCATGGGTGGTTTTACCGTTGCCCTGCAGGCCGCACATCATCAGGACTGTCTGGCCCTTGTTCTTGATGCGCAGATACTGGGGTTCTGCTCCCCCCATGAGGTTGGTAAGTTCCTCATTGACGATCTTGACGACCTGCTGGGCGGGGGTCAGGCTCTCCATAACTTCCTGGCCCATGGCCCGCTCGGAGACCTGCGCGCAGAAATCCTTGGCCACTTTGTAGTTGACGTCGGCTTCCAGCAGCGCCATACGCACCTCGCGCATGGCGGCCTTGATGTCGGCCTCGTTCAGCTTGCCCTTACCGCGCAGCTTTTTGAATACGCCGTTGAGACGTTCTGTCAAAGATTCAAAGGCCATCGGAATCCTCCTGGGTGTCCAGCCGTTCCAAGATCTGCAGCATTTCGTCGGTATCGATGCGGATCTGCGGCACGGGGTTAAACAACCCCGAATTGCAGCACCGGATCTCCATGACCAGCTGCCGCAGCCGCGCCAGGTCCGCCTGCTCCGCCGCATGGCGGCGGGCATTGCCCAGCTTGGCTTCCAGCTCATCCAGCGAAGCCTCGCCGTGTTTGATGGCGTCCCGCACCCCCTGGCGGGTGATGCCGAAGTTTTCGGCAATCTCGGCCAGGGAAAGATCTTCATTATAGTATTCGGTCAGGATGATGCGCTGTTTTTCGGTCAATACCGGGCCGTAAAAGTCCAGCAGCACCGAGTAGGCCAGATTTTTTTGCGGTTTGCCCGCCATGGCCTGCGCCCCTTCCCGTCTTGAGATGCCATGTAAAGTTTTTTTCTTTACATCCAGCCTATGAATTATAACAGGGTACCGGCAGAAAGTCAAGACCACAACCGCACTTTTTTGTCCTTTTCTCCCGGTTTTTCGCTCTTCAAAAAAAGTTGCAGCTCCGGGCTTTGTGGCGTGCAAAACCGCCGGAATTGTGGTATAATGAAAAGTACTTTGCCAAAGAAAAGTACTTTGCCAAAGAAAGGAGGTGTCCCCGTGCCGATTTTACGAAGTTATTATCAGGAAGTATACCGCTCTCCCGTGGTGCGGCTGGATGGGTATTCCGGCCGCCACAACCTGAATGCCAGCATTCTGGCCTATCTGGATTTCGGCGGTGCGACCGGCACTTCCAAAGACGGCCTGGCCGAGACCATGCAGGCCTTTGCCACCGAACGCGGCGACCTGAAACCCGGCATGCCGGTGGTGGAAGCCAGTTCCGGCAGCTTTGGCGCCGCGCTGGCCATCAGCTGCGCCACCACGGGGCACCCTTGCTATCTGGTGGTCCCCACCAGTCTGCCCATCATGCGGCGCAAGCGTCTGCAGGAACTGGGCGCGCGGATTGTGGCCTGCAGCGGCGGCGGACGCCGTGCCCTGGAACGGGTGGCCCAGGAGACCGCCCAACGATACGGCGGCTATTATACCCACTATTTTTCCAACGACGACAACCCCGAATACCACCGCCGTGTGACCGGACCGCAGATCCTCAAACATGCCGGCGAAAGCATTGACGCCATCGTCATCGGCGTGGGCAGCGGCGGCACCATCACCGGTGTGGCCGAGTACATCCGGGCCTGGAACAGCATGATCCGCATTGTGGCGGTAGAGCCCGCCGAATGTGCGGCCATCTCGGGGGGATTCATCGGGCAGCACGGTATTGCCGGTATCGGGCCCGGTTTTGTGCCGGAAAATTACAACCCCTACGTGGTGGACACCGTGCTGACCGTAACCACCGCCGATGCCGAGCGCGCGGCCCGGGAGGTATTGTTCTTTGACGGTGTGCCCGCCTGTGCCAGCGCCGGTGCCACCCTGGCAGCCGCCGTGCAGTTGATGGGAACCGGCAAAGCCAAACGCCCCCTTTGCGTATTTGCCGGACGTAAAATGTACGAATGATTGCTTTGTCGGAAAGGAGCGGAGGGAAAATGTCCCTGCATGTTTCTCGTATGGTGCCGTTGGCGATGGCCTTGCTGCTGTTGGGCGGCTGCAACCGCCAGCCCAAAGATGTTCTGGGTACCCCCATGACAACCGAAGCGGCTGCCACCGCCACCCCGGAACAATCCTCCACCCCCGACGGACTGGAGGATGCCGGTCTGTCGGTTCTTGGGTATGACGAGATCCGTGCCATCGCCCGGGACTCCGCCCCGGGGTTCGATCAGATGGACGGCTACTATACCATGAGCCAGGACGGGCTATGGGGCTTGATGCGTTCCGACGGCACCGAGGTATTGCCCTGTCAGTTTTCGGTGCCTCTGACCGGCTGTGCTTCCGCCGGTCTGGCCTGGCATGCGCTCAATGCCCCTTCCCTGACTGTGGAGCGACTGGATGAACTCAACGCCCAACTGCAGGCCGGCGGGGACGGTACCATGTGCTCCGGCGAGCATGGCGGCAGCTCCCGCTACTGGTATTACGACACGGATACCCAGCAGGTGCGGGTCTACGGCGGTATGGAAGTTGCCTCGGTGCAGGACCTGAGCGAAACCGACACCGCATACGGCAACTATCTGCCCTGTATGCTGGGTACCTACGTGGACGGCCAGGGCGATCCGGACTATTATGAGGCAACGGACCCGGTCACCGTCGTGTATGCCAATGCCGATGGGACCCTGCTCAACGACCAGAGCTACCAGGCCGGCAACTGTTTCTACGATCAGGCGCTGACCGCCGCAGAGCAAAACGGGAAATGGCTCTACCTGGACCAGAACGGTGCTGCGGTAACCGAAGCCGTCTACGATGCCACCTATGGCACCGCCGATACCTCCTACGCCTCTCCCCTTCTGAACGGCTATGCGCCTGTCTGCCGGGACGGGCAATGGGGATTGCTGGATGCTGCCGGCGCCGAAGTGGTTCCCTGTACCTACCAGGGCGCTGCCTGGGACGGCGGCCTCCTGTGGCTGCGGCAGGAGGATGGCTGGCATGCCTACACTCTGCCCGGTGTGGTCAAACCGACCCCCGCTCCCACGCCCGATCCGCTGGCGGAATTGCCCGACACCATCACCGCTCCTGACCGTCTTCCCGGCGACCAGGATCAGACCGTTTACACCACCACCCAGGACGGCAACCTGATGCTGCGGGCCGGTCCCGGCACCGACTATGACCAGGTGGGAACCATCCCGCCGGGGTCGGAAATTTCCTGTCTGGGATTGTCCGACGCAGCGCCCGACTGGATCCTGACTCGCTACGAGGATACCTACGGCTGGGCCAGCACCGAATATATGAACTGATCCCCTTTCCCCTGCCCTTTTGGGCAGGGGTTTTGTTTTTGGGCATATCCGCTTTCTTTTTCACATAGGATTTGACAGAAATTCCATGTGAGGAGGGAACCGGTATGAAAGGTGACCCGGAGGAGCGGGCCGTAGCCGTAGGGCGTTACATTGTGCGAAGCGGTGCCACCGTGCGTGCAGCCGCCGCCGTCTTTGGTGTAAGCAAAAGTACCATCTGGAAAGACCAGAGCAGGCTGCGCCACACCCACCCTGGTCTTTGGGCTGAGGTACAGACCGTGGTACAGCGCAACAAAGCCGAACGGCACCTGCGGGGTGGCGAAGCCACGCGCCGCAAATATTTACGCAAAGGACCTTGCGCCGGGGCACAGCGCACAGTATAATGAAAGATAAAAAATACAAGAAAGGGAACGTCATGAAACGAACGGATTATATCAGCTGGGACGAGTATTTTATGGGCATTGCCCTGCTTTCCGCCATGCGCTCCAAGGACAACAACAGCCAGGTGGGAGCCTGCATCGTCAGCCCCGAAAACAAGATCCTCTCGCTGGGCTACAACGGCATGCCCATCGGCTGCAACGATGATGATATGCCGTGGGAGCGGGAGGGCGATGATCTGGAAACCAAATATATGTATGTCTGCCACTCCGAACTCAACGCCATCCTCAACAGCCCCCACAACGATCTGACCGGTGCCCGGATGTATGTCACGCTGTTTCCCTGCAACGAATGCGCCAAGGCCATCATCCAAAGCGGCATCAAGGAACTGATCTACCTCTCGGACAAATACCACGACACCCACGCCAGCATTGCCAGCCGGCGGATGTTCAACATGACCGGCGTAAAATACCGTGCGTATCACCCCACCGGCCGGGAGATCCGGCTGGACGTGTAAAACAAAGAGAGGATTATATCCATGAACACCATTATCATCGGAATTGCGGGTGGCACCGGCAGCGGCAAAACCACCCTGACGGAACGGCTTCGGGATCACTTTGGCGCCGACGAAGTCAGCGTGCTCAACCACGACAGTTACTATAAACGCCATGATGAGCTGCCCTATGAGGAGCGCTGCAAGCTGAACTACGACCATCCCGATAGCTTTGACACCCCGTTGATGGTAGCTCACCTGCGGGAACTGCGGGCCGGTCACCCGGTGCAGGTACCGGTATACGATTATACCATTCACAACCGCAGTGACCGGACCGTACTGGTCAAGCCCGCGCCGGTCATCATTGTGGAGGGCATTTTGATCTTTGATTCTCCGGAGCTTTGCGATCTGATGGACATGAAGGTGTTTGTGGACACCGATGCCGATGTGCGCATTCTGCGCCGCATTGTCCGGGACGTGAAGGAACGCGGCCGCACGCTGGACAGCGTGGTGACCCAATACCTGACCACGGTCAAACCCATGCACGAACAGTTTGTGGAGCCCAGCAAGCGCAAGGCCGACCTGATCGTGCCGGAAGGCGGCCACAATCTGGTGGCGCTGGAATTGCTGATCAAGTGGGTGGCAGACCACCTGCGCGACCACGAAGAAGCTTAAACCGCAAAAGCGGACGTTTCCCTTGGGGGGAACGTCCGCTTTTTATTCTTCGGCAATCACCACCGCATAGCTGCCCCGCTCCTCGTAACACAGGGCGAAGCGGTCCCGGTCCACCTCGCTGATTTCCTGCATGGGATCCGCCAGATAGCAGGTTTCGGTATCATAGCCGGTCAAAACCAGACAATGGGAATTGCTGTAGGGCCAACTGCCGTTGGGCAGTTGGAAGGTGTAATTGTACAGCGGGTCACTGAAAGCCCGGGTAGTCCAGACCAGAACCGGTGTCCCGTTGGCCACCCACTGGTAAAGTTCTTCCACCGGCGCACCGCTGATGTCCAAGGCCTGATAGCCACTCCCCAGCTCTTCCAGATAGGCGTTTACAGCCGTGACCACCGCTCCCGGCAGACAGTAGAAAGCCAGTTCATCCGCCGGGTTGCCCATAAACTCCACATTGGGGTCCGCCTCCCAGTAGGGGCTGTGGGTGGGCAGGTATTCCTCAGCCAGCGTCACTTTATCCACCGGGAAGCCCAGATATTGCAGCACAATGGCAGCGGAGGTAATTTCACAGCCGTTGGGCAGTTCGGGATTCTGGTCAATGTTTTCCACCTCCAGTTGTGCACCAAAGGGCAGCCAGATGGAGGTTTCCGCCGTTTGCTGCAGTACGGACAACACGGGCCAGACATCGGCGGAAATGTCTTCCTCCGGCAGGATATAGGACATACGACTGCTGGCAGACGCCGTCTCTCCCGTTGCGGCATCCTGGGGGATGACGGCTGTGGCGCCGCATGCCGACAGGGCAGCCAGCAGCAACAGCAGGCCCCCCAAACGAAAACGCAGTTTTTCTTTCACATGGTTCCCACACAATCTTCTTGGTTATACAATCTTCTTTTCCTTTACGATATAACAATTGTGTGAAAAACGCAAGAAAAAACCCGGCGGGAATCCCCGCCGGGTTTGAAAGATTTGTGAAATTCGCCGGGAAATCGCTTACCAGAGGCTGACGACCTCGTTGTACAGGCCCTCGTAGCTCTTGGCGGAATTGGACCAGCTGAAGTCACATTCCATGGCACGGCGGACCAGAATCGACCAGCCCTCCTTCTGCCAGTAGCCTTCCTTGGCACGCCAGCATGCTTCGTACAACTCGTGGGCATTGTAGTTGGCAAAGGTGAAGCCGTTGCCAAATCCGTCGCCGGAGTCGTGGATGGAGTCACGCAGACCACCGGTCTCCCGCACAATGGGAATGGTACCGTACCGGCAGGACACCATCTGGGCCAGGCCGCAGGGCTCCGACCGGGAAGGCATCAGGAACATATCCGCACCGGCGTAGATTTGCTGGGCCAATTTGGCGTTGAACCCGATATACACACCCACACGGCCGGGGTTGCGTGCGCACAGCTCATTGAAGAAGTTTTCATACTGTGCCTCTCCGGAGCCGAGAATCACCAGTTCGATGCCCTGCTGCAACAAGCCCTCGGCAATGGCGCGGACCAGATCCACACCCTTATGACCCACCAGACGGGTGACCATACCCATAACCGGGCTGCCGTCCTTGTGCAGATTCATCTCATCCTGCAGGGCGGCCTTGCAGACGGCTTTGCCCTCTTGGAAGGTATCGATATCGTAGTTCTTGGCAATGTCTGGGTCGGTGGCAGGATTGAAGGCATCCACATCGATGCCGTTCAGGATGCCGCAGGTCTTGTACTGCTTCTGCCGCAGCAGACCATCCAGGCCATGGCTGAACCAGGGATCCAGAATTTCCTGCGCATAGGTGGGACTGACGGTGGTAACCTTGTCGGCCGTCTCGATGGCACCCTTCATGAAATTGGCGCAGCCATCATACTCCACCACGTGGGCATCCCGGGCGCCGATACCGCAGGTATCTTCCAGGATGTCCAGACCATACTTGCCCTGGTAGGCGATGTTGTGAATGGTAAACACCGTCTTGATTCGGTTGAATTTATCCAGATGGCGGTAGTACAGGTTCAGGTACACCGGGGTCAGGGCCGTCTCCCAGTCGTTGCAGTGGATGATGTCCGGCTCAAAGTCGGTGTAGAATAGCATTTCCAGCACAGCGCGGGAAAAGAACGCAAACCGTTCACCGTCGTCGTAGAAACCATACAGGCCGCTGCGTTTGAAATAGTACTCATTGTCGATGAAGTAGAACACTACACCGTCCCGCTCGGCCTTGAACAGACCGCAGTACTGGCTGCGCCAGCCCACCGGCACGCTGAAATTGGTCACATAGGTCAAGGTGTCCTTGAATTTCAGATCGCCATACAACGGCATGACTACGCGACAGTCCACACCGTCCTTGACCAGCGCCTTGGGCAGCGCGCCTGCCACATCGGCCAAACCGCCGGACTTGGCAAAGGGAGCAGCCTCGCTGGACGCAAACAAAATTTTCATAAGCACCTCCATACAGGCGATACAATCTAAAAAATGGGAGGACGGGCAGGCCATACGGTCTCCCCGTCCCCCTCATGTAAGCCGTCTCCGGGGAGAAGGAGTACAGCCACTATGAGCCTATCAAACGCTATGGTTTTTGGCGATAAATACCGGGAAGGTATCGGTACCGGTCAGCTTCTTGCCCTCGGTGATGTGGACATTCTTGTCGGTGACCACATATTCGACATCGCAATCCGGCTCGACCACGGTATCCTGCATCAGCACGCAGTTCTTGACCACGGCGCCTTTTTTGACCTGGCAGCCACGGAACAGCACACTGTTCTCCACCGTACCTTCAATCACGCAGCCGTCAGCCAGCAGGCTGTTCTTGACAGCGCTGCCCGCCAGATAACGCGTGGGGTTATCGTCACGAATCTTGGTGTAAATGGGCGCTCCGCCGAAGAGTGCTTCCATGCTGCCGGGTTCCAGAAGGCGCATATTTTCATCAAAGTAGCTCTTCATGTCCGAAATACGCGCTGCGTAGCCCTGGAACTCATACGCCTGCACGTTGAGCAGCTTGAGGTTGCGGGCCAGAATATCCCGCTCAAAGTAGACAAGGCCACGGACCGCCGCATCATGAATCAGGTGGATCAGGCTTTCCCGCTCGATCACGTACATGTTCATCGAGAGGTTCTGCTCGCCCAGACGGTAATCGTTGGAGAGGATCTCGGTCACACGGCCGGTATCATCAATGCGGATGGTGTAGTTGTCGCTGCGAGCACCTTCGGGAATGGGGGCGCGGTTGTAGACCATCGTCACATCGGCACCGCTGTTCACATGAGCATCGATGAGCTTGCCGAAGTCAAAGTTCACGGCGATGTAAGCATCCGACAGGATGACGTAGCGTTCTTTCTGGGATTCCAGCCAGGAGAGAATGCTCTCAATGGCATCCACACGGCCGGAGTACATCTTAACGCTGCGCTCGGCAAAAGGCGGCACAATGTTCAGACCGCCGCGTTTGCGGGTAAGGTCCCACTCACGGCCGGCCCCCAGATGGTCCATCAGGGAGTGGTAGTTTTTGCGGACGATGACCGAAACGTTGTCGATACCGGCATTGGCCATGCTGGACAGCGTAAAATCGATCAAGCGGTAGCGTCCACCGAAAGGAATGGAGGCCATAGAGCGCTCCGCCACCAGTTCGGGAACGAGATTATCATAGGTGTTGGCGAAAATCACGCCGAGAGCGTTGACGTTGCTGTTTACCATTGTTCCTCACCATCCTTTACATCGCTGGAGACCATTGCTTTGGGACCGACCGTGGCGCCTTTGCCCACGACAACACCGGAACCTACGGTGGCTACGTCGCCAGGCTCGGCAATGTTCAGGCCGCCTTCCGGCATGGCACCCACAGTAGCGCCTTCCTCGATCTTGACGTTTTCCGCCACGATGCAATGCTTGACGCTGGCACCGGCTTTGATAACGGTGCCGCCCATGACAACGGCAGCTTCCACGGTAGCGCCCTTTTCGACGACAACACCCGGGAACAGAATGGAGTTGTTCACGGTGCCGTCCACACGGCAGCCTTCAGAGATCATCGAGTTGACGATGGTGGCGTCGTTGCCGATGCGCTGGCAGGGCTGACCGGAGTTGCGGGAGTAGATCTTCCAGTTTTCGTCAAAGAGGTTGATGCCGGAATGGCTGGGATCCAGCACCTCCATGTTGGCCTGCCACAGGCTGGAGATAGTACCCACGTCCTTCCAGTAGCCGCTGAAACGGTAGGCATACATACGGCGGCCATCCTTCAGCAGATTGGGAATGACGTTCTTGCCAAAGTCATTTTCGGAGTTGGGGTCAGCTTCGTCCTCGGTGAGGTACTTCTTCAGAATATCCCAGTTGAAGATGTAGATGCCCATGGAAGCCAGGTTGGACTTGGGGTTCTTCGGCTTTTCCTGGAATTCGCTGATCTTGTCATTTTCATCGGTGACCATCAGACCGAAACGGGGCGCCTCACTCCAGGGCACTTCCATGACGGCCACAGAGAACTCTGCGTCTTTCTCCTTGTGGAAGCGCAGGAAATCGGAGTAATCCTGCTTGCAAATCTGGTCACCGGACAGGATGATGACATACTTTGGATCATACCGGTCAATGAAGGAAATATTCTGATAGATCGCATTGGCCGTGCCTTTGTACCAGTCCGAGCCGGAGGCCTGCTGATAGGGCGGCAGCACATGGACACCGCCATGCAGGCGGTCCAGGTCCCAGGGCTGGCCGTTGCCGATATACTCGTTCAGGACAAGCGGCTGATACTGGGTCAGAATACCGACGGTATCAATATCCGAATTGACGCAGTTGGACAGCGGGAAGTCGATGATGCGATACTTTCCGCCGAACGGAACTGCAGGCTTGGCGAGCTTTTGGGTCAGCGCATAAAGGCGCGAGCCCTGGCCGCCGGCCAGGATCATTGCGATCATTTCTTTTGCCATAAGATTTTCTCCCCTTAAAATTCTGGCTTTCGCCATTTCTTGACTAGATACGGGTTCACGATCTATCCATCACGCAGGGACAAGGCGGGCTTACGCCTGCGATTTGGCTTTGGTGGTGCGGCGCTTGGGGGCCGCTTCGGTTTTGGCTGCCGCAGCTTTCTTGGTCTTGGCGGCGGGCTTGGATGCTACCTCGTCCTCCTTCTTGGTCCGGGGCTTGCGGGCGGCAGGCACCTGGAAGTACAGGGTGGACAGCGGCGGCAGGGTCAGCGACACATGCTGTTCAAAGCCATGCATTTCGCCTTTCTTGCTGCGCACCGTGCCGTTGGTCACGCCGGATCCGCCATACTTGGGATCATCGGAGTTGAGGATTTCTTTATAGCTGCCGGGGTTGGGTACGCCCATCTCGTAGTTCTGGCGCAGCACCGGATTGAAGTTGCAGACGATCATGATCATCTTGCCGGCGGCATCCCGACGCAGGAATGCAATCACGCTCTGCTGGTTATCATCCGGCACGATCCACTGGAAGCCTTCCCAGCTGTAGTCCACCTGCCACATGGCGGGTGTTTCCCGATAGAAGTGGTTGAGGTCCTTGACATAGCTCTGGAGCTGGCGGTGTTTGTCATAGCCCAGCAGCATCCAGTCCAGCTGTTTCTTTTCATCCCATTCGATGAACTGACCGAATTCCTGCCCCATAAAGAGCAATTTCTTGCCGGGATGGGCCATCATATAGCCGTAGAAGGTACGCAGATTGGCAAACTTTTCTTCGTAGTCGCCGGGCATCTTGTTGATCAGGCTGCACTTGCCGTGCACCACCTCGTCATGGCTGATGGGCAACACGAAGTTTTCGCTGAAAGCGTAGAAGAAGCTGAAAGTGACCTTGCCATGGTTACCGGCCCGGAAAAGCGGGTCGGTTTTCATGTAGCTGAGCATGTCGTTCATCCAGCCCATATTCCACTTGAAATTGAAGCCCAGACCGCCGTCTGCCGCAGGTTTGGTAACCAACGGCCAGGCCGTGGATTCCTCGGCAATCATCATCTTATGGGGATACCGGCTCAGAATGGCGGTGTTCAATTTCTGCAGGAAGGCAATGGCCTCCAGGTTTTCTTTGCCGCCCTTGACGTTCTGTTCCCATTCGCCGTCGCGGCGGTTGTAGTCCAGATAGAGCATGCTGGCCACCGCATCCACGCGCAGGCCATCCACATGGTACTTTTCGATCCAGAACATGGCGCTGGAAATCAGGAAGCTGGTCACTTCGTTCATGCCGTAGTTGAAGACCATGGTTCCCCATTCCTTGTGCTCACCGCGGCGGGGGTTGGGATCTTCATAACAGGGGGCACCGTCAAACATGTACAGGCCGTAGGCATCCTTGGGGAAATGGGCGGGAACCCAGTCCAGAATGACACCGACACCCGCCTGGTGCAGCTTATCCACAAAGGCCATGAAGTCTTTGGGGGTGCCGTACCGGCTGGTGGGCGCAAAGTACCCGGTAACCTGATAGCCCCAGCTGCCGTCGAAAGGATACTCGGTGATGGGCAGCAGTTCCACATGGGTGTATCCCATCTCTTTAATGTAAGGGATCAGCTCGTCGGCCAGCTCAGAATAATTATAGGGAATACCGTTTTCCGGGTCTTTCATCTTCCAGCTGCCGGCCTGCAGCTCGTAGATCGACATGGGGCTGTTGATGATGTCCCGCTTTTCTTCCTCTTTGTTCCAGGCATCATCGTTCCAGGTATAGCCTTCGATCTCATAGACCTTGCTGCCGTTGGAGGGACGGGTCTCGGTATGGAACGCATAGGGATCCGCCTTGTAAATCAGCTCGTCCGACGCCGTGGTGATGCAGTATTTATATACATCATATTCTTGGATGCCCGGGATAAACAGTTCCCAGATACCGTCGGCCACCTTCTGCATGGGGTGATCCCCCGGTGCCCAGTTGTTGAAATCGCCCACAACCGCGACCGCGTTGGCATGCGGCGCCCAGACGCGGAACACCGCGCCGGCCTGGCCGTCCTGCTCACACAGATGCGCGCCAAAGTAGCGGTACGCCTCCTGATTGTTGCCCTGCCGGAACAAATAGATGGGCAAGTCAGAACTCTTGGGCGTCTGTTTGCCTTGCTTCAACGTAATCTCCCCTTTATGGAGTGTATTTGCACACACCCCTTGTATTTTGCTATTTCTATATTACCCGTTTCCTGCGTGAATTTCAAGTTTTTTCTGTAATAATCTGCTAAAATTTTGAGGCTTGTTATTTTCTATTTGTGCAAATTCGACACAAACCCTGTTACATTGTTGTATCGTTATACAAAAAAGCCCCACGCAAGGTACTTTTTACACCTTGCGTGAGGCTGTTTAATCATTATGCCCCGTAAATGTAATAGGGGTTTTGTCCGGTGTAGACGCTGCGACGGTTCCATACGGTATGGGAGGCCAGATATTCTGCCCAGGCGCGATACCCCGCTGCATTGAAATGCACACCATCCGTAACCTGGTAGTCATCCACCTGACTGCCATCCGCCGGGTTGGTCAGCACTTCGCGGATGTTCACAAAGTAGCATCCCTTGCGCAGCGCCAGGTTGGCCAGCAAATCGTTGACGGTGGCAATGCGGGCATTGTCCAGGCCAGGTTTGGACTGGACGACCGTTTCCTGCACGCCGGGAATGGCCTGAATATACAGAATCACCCCCGGGTTCAACTGTTCCCGCAGCATATCGATGAATCGCTCATAATACGCCAGGAAGCTTTCCTCGTTGCCCTGGGTTACCAGGTTGTTGGTGCCCACCAGAATGTAGACATAATCCGGCTGGCTGGCCACAATTGTCTCCATGGGGGTCTCGGTGGCTTTGGTCACTGCGTTGGTCATGGACATATTGTTGACGAAGCTGTTGACTCCGGCGCTGGTATACGTGGCATATTTGGCATTGGGGAAACCGGTCTGGTAAATTCCCAACCCGGAGGCAATGCTGTCCCCCACAAAGGTCACTGTATTAAAATATTCGTTGGTGACGGTGCCCAGCATGGGCACCCCGATCATACGGTGATCGGTATTGAGATACTCCGTGTCGATGGTCTGTGCCACCGGCGTTGCGGTATTCCATGCGGCGGTATCCACAGCCTGCACGATCCGTTCCGGTGTTTTGCCGGTAGCCGGTGTGGGTTGTGGGGTGGCCGCCACTTCCTGGGTGGCGGCACTCTGGGTCGCTGCAGGTGTTGCCACCGCGGGGGTCTGTGCCGGTTCGGCTTGTGCGCTGTCGTCATGCCGCTGCCAGAACCAGCCGGCCACCGCACAGATCAGCGCCAGAAGTACCAGCAATACCAACACCAGGCGACGCTTGCGGCGCCGCCGGGAAAATTCGTTACGATAGGTATAAAAATCAGCCATGCCAATCTCCCATGCTTGTTTTGGGTTGTATTGCGTTTATTATACCGCGTTTGGTTACCAGGGGCAAGGGGCGCATCAATCTTTTACAAACGTGCGCTTTTACCCCCGACAATCTTACACTTGACGCTTTGTTCTCCGCCCCCTATAATAAACATACAAACACTTTGTTGGAAAGGAGGCACTGCTCTATGGCGTGGATGATCGTATCGGACAGTTCCTGTGAGATCCGGGAACTGGAACGCCCTGCCGCCGGGGTACAGTTCGCCTTGGTGCCTTTCAAAATCCGGATCGGTGAGCGTGAGTATGTAGACCTGCCCACGTTGAACGTTCCGCATATGTTGCAGGCTATGACAGATTACAACGGCGCCAGCACCAGCGCCTGCCCCAGCCCGGAAGAATGGGCCGAGTATTTTCTGCAAGCGGACAACATCATTGCCATCACCATCAGCAGCAACCTTTCGGGCAGTTACAACGCAGCACTTTCGGCCCGGGAAATGGTGCTGGAAGAGCATCCCGAAAAGAAGATCTTCATTTTGGACACGCTGAGTTGCGCCGGTGCTTTGGGCGATGCCGCCGAGCTGGCCAACAAGCTGATCGGCGAAGGGCTGGACTTTGAGGATATCTGTTTTGCCCTGCAGAAGTTTGCCGATTCCACCCACATCCTGTTTGCTCTGGCCAGCTTTGACAACCTGGCCAAAAACGGGCGTGTCAATCGGGTGGTCGGTTTCATTGCCGGCCGCCTGAACATGCGCGTGCTGGGCCGCCGTACCCACGACGGCAAGATTGACTTTTTCTTCAAGACCCGCGGTGAAACCCGCGTACTGGCCCGGATTCTGGAGCAGATGGACGAAGACAAATACGATGGAACACATCCCGTCCTGATCAGTGAGTGCAACAACCAGAATGCGGCCAAGCTGTTGGAGCATGGCATCCGGACCAAGTGGCCGGATGCGCATATCCGCATTCTTCCCTGCTCGGGTCTGTGCAGTTTTTACGCCCAGGATCAGGGATTGATCATCACCTATTAAATGAAAAAGACGGCTTCACGCCGTCTTTTTTGTTTTTCTCTGGTCTGCGGGTTATGCCTGTTCCTTCTCCCTTTTACGGCGCAGCCGCTCCACCAGCGCCGCACGCTGTTTGTTCCAGCGTGCATCCATCTCGGGGGTGGCCGGCTCCGTGCAACGGGCAAAGCTCCAGTGCAGACCGTCCCGACGGCTGAGCTTGAACCGGACATACCAGTGGCCGCAATAGGGACATTCGCTGCGTGTGAAATAGCCCGTATTACCTCGTTTGAGCCAGACTTCATCGTGGGCCAGCACCGTACCGCACTCCGGGCAATGGACAGTGTTGAGTTCCGGCACGTTGCGGTAATCGTCGTGTTCAAACCGGTCCATAAACACCTGCACATCCCGGGCACCCTGTTCGGTCCCCAGCAGAGCTTCCCGCAGCATTTCCTCCTCGGTGGGATACGTGGCCAGTCCTTCGGCCAGCGGGATCTTACGGCAGATACGTGCCGTATAGAGGGCGTCATCCAGCGCATTGTGGAACGGCTCTTCCTTGGGGATTCCCAGGCGATCCACCACGCTTTCCAGCGTCATGCCCTCCCCTTCCTTGCGGGGGTAGGTCTGCAAAAAAATCCGCTGCAGGTCGTACCACCGCTCAGGCCAGCGCTCATCCAGCCCCACCAAAAAGAGGTTTTGTTTCAGCACCGGCACATCGTCAAGGCCCCACTCAGCCAGTTCCGCATCCGGCCCGGCCCAGTCCAAAAATTTCTGCAGTCCCGTTTTCATGGGCAGACCCGCATCCAGATCCCCCTGGGAGAGCCCCGTCACCTTGGCGATGTGATGTTGCAGCTTGCGGAAGATGCGCGGACGCAGGTTCACCTCAAAGGTATCCAGTACATCGCCCCGCTCGTTGATGCGCACCGCGCCGATCTGAATAATTTCTCCCCGCAGGGTCAACTCGGTGTCATGATAGGTAAATGTCTTGGGCTGATACCCGATATTCCATTCCAGGTCAAAAACGATCAGGTTCACGGATCAGTTCTCCTCGCTCAATATATAATGTTCCACGGCTTTGCCCACGCCGTCGTGGTCGTTGTCGTCAGTCAGGCAATCGGCGGCTGCCTTGACCGGTGCCTGGGCGTTGCCCATGGCCACCCCCAGTCCCGCAAAGCGGATCATAGGTAAATCGTTCCATCCGTCGCCGCAGGCCATTAGATTTTTGGCTGTGAGTCCCTTACTGCGCAGCAGAATGTCCAGCGAAGCGGCTTTTTCCACGTTGAGCGGCATCGTCTCGATAAAGAAAGGTTGCGAACGGTAAATAGACAATTTGCCCGCAAATTCCTGCTGCATCAATTCCTCCACATGAGGCATATCCACCGGATCCCCCGTGAGCAGCAACTTATGAATGGGATAGCGTACCTCTGCGGGCAGATCCGGCACTTGCCGCACCGGAATCTTGTTGATTCGCGCTTCTTCCTGCACATACGGGCTGTCCGGCTGTTCGGTGACAATTCCCTGGGCGTCGTACGTCAAGGGAACCACATTCCAGTACCGGCTGAAAGTGCACACCGGCTCGATGAGTTCCGGCGGAAAGGCATGCTGTACCAGCGTCTGCCCCGTCCGGCAATCAATGATCTTACCGCCATTGTAACTCAGGATGCAGCCACCATACTTTTCCAGCTCCAGTTCCCGTGCCAGTGGCTGGATCCCCACGGTAGGCCGGCCGCTGGCCAGCACAATGCAGACGCCCCGCCGAGCCGCCTCCTGTAAAGCCGCTTTTGTGCGCGGCGTGATGATTTTTTCGCTGTTGGTCAAGGTACCGTCAAGGTCCAATGCCAAAACTTTATACTGCATGTTTCCCGCCCCCGGATGTATTTACGCCTATTGTACCCTAAATGTACAGATTGTGCAAGCCGTAAACCGGTACAAGGCATCTTGACAACCTTGCACTGTCATGGTAAGATACTGGCAATGTAAGGGAGTAGTCGGCGCCACGGAAGAGCAACGGGGCGCAGTTCTGCCAACACAATGAGTCTTTGGACTCTGGCTTAACTTGAAATGACGAGACTTACCTGTTCTGTGCAATGCACGGGACAGGTAGGTCTTTTTTATTGTCAAAAACGGAGGAAATTGTATGTCACTGTTTGATCTCGTTCTCATTGCCGTCAGCCTTTCCATGGACGCTTTTGCCGTTTCCATCTGCAAGGGTTTGTCCGTGCATAAAGTTCAGTTCCGGCACGCTTTGATCTGCGGAATCTGGTTTGGCGGATTTCAGGCCGGTATGCCGGCCTTGGGTTACTTTCTGGGCGACCGTTTTTCTGCGCTGCTGACCCGGTTTGGCCCCTGGATTGCCTTTTTGCTGCTGGCTTTCATCGGCGCCAACATGGTCAAGGAAAGCTTTGGCGAGGACGAAACACTGGACGATGACTACTCTGCCAAAGCGATGCTTCCTCTGGCTGTGGCCACCAGTATCGATGCCTTCGCGGTCGGCGTCGGCTTTGCCGCCATGCAGGTGCAGATTCTGCCGGCCGTCGCGCTGATCGGCTGTATCACCTGCCTGCTCTCCGGCATTGGGGTCAAAGTGGGGGCCATTTTCGGAGACAAATACCGCGCCCCCGCGGAACGAATCGGCGGCATTGTTCTGATTCTGATCGGCTTGAAAACACTGCTCAGTGGCTTGGGTATTTTCTAACACATAAAAGAAAAGGGACGGAGTGAATACTCCGTCCCTTTTCTTTTTGACCGATTCCTTCTATGTATCAGACAACAAAACGGGTCAGCAGTCCGATGGCTATGCAGAGAACACCGGCTATCCTCACACCCAGAACCGCATTTTTCTCTCGATTGCTGTTTTTCCACCGTGCCGGGCAAACCGGATGCGCAAGACAGAGACAGCCGTACAACAACCATGCAAGATTGACCAGAATCCCGGCATGGAGCAGAAAGGCCAACACGTTGGCCATGACAATCAGCACAACTCCCGTCGCCAACAGCCGGTCAAATGTCAGCTTTTTCATATCACGATCACCCCGTACGTATCATTCTCTTTTCCTGGTGCTTTATTCTACCACGGTCCCAGACCTCCCCGCAAGGGACTTTCCACCAAGGCGCTCTGTCATTCCCTTTTCGTTTCCCCTTTTTCTTCCCTGTATCGAAGGTAAACGAATCATCGGTTTACTTTGCGGTCACTCCGTGCTATGCTTTGGTCAGTGGAAGGAGGCCCTTTTATGGATGCAAAAGCATTTGGACAGTTTTTGGCAGAAACACGCCGTTCCCGTGGGCTGACGCAAAGTGCCCTTGCCGAACAACTGCATGTGACGGATAAGGCAGTCAGTCGCTGGGAGCGCGGGCTTGGCTTTCCCGACATCAATACCCTGGAACCGTTGGCAGAGGCACTGGGACTGACCCTCACGCAACTGATGCATGCCGACAAGGGAGACGGCACCCCTTCCAATCAGAGCCTGGAAGAATTTTTTACAATGCTCTACCCCACTCGAATCGACTGGCGCTATGTCAGAATTGCCCTGTTCTGGTGCTGCATCGCGCTGGCGATATGGGCGCAATTCACGCTCCCCTTCTGGGTGAACGTTCACTGGCAAATCCAAAGCGACGGTGTGCTGGTTCCCAATGGTCGTTGGCCTTGCTTCCTTGTGTACCTGCTATGCATTGGCCTCAACGTTTTGGTAACGCAAATCTGGAAAAATGTTGGCCACAGCAATATGTCCCGCGCTGTTTTGCTTTGGTGGCGTACTTTCCATCCCAAGTTGGCTCCATGGGTGGAGCTCGGCTACCAGCTTCCTTATGCTTGGCTGGCCTTTTGTCCGCTATTTATCGAAACAACGATACTTATGTTTAACGGATAACAAAACAGCGGCAGGAATCTCCTGCCGCTGTTTTGTTATCCTTTGCGTAATGATGTTCCCTTTGAAAAATCGTTATGACAGATTCGTGTACTCTTCGTCAGAAACCGGCTCTCCCCATTCGTTGCTCGTACCCTCTCCCGGAACTTCAATGGCAATATGGCTGAACCAGCTGTCCTTTTTGGCACCGTGCCAATGCTTAACTTCCGGGGGAATGGTAATCACCGTGCCGGGAACCAGACTGACAGCGGGTTTTCCCGCTTCCTGGTACCAGCCTTCACCAGCCGTGCACACCAGAATCTGACCGCCTCCCTTGCGGGCATGATGAATATGCCAGTTGTTGCGACATCCGGGTTCAAAGGTAACATTGGCCAAAAAGACACCGCACTGCGGATCTGTCAGTGGGTTCAAAAAAGACTGTCCCACAAAATACTGTGCATAAGCGTCGTTCGGGGATCCGGCACCAAATACGTTTTGCTCTTCAAATTCTGCTTTGTCCTGCGTTTTCATTTCAATACCTCCCGGTGGAAATTTCAAAGAACAGAAACAAAAACCTGACAATAGCTTATTATTTATCAGCCTGATGCGGTACCACTTGTTTCTGTACTCTTATCATACAAGTTAAACCACACTTTAAGTCAAGTACTTTTTAAAAAAAGCCCCGTTTTTTATGAAGCGCGCCCTTTCTGATGGCCCGTGCTTGCAAACCTCCCGCACTTTTAAAACAGTCCGGCAGACCATTTTTACCTGGCGGTACGCCAGACGACAGGCAGGCGCTGCTCGATTCCCGCAAACGCAGGCCCGATAAGAATGTAATAAAAAGAAAAATACCTGCCCTTAATGAGCAGGTATTTTCTGGTGACCCGTGCGGGAATCGAACCCACGTTAACGGCGTGAGAGGCCGCTGTCTTAACCGCTTGACCAACGGGCCATATAAAAGAGAAGCCGGCATCTACCTATTTTCACAGGCCGTCTCCAGCCAACTATCTTCG
>ERZ1090868.82-NODE-82-length-50551-cov-27.630882_pt1 | contig 50551 bp, 53 predicted proteins | sample MGYA00478475_ERZ1090868 | MGnify/ENA primary metagenome ERZ1090868 (study PRJEB33644, sample SAMEA5815747) | chicken gut metagenome | biome: Chicken; feature: Gastrointestinal Tract; material: Caecum | place: Ireland | collected 2019-01-01 | study: A study of the...
CATGAAAACACCCCGGGTAACTCCGGGGTGTTTCTTTTTTTATAACATGAGTCCTACTTTTTGGCACATGGGAACCCCGCAGTAAGGGGGTTTTAGAGCAAATTTTTGACTCAAAAAGCCCAAAATTTTTCAAAAAAAGTCACGGTTTTGTCCGGGTTTTGTCCAAGGGGTCTGAAAAAATATCTCTCAAGTCCCTGTTTTGGAATCGCTTTATTCAGTTCTGCGATCGGTGTCATTTGAAAATCTCCCAATTTTCAAATTATAAAAATCTTGCAACAATTGAGGTGATCTGAAATGTCACTTCGTCATTGTTGGAAGAAATATCAAATTAAGACGACAACAACCTACAGATGGAATCGATATAATCTTAATGAAAGCAAAGAAGCTTATGATACCGGTGTCACATCAACAAAAAGTTTGTATACGAGAACTGTTCGTTTTTATTCAGGAACTAGAAATGACCCCGCTTATTATGGTAGTGGAGATCCATCGTCTTATATATCTAATGGGAAATTTGAAAGGCCAAGCGGTTATATTTCCGGTGGAAGCTATGTTCCCGGTAGCACTTCATGTGTCGGTCATATTAGTAGTTTGAGCTCTGAGCGCCTTGATGCAGGTAGTGACCCATATCGATTGATAGTTAATATGTCATCCGACCAAGAATGGCCTTCGTCATATATGGATCAACTTCAATACCATACATCCGGAACATCAACTGGAAATCAAGGACAATTCGAAGTTCATAGATTTCGGATCCAAACCGTCTATTCACAGGGCAGTTCAAATGGGACCGTTACATCAACTAATCGCTCAGCATATCCTGATAATGACCGAAAAGGCAACTATTGGTATCGATATTCAAAATCTAGCACAACACAATCCGCTGGCGATTATATCGAGGATGTGATTGGCTCCACTGAATCCCAATACCCAGCTAACGGCGTCTCCGGTTCCTACTGGTATGTATACCAAGGATCGGACTCTATCGATCCTGTAGCAGTAAACCTTTCCCAGTCAAGTGGTCTGTATGTTGGATTACCCATTACCATCTCGGTAGATCCTTCTACCTCCAAGGTATATGGCGGTACTGTCTCATATCAGTACCAAGTCCAGATCAATAACGACAGCCAATGGATTACGCTTGGAACCACTACGGAAACAAGTTATTCATATACCATTCCTATTGGAGCTACCAACCTGCAGTTCCGTGTATTGGCATCTGATGATCTGGGATTCACATCGACTGATTATGTCAACAGTGCTTCGGTTTCTGTGGTGGCATTTAAACCGGGTACGCAGCAGGTTCTTCACAGGAAGAATGCTTCTGGGGGTTATGATGTGATCTGGTTGGAGACCGACAGTGAAGTAGTGATTCGACCCGATGGAACCACGCTGGAGGCTACTTTAGCCGATATTGAATCCAGATTGTCGGGATTGGGGGTGTAAGACGGATGAGTATACGGTACGTGTGGGAACGATATAATAAAAAAACAACATATGAAGCTAAAAAGACGCGACAGTCAACCATTTTAACGGTATATACAGGCAGCACTGGAGTTGGCAACGATCTTTTATTCACTATGTCGATAGATAGTCCACCAACTATTGATCCAGATACAGGTAAACTTATTTTTGAAAACAAAAGAGTTGACATAATAGGTTCTTCCAGTATGTCGGACGATAGACCTGCATCTGTATACTGCCCGTGCCTGCCGTGTGAAAGTGAAACTCATGAAATGCCAGAGCCGACATCATGGCTGGAATCTCCAGATGGAAAAGGTTATTGGGTCCATGATTCGCAAGATGAGGGTACTATACATCGGTTATTTCTATCGAATATACCATACCCACAGAGTGGAACAAAACCAGACAAGTCTCTAAGGGAATATGACTATTGTGTGCCATCTAGAACAGGAGTAGGTCAGGGTGCACGTAATGGTTCTGTTGCTGGATCAACATCTTCACAATACCCGTCCAATGGAGTATCTGGGGAGTATTGGTATGTGTATTCCGGTACTGATTCCATCGATCCTGTTTCTATCTCAACACCAGTAAACAAGTGGCTCTATATTGGACAACAACTTACCATAACAGCCTCACCCTCTACATCGATCAAATACGGTGGAACCATCAGCTACCAATATCAAGTTCAATTGAATGATGGTAGCTGGACCAACATTGGATCCAAAACAACTGCTACGTCAATTAACTATACGGTTCCGGATGGTACGACTTCGATCGCTTTCCGGGTACAAGCTTCTGACAATATGGGCTTTACTTCTGCGGATTGGATCCAGTCGGAGACCTATGCAGTAAGCAAGTTTGTACCCGGTATTGGGATGAAAATTCATCGTATGAATGCAAGCGGTGAATACGAAGTCGAGCATATGGAAACTGATACAACTGTGGTTCTGATGAACTCCGGAACTACCTTGGAGGATGAGTTGGTGAAGATTATTTCGGAAATTGAAAGACGAGGTGGGTGATATGGCTACACGATATGTGTGGAATAAATATACTCTAAAAACATCATACCGTCCGGTTTATCAGTGGAACCGGTGGCATACAGTTCTTAAATCAGAATTGGTCCGAGGTTCAAGTGTTGGTTATTATGTTGGCAGTGGATTGTCAAGCACTTTTGTTTTTAGTGGATATTATATATCAAATAATAAGATTGTACCAACTCAATATAAACAAGCTGCTGATGGTCTTCCCGGAACAGATGCACAGATATATAAATGGATGGTTGATAACGGCATTGATGGGGAACCGCAACCATCACCAAGCTGTTATGGTCCAGCAAATACGCCATCACCTGGATCCACGTGGGAAGGATCATCATATGATTATTATATAGATGACGCAATTCATGGAATGCTGGAAATGTATGAGTATACTCCACAAACCGTAACTACAAAAGGCGATGCTGCTCCGGGAATCTCGTCCTATAATAGAAATCAATATCCAGATGATGGCGTATCCGGAAGTTATTGGTACGAATATAGCCATTCATTTAACGAAACGGTTTATTCGCAAGGATCACTAATTGGTGCAATTTCTGATGAAACTTCCAATACATATCCAAACAACAAATATTCTGGATCGTATTGGTATAAGTATTCTGGCTCCGATACCATCGATCCAGCTTCCGTATCATATGATTCGGAACAAGTTTTGACTCAGCAAGTGACTATCCAAGCAACAGCATCTACTGGTAACAAATATGGCGGAACGATCACATATGATTACCAGGTGTGTATTGACGGTACCAAATGGATTGACGTTGGATCTTCCACGGAACTCACCATGAACTACACTATTCCGGAGACAGCAACCCAATTCCAAGCTCGTGTGCGTGCCAGAGACAACATGGGGTTCACTTCTACCACATGGGTTACTGGACCTCTCGCTACTGTGCGTCCTCCCTGGATAAATACCAGACTGCACAGAATGAACGGAAAAGGAACTTATGATCTGGTTCACTTCATGACCTCTGCTGAAAATGTGGTCCATAACAACACCAGCAACGTACAAGCTGTTATCGACAATATCAAACAACGACTTGGCCTGTCGTGAAACATACCCAAGAACGAATTAACCCCTCCCATTTACGGGAGGGGTTATATTTTTCGGATACTCTTAAAGACCGTCAATATACACACGGATAACATGATACTTCAGCGTAAATACTGAGATTGCCAAATCAATAGAATACCACTGCACAACACATATATCCTGAGTAACTAAACTCAGTATAGCCACTTGCACAAGTTACAGTACACGATGCAGTGTCTTGCGTATACGTTTTGCTTCCAGATCCGCATACAGCTAACTCACTATTACCAGCAGCATTGTAAATAAAATAAAAAGTTGATCTATATCCACTGTGTGTGACTGTTATTATAGACTCTTTAGATCCGGACAGTTTGTATCCACCGGTAACATGGAGGGTGTTACTGCTTGATGCTTTATATGCCAGTTCTTTTCCATGTATCCATGCCTTACTTTTACCGATAATCAACTTCGCTAGGATTCGTGATATTACATAGCATACACACTGTAGTCGGCTTCAATATTGATGGATTCACCAACACCAATAAAACTTGGACTAGCAATGATCTTCAGGTACTTGATGCGAGTTATATCAGCAATCTGATCTGTTGTTAATCGTTCCCCATCATACGGTCTCGATCCACCCCAATAATAGCAATGCGTAAAATCCGGATTGCTTTCATTGGTGAATGCTAATAACTGAATGTATGTCGATGCTCGCAATTGACAATCAATGTTAATATTTCCTCCCATACTTGCTGGGAATTCAAACCCAGCAAGTGCATATTGGTCAGAGATGTTGATCGCTGCTCTGGTTGAATCGCTTAATCCAGCATATACGTAAATTGCAGCATTAGAATCCATCAACGCTCCAGTATGTTGGATCTTCATGCGTTTTAACCGAGCATAAAATATTGATGCATCTGGATAATCATTCAAATCAATGCTGCAGATAGATACTGCTGTACCGCCTTTTACAGCACCAACAAAAGTATCGGAGGCGATGGTGGTTATACCGCCAGACGATGGAACATCTTCTTTGTATGCTAATTCTTTACCCAATGCGAATGCCTTGGTGTTTCCCAAAACATATTTCAGGACTCACCAAATAAAAACATCCCCCTCCCTGGTTATGGGAGGGGGATGTTTACTGAGACCTTTTAGGTTGAAGAGCAGTATCTTACTGCTCGGGGGTCACAGAGAAACCAGGATCGATCTGACCCATGTTCTCCAGCCACTCCTGACGGGCAGGACCAGAGACAGGACCGGGATCCTCGGAGGTCTGCATCAGAATCACCATACCATCGCAGTCACGGGGATTCTTGTTCCACAGCTCCACGAGCTTCTTGTAGTTGGCCTGGTTCTTGCGGTGCCACTCGTTGATCTCGGAAGACACACCAGCGTTGGCCTCGGGATCAGTCGCATCATACTGCTCCTTCAGCTTAGCCCAGTCGGGCATATAGCGGGGGTCCAGATCCTTCATGATGGGATCGACCTCACGGCCATGACGGATGTTGTTGATCAGCATGGAGCGACCAACACCCACATCCACGTTGTTGGCGTTCGCCATAGCCCAAGCGGCAGGAGTAAGCAGGTCCCAATTCAGAACGGTAATCATTGTCTACTTCAGTCCTTTCTGTGTACACATTTTTGACTGGCATCTTGCGATGCGGGGTCTATAAAGATGTCCGTGTCAAAAGGGTCGATTCGACTGATTAACGCTGCTTATTTTAACAACCATATAGGGTCGTTGTGAGAAACATTTGCGCGTCTTGCATCTGGTCCATTTGATTTCCTCCTTTCTTTCGGTACATGTATCCGGTGGGTTTGTGCAGGCCCACCGGATACGCCTTTTTCACTCAAAAGTAAACGGCATACAGTTCTATAACACAATTCTATTTCGTTGAAAAACGAGATATAAATTATAGATGTGAAGCAAGAAAGTGTGGTGTTTCAAGAATGAGTAATAAGCATGGAGTCGGCATCTCCAACATTCTGAAAAATATAAAGGAAGGTGATGATCTAACCACACTGGAAGTGATGTATTATGATACATTTCGTCATCGCAACAATCCAAACGAGATTGTAACTGCGAATAAAAATGCTATGTTTATCGTCTATAAAGATGGTAAACATAAGAAATATGTCCAAGCAATCGTAGATCCGAAGATGCGGATCTACTTTGTCAAACCGGAATATCGGGACTTTACAACACCAAGAGAGTATCTGGAGATTGATAAGTGTTATCATGTGGATACGACGCCCGCTGGTGTCTTGAAAGCAATTCGCAAGGAAATGCAGCAATCCGATGATCCGATTACGCAAACCATGCTCAACATTGAGCGATATGCATTGGCAAGCAAAATCAAGGGTGCTGCAAAAGAGATTCTGAAATGGCCATACACCATGTTCTCCGATCTGGACATTGAATCCTATTACCGGATTATGCTGGGCTATCACTACAACCAATCGCATGGTCATACTGTGGACAAGTGTTTCCTGGATATTGAGTCTGATATCTATGGATTAACATCTTCTGAGACTGCGATGAATCTGGATAAAACCAATGCCTGTACGCTGATCTTCCATTTCGATGAGAACGGTGCATATGGCGGAAAGAAGACACAGGTCTTCACTTTATTGCTTCGAAACTATGAGCGATATCCCCAGCAACAATATTTCGAAGAGCATCTGGATGCGTTCATCGAGGAATGCCATGAACACTTCGATCAACAAACCATCATCAAGGATGGAAAGAAGAAAATCATCGACTGTACAGCGGATTATCATATCCTGCTGTTTGATGAAGAGATTGACCTGTTGAAGCATATCTTCAAGTTGATCAACTCCTACCGTCCGGATACCTGTGAAGTGTGGAATATTGCATACGATATTCCAAAGCTGTATGCACGATTGGAACGAAATGGAATCTATCCACCGGATGTCATGTGCGATCCCGCATGGCCAAAGGATTATAAATGGGTGGAAATGTCCATCGATAACCGACCAATCGATATTGCGGAACGTAAGACATCCATCCGTATGGCATCCACTACCATCTATATTGATCAAATGCAATCCTATGCCGGTATTCGGAAAGGACGAAAAGCATATGGGTCTTCCCGGTTGGACAACATTGCCAAGATTGAACTTGGGATGGGCAAATGGGAATTCAAACCGGGTGTCAATGTAACCAACGCCTGCATCAAGGATTATTGGAATTTTGTTCTGTACAATATCCGCGACGTTTGGTGTCAGGATTTGATCGACGTGGTAACCAATGACACCATGGCAATGATCTACGATATGAATCAGTCGTTCTGTCCGTTGAAGTCTTTGTTTAAGCAGGTAACCTATCAGAGACAGATCTATTACACCCAGAGACTGAACCGTGGATTTATCTCAGGGAATAACCCGAATCTGGATTATCTACATGGGGATTCTGAAGAGATGGCAGAATGGCGAGCTGATATGGAAGAAGCCCGCAAGAGACGAATGGCTCTGGATGGTGAGAGCGAAACGGATGAGGAAGATGATGCAGAGGAAGAAGAGTCTGATGACGATACCGAGATGACCGAAGAAGAGAACGAAGATGATGACATTGTTTCAGCTGAAGACGCTACAGCAAAAGAGATCCTGAAACAGACGTTTGACCCATATTGGGATGATCCAAGCAGAGAACTAAGGTTGATGGGCGGTATGGTTGGCAATCCGGATAACAACATTGCCAATGGTACCGAGATCATTACAGGCATCAAGTCCAAGCACATCTATGACGATGTGTTGGATATGGACTTTGCATCGGAGTATCCCTGGGCAAAGTATACTCGATCACTCAGCAAGTCTACCCAGTTTGGTCGGTTGATCATTCCGGGAAAGATCTCTGATCGACAGAATTGTTTGCCGCTTGGTCAACAGAAGCGACAGGAAGACCAGAAGTATTACACCAACAGTTCCGAGTTCATTTCGGATTATATCTCTGGCGATGTCATCTCGTTTGCAAACGTCTGGTTCGGCTTACCTACTGTCACCGAGATGAACGAGAAGCTGAGAAAGAAATATGGGTTAGTGAAAGAGGAGGAATCTTGATCATGAAATTCCGTGGAAAGGATTATGGCCCAGCGATGACCAGACAGGTTCAATACGAAGAAGGAAAAGGTTTGGTATTAAAAACCTGGTTCAGCGATTATGAAAAGTCTGTTGATATTCGTATTGACGCCGTCGCTGCAGATAAAGCAGTTGCAGAAGCTGTTGCAAAATTGACCAACGAGGAGGGATTATAAATGGGCAAACCACATTGGTATATCAAGACTTACGTCGGTGACAACCCCATTCGCGTAGAGGGTAGGTCTACCAGAATTCAATTGCTGGAACGTCTGAAAGAGTATCATTCTCTGGAGGACTTTGCACCAAATAACTCTCTGGAAAAGCGAGACAATGTCACCATTGCAATCATGTCGAAGTCCAGCACTGGAATTCGCAATATCCACATGATGATCACAACAAGTCCCGGTCAAATCAGAGACCAAGATGTGGATATCTACGTACCGATGAAACCCATCATATTCCATGGATGGTTAACACCGCAACTCACTCGGGAATTGGTGTTGGAGTTCCCATATATTCATTGGCATAACTACTCGAATATGTTTGATACCGCAATCAATCGGCTTGAGCTAACGTTTACCATAAATGATATCATCAAGCTCGCAACACAAAAAAGGTGGATATAATAATGCCACAAATTGAATTGAAACCATTTCTGGATCTGATGCGTCGGGCAACCAAGTGTAAATTCAAATCGATCTTCATGGTCAACCACCTGTTGATCCAGTGTTATACCGTAGATATCGACTCCGACATCGGGTTTCATTACATCTGTCCGATCCCCAAAAATAACCCGGCGTATGAAGACTCGTTCTATGACTGTTTGGTGGAACTTCGGCCATCGGACATCCTCAAAACTTATAACGTTGGGCACAAAATACTACTGAATTTCAAAAAAGAGAACAAGCTGAAGCCAAAAGACGTATACGAAGAAATGTATGTCCAACGGAAAGAGGATGCTTTGGAGATCAAGTTTCTGTTCTATCAACAAGAGCATCTGCTGACAACACACAGCTATCTGACTCCATATCCGATTGACCAAACAGAACCAGCGGCAGAGAACTGTGTAAAGACACTGGAAGCAATGGCGGATCGAATCAAACCAGGTGGATCCTGTGTGATCCTGGATGGACTTCGTCTTGGTCTATTGCAGAGAACTTTGGAATCTGTCCAGATTTATCATCATGTGATCAAGATCAATGGAACGAAAGTCCGTCTGCCGTTGGCAAAATCTATGTTCCTGGGGAACAAGCAATTTGATCAGTTTCTGATCACAGTGCAGGAAACGGTTATGAATGATATCTATCTATACACGATTGCACTGACCAGAAAAGGAATCACAGAATGTTTCGTTGGATATCTACAGAATTATTGAAAGGAGCGTTTGATGCATTACGTACAAAACATTGCACCAGCAGCAATTGTGATTGTGCTTTTCATCGGTGGATATTTGTTTATCTCAAAATAAAATATGGGGTGGATTATTCCACCCCATATTTCTTTTTTGTTTTATACCAAACTGCTGTCAATCAAATAATACACGGACATATTGCCATTAAAATATCCTAACGAATACGGTCCGACAAACATCCTAAAACGAACCGATGGTTTGGCCATGGGTATTGAAAAACAGGATGTCATATTTGCTTGGAGACTTCCGGTATTAACTGCACCAGAAAGACGTGGCACCTTAAGTTCGCTCTCTTCACTAATGCGTATATAGGTATCGCCTCCAACTACTACATTTGGAGTGTCTACCTGAACATAGCATCCCATATATGCATCCTTATCGAAGGCAGTAGTACAATCCATCTTAACACTAACAATAACTTTCATTGCGATTGCTGCAAATGAGTTGATTATAACCTTATTACTATCACCTGTCATTATGCTGCGATCTTCCCTATTATCGAGTGTACGAGTAAATGCCGTTTTACCAGCATATTTCCACTCGAATGATACACCAGAACCGCTATCTCCAACATATGCAAGTTCTTTACCATGAATCCACGCTTTTGTATTTCCAACAACAAGTTTTTGTAGGACTGGAATTAATATCTATGCAATATATAACCCAACACACGGATTAGATGACGCACTACCGGATCTTGATCGAGTCACAGTTAATCTATTTCCAGATAGTGATACACTATAAGTTGATCCACTAAATCTATATGATTGAGTTACTGGTATATTCGTCATATTTGCTAACGAGCGCCAAACGGCAAAACAAGTGTGAGTAAAAGTGACAGTAGTAGTTGCATTCGCTCCTTCAGGGATGTTTATTGTTCTACTTTCAGATCTTATTGATACACTACCACTTCCACTCTTATCTATTAAATTTTGCACATAACTTTGCAACCCACTGATTTGACTAGTTGTATGCGTATGTCCTTCAGTAGATAACGCTTTGCCTCTGATAAAGCCTTTTGTTTTTCCAATAATGAGCTTACTCAGGACTCAACAAACAAAATACCCCTCCCATATCATTCGGGAGGGGTATTTTTATCAAGTTTCATTGAAGTTGATGGTCAGTACCAGAGTTACATCGGGATCCCCATTCTTCTTGGGAAGAATCGCATCAATGCGAGCCTTATAAGCTTCCAGATCTTCACCCTTCTTATAGGTAAATGTCTGGTCTCCAGATGTAACAACAAGAGACTCAAAGCCACCAATTTCCGAAATTGCTTCGAAGAGACCCTTACTGGTGATAGTTCCGGAGTGTACTTCGACATTATAATCGTTATTTTCGTTCTCTGTGACAGTACAGTCGGACATCGTTTCGATCGCCTGATCAACAATGGTCTCCGGGTCCGTTACATCGTTGATGGTAACGATATCAATGATGTCGGAAATGTTGACACGGATCATTTCCGCATCATACTCATCCGAGCTATCAATGATCAGCATACGCGGAGTAATATAACGCTCCACATAAGGCTCCGGAGGACAGCTGTTGGAAGTGTTGTTATTCGCACGAGTATCCGCAACGATCGCCCGAATACGGCCGCTGATCACGGTCTCCGTTCCAAGGTTATTGTAACGCAGATCTCCGAGCACGTCATCTTCATACACCGTTACAACTCGCTTGGTAAGCGTCAGGGTTACGCCAACTTTTGCGCGTACAGTCGTAGCCATAGGTTTTGTCAAACCTCCTTAATGTGTTAATCTGACAAGAATACCCCTCCCCGTTTTATCAGGGAGGGGTATTTCCTGTTACCAAATGAATTACACGGCGAAGTTAACCGTCAGAGTGAGGGTAACCTGAGGATCCTCATTGGAGGTAGGCAGCAGAGTCTGGATCTGCTCCTTAAAGGTATCCATCACGCCGTCGTTGGTGTAGGTGTACTCGGTGTCACCATCAGAGACCTTCATGTCAGAGAAGCCGTTGATCGCAGCAATCTGATCCAGGAAGTCCAGGCTGATGGTGCCGTCAGTGGTCGTAAACGCAAAGACGTTGTCAGACTCCTCATTGGCACCGGGGATGCCAGCCATGATCTTATCCAGCTGCTCCTCGGGAGTCAGGTCAACCGCGATATCGGTAGCGTCAGTCTTGGACGCAGTCCGACCAGCAGGAACCGTGAGCTTGGGCTCATCAGCCAGATAGGCAGACTGAACCACCATCTCGGTGTTACCAGTCAGCTCAACCGCATAAGCACCAGTGGTATTCACAGCATCGCCGCCGGTCTTGTTGTCGGTACCAATCCGGAAGTCAACCTCAGTGGTGGAACCGGAGAAGTCGCAGTTGGCAATGGTGACCTTCTCGACAGAGGCCTCACCAACATTCTTGGGAATGTCAGAAGCGCCAGCATCGGAAGCACCGCCACGCTGGGTAACCTTGATCGCGGCCTTCTCGCCAAGATCGCCGGTGAACACAGTGCCGTCAATGTTGACAACCGTGCCCTGAACGGCAACCAGGTTCAGGTCGATGGCGTAGTCGCCCTTGGTGTTGGGATCATCCATGGCGCCGGTAGCGCACTCAGAAACCGTACCACCGGTGATGTCCAGCACCTTGATGTTGGTACCATAGATCGCCTTAGCAGTGTAGCCGGTGATAGACACATTGTCCAGAGTCAGGCTGCACTCCATCTGATCGTTGTCGGTCTGGTTCTGAGAAGTGATGGCATAACCATGAGACCCGCCACCATTCAGGGTCAGATCCTTCAGGGTCAGAGCCGTGTTGGAGGCACCAGCGGCAGCACACTTGATGTAACCATTCAGCGTGTGATCGCCACCGTCAATGGTCAGGTTGGCACCCACAGGAACCGTCACGACCTCAGTCAGATCAGTGGTCATCGCAACACTGGCGTTGGGAGTATTCTTCACAACATCAGCCAGAGTCTCATAGACGACACCGTCGCCATTGATGGAACCCAGGCGGCTCTTATCGGTCGTATAGAAGATGAAGCCCTTCAGAACCTCACCATAACCCTGGACCTTCTCAAAGCCGGAAGCGGTGATGACATCCTGGTCGGTGATCTCCGTATAGATCTCAACATTCTCAGCCAGCGTACCGGAATTGAAGGTGAAGCTGGGAATAGACCCATCAGAGCTCTTATCGACGTTGATACCGCCCCAGGGGTTGCCCTCGGTATTGACGTTGGTAGAAACCACAGTCGCACCACCGATCAGAACACCGAGCTGACCATTGTTCTTGGAGGTAACGTTCTCCAGAGTACCATTGCTGTTCAGACCATAGACAATGACACCGGCCTTATCCTTGCCGTTGCCCTCGATGGTAACGTCCTTGATCGTACCGGTGGTACCAACGATACCAAGCACGTGGTTCGCACCCTCGCCAATCCAGTTCTCGGGATCCGCGGTGATGGCGAAATTACCACCGTTGAAGGTAACGCCATCGGGAACCACAATGACAGGAGTGTTGACGCTGGAGCTCACGGCGGCGTTGTCAACCGTGATGTTCTTCAGCAGCTTGATCTCATCGCCGGACACAGCGTTGGCAACGGCATCCGCCACAGTCTCACAATACTTGTCGGTGCCGATGGTAGCCACGCACTCCAGCTTGGTTGCATCGGTGGTGTAGTAGATGAAGCCCTTGAGCGTAGTGCCGAAGCCCTGAACCTTGGTCATGGCAGGAGCGGTCACCACGTCCTGATCCGTGATCTCGGTATAGACCTCAGCCTTCTCAGCGAAGACACAGCCCTCGCCAACGGTGAAGTGAGGAGCAGAACCGTCGGAGCCCTTGTCAACATTGACACCGCCCCAAGCGTTACCGGAGGTAGTCAGGTTGGTTGCAGACACGGTTGCGCCCGCGACCTGAACACCACAGTTGCCGCAGTTCTGAGCAGTGATGTTCTGCAGAGTTACGTTGGTACCATTGCCGTAGCAAACGATACCAGACTTCATCTTGGAATGACCAACCAGAGTGACGTTCTTAATGGCAGCAGTACCAGAGGTCACACCAATCAGGTGGTTCATGTTGGTACCGCTCCAGGACATCTCGTTGGCAGTGATGATGTGGCTGCCGCCATCAAAAGAGACATTGGTAGGAAGCGCGATCACGGGATTGTTGGCAGCACCAGTGGCAGTGCCATTGCCAAGCAGCAGATCCTTCTGCAGCTCGATGGTCTCACCGGGCTGCGCACCGGCCAGAGCTTCCGCCAGAGTCGCATACCGACGACCGTTAACAATCGCCTCGGGATCAGCAATCACGTCAGAACTGTACACCAGCGTATAGGTCACAATGGCGTTGCCGGCAGTCAGCTCAATGGCGACACTGACCGGATCCGCAGTATTGTCATACGGAATCACACTGTTCAGGAACGTCTTCAGACCCTCAATACCAGCGGGAATCTCAGAAGTCTCCTGAGACTGCTCACCAGCGGTGATCTTGACCTTGGTCAGTTTCTGAACCTCGGCCACAGCGGACAGAGGATCAAAATTCAGACCCTCATCGTCGACCACATGGCCAACCACCGTATAGGCCTTATCACCCGTATTGGCGACGGTAACATCCGTGTGCTGATAGCCGGTCAGATACGTATCAATCTTCTGGAACTCCTCGTCCTGATTGAAGTACGTGACCTTGAGCGTGTACACCAGAGACGCACCGTTCTCAGCAGTCAGGTTCAGATTACCGTTGGTACTGGATCCATTCGTATTGGGCATAGTGTTGAGCACCCCTTTCTGAAATGTTGTATAAGTGGATTCGTCTCCAACGATCAGTGTATAAGACTGGTTCCCTGCTGTATATACAACAGATTTCAATCCGTCAACTCCAGACAAGAACGGAACCAGTCCGATATCCAAATCATTGGTGGTATCAATAGCGACGGTAACCGTATTGTTGGCATCATCTACCACAATAGAGGCAATCCCGTCGTTACTAATTGAATTGATGTAGGTGGTAATCTCTTCTTTGGTTGCGGAAATCCACGCTTCCTGATCTTCATCATACAGTTCCAGATACTTCAGCATATTTGCATGAATGATCCGGACTTCTCCCTCTGCACTTTCCAGAAGCAGCAATTCAATGTCATAGTCTTCTGCAGTGACATCAGCCATACCACAGCCAGCATTCCAATAACCAACCGTGGGGATGTTGTCATAGACTTTATCTCCACGATTCAGCTTGTTTTCTCTGGCAGACAGCTGGATTCCCCGGAGTACGCCAGTAAACGGTTGACTTCCGGGCATATCTTCCGTTACATCAGTCATCATGTCGCCAATGCGGAATACTTTGGATTGCGTTTCATTCTGGATCAATACAGAAACAATCGGTACACCATGAGTGGGCATCTATTTTCAAACCTCCTTTTATATTCGGTATCTATAGAGATGTCACGGATTTTTGGGGAACAATTCTATAAGCTGGATGGATGATATTCGTAGGCGAACCTCGGAGATTGTCCACATATTGCTTTCTCTGAATATTTAAAGGAGGTATATGATAATGGCGTATAGCGTAGGTAGTCCTATCGTTGCTGCGAACATTGTGACCGGTGATACGGCAACCGCGGTTGCGGTTGGTGACAATATCACGGTAACGGAGCAGAGAGGTGCTTCTGAGCGTGAAGTCACTGGTAAGGTCCTGGCCATTGAGCTTGGGAACAAGCCCTTCTATGGTAAGCGCGCTCATGAGATCTATGATGGTGTTCCTGTCAGCGAGTACAACAACCCTGTAGCCACCATGATCCAGAATGCGGCTGATGCCATGGAGGTCAATGCGCTTCTGGTTGAGGTTCCTGCTGAGGAAGAGGATGGCACTGCTACCCATACTCGTGTGAACGTGGGTCGGATCAAGGCGATCACCAACAGCGGTCCTGCTGCTGATGATGAGACCGAGGCTGAGGAGCCCTGATTAATTAAATTAATTTGAAAACAAATATCCCCTCCCGTAAATAAGGGAGGGGATATTCTTTTTTATTTCGTAACTGTAAAGATCACCGTTTTATTAAAGCTATTACCGCCTTGACGTATATTAACATTTGTTACCGTAATTTTGAGAACACCACCAGAATAACTATAGTTGAACCTACAATCACTGGAAGTAATCGCGCTGCCAGTGTTATAGAGGTCAATATTTTCGCTTTGCAGTGTAAACGATCCATTCGCATAAATAACACGCGATGTTCCGCTGCCAATTTGACGAGAAATAGACGAAGCTCCAGTACCAACATTTTGAGACCACAACACGGTATTATTAGCGGTTGATTTACTAATTGTAACATTTGCTGTGTATGTTTTAGTTCCACCACCACCGCCACCATAATCGTCAATGACACCTTCGATATATGATCGAAGTCCTGTTATCTGGCTTGTGGTATGAGTATGCGATTTGTTTGCGTAATTATGTGTATGTCCTTCTACAGACAACGCTTTACCACGGATAAAACCTTTTGTTCTTCCGATAATTAGTTTTTGTAGGACTCACGATGTAACTACTAGCGTTTGATTGTTCACAAAATGTATATAACAGGAAAAGAAAAAAAGAACGATCATGAAGACTAGATCGTTATTGCTGGGTAAAGGTCATCACTCAGTTATCTGATGATACCGAGTTGACGAAGCAGAGGCCGGTAATCAATGCTGTCGTATGAGCACCAATTACCTTCACGCTCCGCTCTTTGGTCATCCCGCGTGGCTATTCCGCCGGCAGGAGTAAACCATTTACGGATCATAGGTAACACTTCCTTTCCTGTTAACAAAATGGTATCCCCGGGAGGCTACATCTCCCGGGGATATCTCTTTTGGTCTTCATGATTATAACATGTCGTTCGAATTCACACCAAAACGGAAATTGACATAATTTGACACTACTATAATCAAAACGAAAGGAGTGACATCTCGTGTCCAAGTACATTACCTACGTCGATTTGAATGATATTGAGAAGCTTGAGATTTATCAGGCGAAAGGCGCTTATACAGCCGCACAACTCCGTACAAGACTTGGTTGTGACTACATCATCAACGGCGGCTTGTACACCATGTCCACCATGAAGCCGAACTGCAAGCTGAAAGTGAACGGCACTGTGGTTGTCAGCGACAATTACAATTACTATGGGCCGTCCTGGAACAATCCTCCTACCGATTTGGCGCACCGGCTTCTGCCTCCTGATTTGGCCAGTATTGCATACGACAATGCCATTGCCTGCTTTGCGATGAAGAATAATGGCGTCAAATCTGACATGGTTGTAAATGGCGCAGATGCCAATACTGCGATTGGTTATTCTACCTCCCGGACTGCAATGGGTCTGAAGGATGGCAAGCTGGCGCTGTACATTGGCTCTGATTCCATGAAACCTTCTGCTCTGTACAACTATCTGAATGGACAGGGTTGGTCCGACATTCTGATGCTGGATGGTGGAGGTTCTACTCAGGGATATCTTGGTGCTGGCAAACAGGTCACTTCTTCCCGCAAGGTACACAACTACATTTGTGTATACCTCAAAAAAAGTAATTCTGGTTCCACTGGCGGATCGTCTTCGGGCTCGTCTTCGACCGGCTCCACTGACTTCACCAAACCGAACCCTTATACCAAACCCACCAGAGCAATCCAGTATGGAATGACCGGTAATGATGTGAAATGGGTTCAGTATCAATTGAACGTCCATGAGGTTGCCTGTGATGTGGACGGTTCTTTCGGTCCTGCTATGCTGGCTGCTGTCAAGGAATTTCAGAAAAGCCATGGACTGGCCGTGGATGGCTCTGCTGGGCCGGATACGAGAACTTGTCTGGCGAAATCCCATCCCGATGAATGCATGGGCGAATATACCCTGGCAAACAACCCGTATAAAGCTCCCACTCGTGCCATTCAATATGGAATGACGGGTGATGATGTCAGATGGGCACAATATCAGCTGTGTGCCGCTGGATATATCGTTGCCATTGATGGTTCCTTCGGACCGGATATGCTCTCCCATGTAAAGGAATTCCAGGCAGATCATAATCTGGCTGTAGATGGATCTTGTGGTCCTGCTACTCAGACTGAACTGAAGAAGTTTTAATTCGTAAACAGGTGGAGTGGAGGGCAATCATAACCTTCCACTCCATTTGATTTTAACCATAAAGGAATGATGTTACCATGACCATGGAACAATATCTTCCGTACATTTCCGGAGATAACGTAGACCCCGACTACGTATATGTGGGTAATTTAAAATTAAGAGATTTCCTGGTACCAATCAGCAAATCCATTGAACAAGCCAAAACAATGGAACACTGCTCCTTGTTTGATCTGGACTATCAGTATGTCACATTAGATGAACAGCATCAGTTGGTAAAAAGAAGCATTGATGATTGTAGTTTGTTTGCAGTGGAATATAGTTATGACAAACCAGTTCGTCCGGAATACTTGGAAATGGAAATTCAAGATATCGATGAGGAAACGATGATGGATTGGATCAATGCGATCAACAATCGCATATTACCCATCATCAATTCATCCGTGCCACAGGAAACCATTGATCTGGTGGATAACAATTCCGATGTATCCTGTTTCCTTCATCTGTTCAATGGTCAGATTGATATCTTTGATAATACCGATATTGATGAAGTAATTACCGCAAAGTTCGATTCAGAACTCTTCAATATCGCTCGGGAATACAAACTCCATCCCGATAAGTCCAGCAGATCCATGCTGCAAAACAGTATTGTTGGATTATATCAATTGATGCCAAATGACAGTGCAGTCATGCTGACGTATCAGATTCACTACGGTAAACCGAAAGAAGATGTAGATTCTGGGAACAAACTGTGGAACTATTTCCCGGTTGAACTTGGTGAGAAGTTCATTGATGATTGGTCGGTTTATATTCTGAATATGATCCGTAACAGAGCCACGGTAATCGTAGTACCATAAAGAAAGAAAATACCCCTCCCATATCCGGGAGGGGTATTTATGTTTTAGATCACAGTGGTCACATCAGGAGAGTTGTCAGGCCAGGTCAGATCGGGAGCAGGAGTCATCTCCCAGGTAGCCTTGCCCTCGTAACCTTCCACTTCAACGTCAACACAGACAGTCTTGCCGACGTTGTCGGAAGTATAGGTATACACAGGTTCAGAACCCAGAACCGTATCGGGAGATTCCTTGTAGTACCACTTATAGGTGGCAGTGGGCTCCACAGGGTAAGAACCGATTTCCTTATCGCTGCAGGTGATATTGGCAGTCAGCTTCTGACCAACCTTGGGCGTGACAACAGGAGTGAACCCGTCATCTCCATCCACCACGGAAACACCTACCAGAACCATCAGAGTCTCATCGGGCTCCTCGGTCAGACTGTAGATGTTGTCCACAGGAACCCGGATATAGTTGACGATGGGATCCCCACCATCCACCGGAGTCTCGGTCTTGATCAGCAGCGCATCCACCGCAAAGGCAACCTCAGCGTCGTTGATCAGAGCACAGTCGTCCAGCTCTGCACCATAGGCAGCAATCCGATCCAGAACAGCAGCCCCATGGTTGTCGGGAGAACCCTTATCCTTCAGAGAAATTGCTACGATGGTGCCGGTGATTTTCTGATCAATCGCAGCCTTGTCATCGATGACAGGACCAGACCAGCGAACTACCATATCGGTAACGGTATCACCAATCCCGAAATTGTAGATCTTGTACCCGTTCTGAATCTTTGCCTGTACGACAGGAATACCACGGCTATACATAGCGTAAACTACCTCCTTGTTACAAAAAATAAAACAACAGGCATTGCAATATGTGAACACACAGAAACTGCCTCGTTTATAGAAATGTTCCGTGGTCTATAGCCACCATTGTCTCTCTTTCAAGCGTCCAGGGTTTGGTAGTTTTATCTAAATGGGACCGATAAACCACGGAACATTCCCCTGGTTCATCAGTCAATGATTACTGTTTTTATGTTTGTTGTCATAGCATCCTCTGCCATTTGAATGGCTTTTCTACCGGCCCTTGATCTTGATAATTCCTTATGCGTTTCCTGCTGTTTCTGTCTCGGTTTAATCCCAAACTTCTGTTGGAACTCTTTCTGTCGCTTCTCTAGTATAATACGCTTGAGTTCTTCTTCTTCCTTGTGAGGATTTTCGAGTTCCTCTTGCTTCTTTTTCTTTAATCTGCGTTTCTGTGCTTCACCACATATTCTCGGATCGGGTGCATAGGAATTGTAGTATCCCATCACTGCTTCACATCGTTCCATGTCAAACGCGATTCCATCTTTGAAGTCGTCTTCCACAATCAGATCTCGTAACCGTTCTGGTGGAATATCTCCGTATCGAACATCAAGTTCTCGCAGTCTTCGATAGAATGTCCGTTGAGACATACCATAGGTCTCATGACACTCATCGATTAATTTCTTGGTAGGAACCTCACCAGTTTTCCATAGAATAAAGATCTCCCAAAATTCAAACGGTATTTTGATTTTTGGTCTCCCGATCTTGATAATGCCTCTTCGTTTTGCTGCTGCAATACCTTCCTTCTGTCGCTTGATGGTATTCTCACGTTCATTCTGAGCAACAAAGGATAATACTTGCAGCATCATGTCTGTGATAAAACGACTGATCAAATCATCCGGATTACCAGATGTATTCAAGCTTGGCATATCCAATACATGGATACCACAACCAAGATCCATGGTGATCAGTCGCCATTGTTCCAGTATCTCATTATAGTTACGACCAAGTCTGTCGATGGACTTGATCACTAAGATGTCTCCTTTACGTAATACGTGTATGAGTCTTTTATAAGCAGTTCTGTTGATGTCTTTCCCGGAGCATTTTTCAGCGAACAGATGATTTGGATTGATTCCATATTCCTGTAACGCGTCCAATTGCCTATCTAGGTTTTGCTCCTTTGTAGATACCCTCGCGTAAGCGTAGCAAACCCCGTTTGGATTTATCAGGTAACCATTCTCGTCTTTCTCGAGAGGACAATTGTTGTAACTCATAATAAACCTCAACTTTCCAAAACATCTATATAATCGCGGCTTGATTGATAGTTCAGATCACACTAAGCTTATGACAAGCTCAAATTGTAAAATACGAATGCTCGGTCTTGGATACTATCAGTCAAGCTGCGTTAATGGACACTGTCGACACTGTTCACAGTGTCTGTGAGAAATAAGAGATCCCCGGGATAATCCCGGGGATCCTTCTGTTTTTGGACTCTACTACAACATCGTCTTCACTGCAAGGTTCTGAGTGGAGTTATGATATATCATGATTTGTTGCCGGTCAGGAATTGGTTCAGTGTGTCGCTCTCGAACTTCCGATACCGATTGATCGCTTTGGTAATGTTACCATCCAAATGCTGATCTCGCATCCCTTCGGACAAAACCATTACCAACTGAGCAAGCTCGTGGACATATTGCCCATTCATCCTGGTAGCCTGACTCAATGTGGCAATGGCTTCATCCTGTTCGTCATTGTGCTTCTGAAGCTCTTCGATCCGGCCATCCAAAACCTCAAGCTTCTCTTGAACAGACTGAATGCTTGCGTTGATGCTCTTCAGCTCATCCTTCAGCTCTTTGGCTTCTTTGGCCTTCGCTTCTGCTTCCAGCTCATGAATCTTCTTCGTATTCCGGTTCGTTATTTCTGATCTGGCACCGATGATGGCAACCAAAATCGGCGACATAATTGCACCAAATACACTGACAACTTGCAGCCATTCCATCTTGAACAATCACTCCTTCCACCTGGAACCGTACAGCATTGACTATAGTGATGTCCAGGGAGAAGGATTACTGGTTTTAGAGAATTGTGGTAGAGGTTGGATATCTGGCGATCACATGTTTGTCGTCAGTCATCGAGATAAGCTCTCGATCATTCGGATCGTTATCGAGCAGGATTTGCTCCAGGAGTGATCCCTTGATCAGAATGATGTTGTCTGTATCTATCACTATGATTGATCTTGCAGTAGGGCCGATCTTGTGAGCCTTGATGACCACCCGGAGATAGAGATCATATTTCACGATATTCTCCAAATCGTTGGTCGTGAAATTTGCAATGGAGATCATCGTATTGGAATCAGATTTCGTCTCTGTAACAGGAACTTCTTCTCGGGTGAGCCGATCAATCACCTCTGCAGTCAGCCCTGCATCCGGATCGCCGGACATATACATCAGTTTATACCGGGCGAAAGTAGACTGGTTTGTCTTCCTTCGAACAATCCAGTGTGCGGAAGCTTTATTGATGTATTTCGGATTAAAGTGAATATCCACTTGTTATCACCTCTTAAATTTGAAAAATGAAAAGTTAATATACCGGAAGTGGCTTGTATGACCACTTCCGGTATATCTTTTTGAATTTTACATAGACTCTGCGATCTCTTTGGCCAAGTCCGGATCATATGCAGATCCAGGAAGAGGTTCGGCATAGCCGTATGTTCGTTCATAGTCGAAGATATCCAGAGTCACCTGACTGGCCGGACGATTGAGCCAGTCGACAAAGTGTGGGAAACTGTCGACCATCTGAACCATGGTCTCTTCTTCAGAGAAACCATTCTTCTCCTTGATGGTTTGCTGGTACACCTTGTAGAAGTCATCGAACCGCTGTGCACCAGTGGAGTCGAGACCCCATTTGTTCATCAACGTTTCAGTCATCGTTATCGTCCTCCTCATTGTTGAGTGTTACCGGATTTGAGATGTCGTCGGGATCATCGGTCGGTTCATCCCAATACTCCGAATGAATATCCTCATCGTCATCATCTTCATCCCAATCGTCGTCATCGTCATCGTCGTCCCAGTCGGAATACAGATCCTCGTAGGTCATCCAGGCCATCGGATCGGACAGGAAGAGATTGAACTCACAGATCCGATCCGATGCAGTATGGTACAGCTCCATCGGATCAGGTGCTTTCGTATCTTCCGGAAGTCTGGCAACAAAGCCCTCATAAAATTCCTGGAACCCAACCGGGAATAAATCAAAATCAAGCTCTGACATTTTACAATTCCTCGCTTTCTTGTCAATTTTCCATCAGCCGTTGCTCGTTGTATACATGAAGCGGAATATGGAACTCATCATCGGGACGGTTCAACCATTCCTCGAAATAGGGATACTCTTCAGTCATCTCATCCCAGAGTTCATCCGGAGACAACACAGGATCACCACTGTCGACTTTACTGTCGTAGTAATCGTTGTAGAAGTGATCATAGTTGACCCCGTAGCCGGTTGTCAGCATATCACATCAATCCTTTCTTATGGAATTCCGTATTTCCGAGCGGATGTAGACATGATCTCTTTGGCGAATTCTGTAAGATGATACTCATTGATCACCTTTCGAAGATTCCCGTAATAAAACGTGGAAGTGTTCAAATAGTACAGAATTGCCAACTTGATCAGAGTCGGATCCATGTCATACTTGATCACGATTTCTTCTCCAGGTGTACCGGTTTCAGACATGCTGGACTTTGCTTCTTTTGCGATCAGTCCAGCAGCCTTTTGCATCTTGCGATTTACGGTTCCCTGTGAGACACCATACTTTACAGCCAATTGGTTCTGACTGATCTGTGTGTGATTCAGCAGATTACCAAGATAGATGAACAGGCATTCTGTTGCCTGTTCATCCGTCATCCTCGTTCTACTATCCATTTCTCAGCACCTTATCAAATTGCCAGTTGTTTGGCTTCCTTGCGGAATTCCATTTGACAATTATAAGGCTTCTCTCCTTTCTTGGGTTTGATGTCTTTGTACCGATAGTTCGTCTTGATCTTCCGACGACCAACGTTGTCTTTCAGATACATGTTGATGTGTTTCATGAGCCGCTTCTTGATATCAGCCTGTTCGATCCGTACCAGAAGCTCATTCCGCTTATCATAAGACCGAAGCATCGCATCACTGGATCCAATCAGAATATCCGGGTTATCTCCGGTTCCAAAGAGGAATACGCGAGAATGTTCCAGATAGAACCCGACGATCGAATAGATCTTGATATTCTTCTGGGGCTGAATGATGCAGGAGCCTCTGATGATCAGAACCACTTTAACACCATTCTTTGCCGCATCGACCAGCTTATCCGCGATCTTGATATCAGTCAGGGAATTACACTTGAATACCACACGTGCTTTCTTCCCCTTCTTGGCAAGCTTCACCTGCTCATCAATCAGATCACTCAGTTCACTCCGCAGGTTATACGGAGCGTAGATGATCCGTTTGGACTTGAATACACCCTGTTCGGAAGTCAAGAGGTTAAAGAACTGCGTGAGATCCTTCCCCAACTCTTGGTTGGCACCAAACAGGCTATAGTCCGTGTACTGCTTGGAATTGCTCTCAGAATAATTCCCAGTTCCCACATGATAATAAATCCGGATTCCCTTCTTTTCTCTCCGGGTAACCAGACAAACTTTTGCATGGGTTTTGATGTCCGGTTTGGTGAAGACAATACGCACACCTCCTTCCCGTAAGAGACGAGCAATCTCAATATTGTGATGCTCATCGAATCGTGCTTTCAACTCAATGAGCACTGTAACCAACTTGCCCTTATCCGCCGCTTTTAACAAAGCATTGGTAATCCGACTCTTGTCAGAGACTCGATACAGAGCAATCTTGATACTGATGACATCCGGATCATTTGCGGCTTCTTCCATGAATCGAACCATAGAAGCTTCATAGGATTCGTACGGATGGAAACAGAGCCGTTCCTGTTTCCGAATATAGTCGAAGATGTTATCCTGTGGGAAGGTGACGATCGGCTCATACTTCCGAGCACGGTCTTCCACTTTATAGGTATCCTTCGGAATGGATTTCAAATCCATCATGTGTACATACTTGGACATGAAGATGATGGTATTGGTCTCGATGGGCAACACCTTCTTCAAGACCTTCAGTACACTGGATTTGTTGGATCCAACCTCCAGATACGTAATCCAGGACTTCTCACGTTCCCGTAGGGTTTTCTGGATGAACTTCAGTGGATCTGTATATTGATCCGACTGAACATAGACTTCTGCAGATCGAGCGATGACAAACGGCACAACCGTGTAGTCATGGCTGTCCAGGAAGAGGGATTTGATATTTTGTTTGATCAAATCCTCCACCGCGATCACAAAATTCTTGTTCGGAATTTGAATAAACCGAGAGATCCCATGGGGAATCTCGATGTATCCAGCCAGCTGATCGTCATGCTGGTCATACATCACCAAGATATAGAAACCAGCGTGCAGATTCAGACTACTGCTCCGATCGAATGTAATCGTCTGCAGACAGGGATAAATGTTTTGCTGGAAATAACGATCCGCCCATTTCCGATCCTCCTTGGAGAGGTCGGAAACAGGGCGGACCAGTTTGGTTTTCGAAATAAATTTCTGGATTCTGTTGGACAGCTCCAGATAGGTATCTTTGATCCGTTTGATGAGATCCTCATTCTCATCATCTGTCTGGAACTCCAAACAAGCAGGATACCGGACGATCAGAAACTCATCCAGATTGCTCATGGAGATTCCATGAAAGAGAGCCTTCTCTGCCAGAGGAATGTCTTTACCAGCTTCATCGGAAACCCGCATATCGAAGGAAATCCAGCTGGCATCCCTGGTTAGATAAGGGAGCTCTTTTTCCTTTTTACCCATAATATGAACACCTTCTCAACATCACTTGTCGCTTTTATCCACGAAGTAATCACCATCGCTGATGGACTCGAAATTTCCAAGGATCTCTTGGAAACGCTTCATGAACACATCTGCGTCAAACTTCCCGCTGGAGTCGACCATATTCTTGAGATCCTTTGCCAGGCTCTTGGCCTCATCTGATGCTTTTGCAAACTGCTGGCTGATGACAACTCCAGTATTGGAATCCACAACGGGATAACCCATACGACCCATGAAGATATGTTGTGTAATATCTCTGGAATCCGGATCGATCATATCGAAGATCTCAATGGTTGCCGGATCCGGAACAAAGGGTGTGGGAACATTCGTCATCTCCGAATAGTTCCCGATGTAGAAATGAGACCGAAGATCATCCATGATTTCATCGATCTCTTCTTTGCTCATGCCGAGATCCTCTGTCATACCGATGATGTCCATGATATCCTTTAACGGATTGGTTTCCCACTTGACTTCATCGGTATCCGACCGATATTGCGCCGCATTCTGGAAGATCCAGCTGTGCTCTCTGCCGTTGCTGAAACCGGACGGATCGTGGATGATCCGCAGTAAAATCATCGACAGTTTGACAAATCCCTCTCCAGGCAGAAGATGACACTTCTTTTTCAGAAGCTCAACACACTTCTCCTTCTCACCATCTACCGCATAATCCATGATCTCAATGGAATCTGCAATTTCACGCATGCATTCCGGAACGGTATCCAGATCATGCATATCAATGGCTTTGTTACCATCGATTTCTGCATTACAATCGTCTTCGGTAAATGCGGCATACTCGATGTTTCTGGGAATGTTATCCACCGAGTAAATCACCTTGTAGCGGTTGTAGTCCAGTTCATCAAATACCATGTTACATACCTCCATCACGCATGATAGCAATTTGTTCCGGATTGGCGATTTGGAACGTGGTGTAGATCCAGCGATATTCCAGCAAAGCCGATGCTTCTTTCTTGATTGTAATCCGATTCCCCAGAAACCAGACGGTCATACCTGGTTCGATGATAAAACCACCTTCCGCAAGACTCCTGCCGTACTTCACAGCAAGCACCTTGTTGTTGGGTTTGTTAAAAGTATAGGTCCAGCGGGCGCCAACATGATACTGGCTCGCCACACAATGTTTCTTGTGGTCCGTTGAAAAGTAGCACATGGTTGGATTCCGTTTCTTAAACCCGGAATCAAACGTATGCCACACGAGATATTCATAATGACTGAAGAATTTCCTCAGCCGTCCGCAAACCTGGTTGTAGTTCTTCTCGGTGATTAATGTACCTTTCATAATTACAACACCTCATTTCTGAATATTTATTTTTAGATGATTACTAACTTGGTTATTGTTCGGACATCAACTTAAATGCTTCCACTTCATCTTCCAGATCTTTGATCCGAGCATGCAGAATGGCAATTTCCTTAACGAATGGCGCCAATGCATCATCGGTATAGATGATCTTGTCCGAATTCAAAATGGAGCGGATTTTCTCTGCCGAAGCACATTGGATTGTCACAGTTGTCAGCAACGGAACCTGCTTCAGAATTGCCCAGACGAAATGATCCAATACAACCTGATCCTTGGTTGTCTCTGCCATCATATGGACGACCCATTCAGCAGAGGCATGATTCTTTTTCTCTGGATTAGTGGTCTTCTCAACCACATAGTGGGAGAGCATTTTATAGAAATCTTTCCCACGGACGATGTTCCATATGTACCATTTGGAACGGAAGATTTTGGGTTGACCGATGAATTCGTCAACCAGCTCTTCAAATACTGCACGGTTGCAGCTATTCAAAACAGAGATGATTCGTAGATTCAGTTTGATTGTTTTTATGGGATGAATCATCAATCATCAACTCCTCTCTACACAGGTATAATATATATCTTGTTTTCTAACGTGTTGAAATTGAAAAACCCCTACCCGATAATGGGTAGGGGTTATATCACCAAACGAAATAAAGAAATGTACCAACAGCATTGTTTATGTAAATCTCTCCGGTATCCACGTAATAATATGCGTATGCATAGTTTCCTCTACCATCGCGATCAAAACCAAACATACCAAGAACATATCTTCTATTGGATTCATCCCACCTTACTGACGATGAGGCGCTTCCGCTTCCAGAATCAACGTCATGACACATCACAATAATCTGATCAGATTCAGCCAATACGTATTGTCGTATAATATAAAGATATGATGGCGTAGTTGGAAATGTACACCATAAGGTATTAGATGACTCGGAATTGCATATCCCATATTGAACAGTATTACTACTGGCAACTTCGATCTTCCCAATGTTCTCGGCTATAACACTAAATGTCGCATCCGCAGCGGTTTGAACTCCCTTGTCAGTGACCGCTGCGGCTACCAGGGCTTTACCCTCACTGACAGACGTTTTTAGTTCTTCTACTGAAGATTGATATGCCAGTTCCTTCTGATTTCCGAAGCATTTGGTACTTCCACAAACAAATTTCTTCAGGACTTATATTGTATTATTGAAATGTACAGGTTGCATCTACCGATATTTCAGTGCTCTCCGATGCAGTTCCTGTAGCACTACTGCTATATGTATAGCGCAGATAACCATTACTTAAAGATATCGATAGATTCAGTGTTGAACGGTGAGGATTACCGGCGCTACCAATAACAGATTGATTTGTAAATATACTAATAGAACTACCATTATTGGTCAATGTATATGATGTTGCGTTGCTTGTTCTGCGATATGTTATTGTATCACCCCACGTTTCATTCCATCCTGAATATTTACAAGTTGCAACAAAAGTGAAAGTGCAACTACTCAATATAATGGAATTACTTGTGCGATTTAATTTAAACGATCCGCTACCGCTATTATTATTGTGAGTATTTGACATATTTAACACCTGTACTGTAACACCACCTCCACCACTTTGATCTATTAGATTTTGAACATATGCTTGTAAACCTGTTATCTGACTAGTTGTATGAGTATGACCTTCAGTAGATAAAGCTTTACCTCTAATGAATCCTTTTGTATTCCCGATAATTAGCTTACTCAGGACTTAGCATTACATTTTGATTGCCTACAACACGATAATAATGCGAAAAAGAACGATCTTGAAGACTAGATCGTTCTTGCAGTGAATGTTGTTACAAAAATAAATTACAGAAGGTGGTTTTGTTATGAATTTTCGATACATGTACAAACCCGATAAAGATGAGCCGAGAATGGGTGGTCCCATGCTGGTTGCTCAGCTGAAAGCGCTGCTTGAGAACTATGAAGATGATATGATGGTCTATAACTCCAATGATGCAATTGGTCTTTATCCCTGTATGGGATTCTTTACCATTGTGGATGATAATAAGAATCAGTCCATCTGCTTGACCTACAAAGAAGAATATCGAGAAGAAATACCCCTCCCGTAATGGGAGGGGTATTGTTTTGTTTAATACTTCTCAATGGTTCCAACATGTTCCTTGTTGTGTTCATCCTTGATCAGATTCATCTTCCGGAAGTCCACATACAGCAGTGCAGTATAGATTTTATTCGGTTTCGGATTCAGCAACGTCAGATAACCATTCTGATGTAATTCAGAACCAGTTTCCGTATAAGATCCATTCGGATACACTCGCACTTTCAGGATATCTCCAATGGGTTGACCACTCTTCATGAAGGTAGTCACAAAGTCATACAACTCATAACTATACTCACGAAGCATGGGAACGATATTGACCGTATTGGGATCTCCATCCTGCATCATGATATCCACCTTGTTGGTCAACCGATATCCATCTACTTCCGTAGGCCAATCCAAATCTGCATAGACCGGACTGATCAGATAGATATCCTCTGGATCTCGATCGAAACCGCGATCAATCTTAGTCATGTATTCCTTGGGCACCAGGTACACATACTCAGATGGTAAATCGGCATACATCACGAAGCTGTCCACAATTCGAGCTCCCCATTCAATGGCATTGCTCATTTCCGGCGTATCTCGTTGGGGGAACTGTGGCGTCTCCACCTGAATATTCATCTCCTGTTCAAAGAAGAACATACACTGACCATTACCGGTAAACCGTTTGATGATCGGATACTCGGAGATGGAATTCAAATACTGCAGGAACTCATCGGATTGCCACTCCATGTGATGGGAGTATGCAATGTGTTGAATGTAGTGAATCGGAATTCGATGGGGAATCATCCGAGGCAACATAAACTTGGAGTTATGCCGGATGTTCATGATCATGGAGTTGTAGGTATTCAGTTGACGATCCATGGTTTGTTCCATAATCATCACGTCAAACTCAAAACGGTATCGGTTCCGACGATATACAAGTTCAAATCTGTCATCCGACATGATGGTCCGAGAGTATACAAGCTTAGCACCAACATTGTCATGATCCGGATCGATAAAGTTATACCGATTCAGCATATTGGTACCGAACAGAAAATCCTCCGCAACCTCAATCGTTCGTGGATCGATCACTAAAATTGGTTTATCCTTCTTGTAAATACCCCGCATCCAGGATTTGAAATCCGAGAAAGAGGATTGGGTTTTGATACGGGTAGTACGGAAGTAGTTATTTGGGAAGAAGGACATAAACCAGTCGTTGAAAACTCCTACGATGTTGGCCTGGATATAGGAGATCGACTGGACATTCTTGTCATAGACAATATCCTTCAGTTTCGGTTCCTGGCCGATCGGATAGCATCGGTGCAAATTCCCCCAATCTGGTTTGAATGATCCAGCTTCATATACTTGGAATCCCATGGTATAAACACCCCTTTATATAAGGTTCGTATTTATACCGATGTCCAGATCAAACACCTATAGCAACATACGTATTTGTTACACCATTTCTATTGAACGTTTCACTGTTTATGCGGAAGCCACTTGATGTCATTATAATACCATCATCACCGGTAACGTTATATCCAGTCCCACTACCGAAATAAATAAATACAATATACGGCCGTATACCAATCGTTATGGTACGACTGCTGGATCCATTGCCAACATAAGTTGATGATCTAATCTTGGCATTGCCACCGGATTGGCTTGCTATACTTTTTATATATGCTTCTAACCCATTGATTTGTGAAGTTGCATGTGTATGCGATGTATTTGCTTTTCCATTCAGTGTACTCTGGAGATTGGTTACTTGTGCTATGGTATGTGTATGTCCCTCTGTAGATAATGCTTTACCACGGATAAAGCCTTTTGTTTTTCCAATAATGAGCTTACTCAGGACTCAACATGATACAAAAAAATATACACGGGGATAACCCCGTGTATATTTCATTTCATTAATCATGTCGATTAATCGAGAACGCACCCTTCCTGGAATCAGCGATTGTAATCGGAATTACCTTAACCGGATTCTCGTGGATGATGACATAGGGCACACGACCAGGTAATGCAATCCAAGCTTCCCGAGGAAGCATGTATTCCATGTAGCCAGTGGCCAAACCAAGAACCATCAAAAGCTCGGCAGTAGGCTGTCCACACCACTGATGTTCGTTCTTGTCAAATGGAAGATTCATGAAAGTGTATCCACCTCCGCCGTTGGGATTGTCGTTCGTATCCCAGAATACATCCGGGAGCTCTTTCATCATCTCATGAATTTCCTCCCGATGGTTCTCGATCTTCTCCGGAATAAATCCGAAACGTCTTGTGATCCCATATACAGCGATACGCATATCCTCATCTTTGGGATCATCTGTGAACAGACAATCCATTACGATCTCCTGTACTCGTTTCGCGTCAAGCATTTTCTTTTTCTCCTTTCTAAGTAGACATGGGAGATGTGCTTTATCGGCACATCTCCCATGGGCTTCACTTATATAATATATAGCTCGATTTTAAACGAATAAAACACGGGGGCACAATGCCCCCGTGTTTATTTTTCTCCAGAAAGACCAGCTTAGTAAGCAGATCCCTCGGAATTCCAATAATACGTGCCGACCCAGTTATCATCCATTTAACAATTTTCCCCATAATGATTACAATTATGGTAATTTGATATAATTCATTTTTAAGTGACCCATAACAGGATAATAAGCCCTTGAATAAAGGAGGTTTTCTAATTATGAGTAAAGAGCAGAAGTATCCGGAAATTGAAATCACGAAGCATAGTAAGGAGTCGTATGATGCAATTGATATGATGTATGATTTTTCATATCCAACTAACAACATCATGTCAAGCGAATATGGTTTTTTGAAACCAACAAAATTGGTTAAAATTCAAATCAGAAAACCATCGGGCACTCGTAGCAAAGTTCGCATCTTTGAGTGTCACTGTAATCGATGCGGTGGATCATGTATTGCAAACGAACGTGCTCTCAGAGAAGGTACCAAGAAAAGCTGTGGTTGCTTAGAGCGTGATAATCGTGCCAAACTGCATGAAGAAGCAAAAAAGGATTACACCGGTTGGAAGATCGATATGCTTACCGCAAAATATCGAGTCGACGATCCAAATGACCCAAATTACGGTAAATGGTGTTTTGAATGTGAGTGTGGCAATCTATATTACGCCGTACCAACTGTGATTGTGAGTAATAAAAAGAAACATCCACATACCATCGCATCATGTGGTTGTATGACCAAAAAATTACGATCTAAGGGGGTTATTCGCTCTCACAATTCACACGGAATGTACGATACCAAAATATACACGGTGTACAGAAACATGGTCCGTCGATGCTATGCACCTGCAGAAAAACGATACCCCAGATATGGAGGTCGTGGAATTTATATCTGTGATGAGTGGTATCAACCTGGTGTTGAAGGGAATCCTGGATTCAAAGCATTTGCTGAATGGTCTTTCAGTCATGGTTATTATATTCAATCGGACGACATTGCGTGGAATGATAAACTAACTATTGACCGCATTGATAACGATGGTCCATATGCACCATGGAATTGTCGATGGGTAACCAATTGGGTACAAGCAAACAATAAATCAACAAACCGTCATATACGTTATAACGGTGTGGTTTATACGTTTGCACAATTCCGAGAATTGTTTGGAATCAAGGACCAGGTATATCTACACGTCTATGTAAACAAAGGAAGATCTTTGAATGCAATGGTACACAACTTTCTCTATAAGGATCAGCCAAACAAGAAACTTCATTATGATAAAACATCTGGCATGTGGCGAAATAAAGATGGTTTCATTGTCTTAGTCCCGAAATATGATATCGAAGTAATCGATTAAAAAGATATACCGGAGGGGATATCCCCTCCGGTATATACTTGTATCGAAATAATCCAACCCAGATTTTTACAATCAGTAAGCCGAGCCTTCTGAGTTCCAATAGTTCGAGCCAAGCCAAGTTTCGTCCATCTCACTGAATCTCCTATAGTAAGCGAGACGTACACCGAGAAGACGCTTAGCACGGTCAAACACAATGCTATTATTCGTTTCAGGAATATAACAGCCAGTGAAACTCAAATCCTTGCTCTGCACAATATCAATAGTACCATTCTCCCAATCAAGATTGGAACGATCAATACTGGTCAGAACAACGTTGTTCCACAGGGAGATATCCTGAATGTGGAGCAGAGTCTGGTCGGTCTGTACAATCATGATGCTGAACGTGTAGTTGGCCAGAGTGGGATCCATCAGAGTGCGATCCTGGTTCAGTGCACCATTCAGCATGGTCGCCTTCACGTTGGCGTCAGAGATACCGTTGATGTAATACTCACACGCACGGCGCAGAGGCTCACCACGGGTCTCCAGGCAACGGATGGTGAACTGCTTCCCATCATACTGAGAGAAGGTGGGAGCAGGGTAGGAACGCTCAGAGAAGCCAACATTGACTTCCGAAGTGTTCAGGGTCAGATCCGGAGTACCAGAGTAGCTGGTGGAACCAAGCTCAATCATGGCCTTCAGGTTCTTGCAGTGATTCTGACCCAGCAGTACGCCATCCACTTCATAATTCTCAAGCTGATAACCATTGGCAACAGCAGTCATGAAGGGAGGCATACGGAGTACGAAGATATGGGTATAGCCCGTGTAGGAGGGATCCAGTTCACGCAGGCGGTCCTTGGAGAAGGACATAGTACCGCGGATAAGCTGAGACTCCGCATCATACACGGCAGGCTGCTGAATGCGATCAGCATATACCGGCATTTCATTCGAGTCAAGTGCGTATAAAGGGTTAGGATTAGGATCGAGCGGCATACCTTATGTTCCCTCCTTTCCTTAAGCGTCCGTCAGGATCAGATCAACATCGGTGTACTTGTTGATATCCTTCAGGTCGATGGTTACACGGATCATGTTCTTGGACTTGGCACGGCCAACAGTACCGGCACGGTAGACCTCACAGCTCAGAGAAGCGGAGTGCTGGGTGTACTTATTGTTGATGAGGTCGTTGACCGACTCATTGAACTGACGTACTTCCTCCGCCTCGTTGAACTTGAAGTGGTTGTGATGGACCAGATCCACCAGGTCATAGAGCATGTTGGAGATCAGCAGAGCATTGTTGAACTCCGTCTGATCGGACTCCAGGATGGTGTTCATCATCTGCTCAGACAGATACGCACCGGACTCATTGTCACGCATGACCGTGTTGACCCGGTTGGTATAGAGAGCCTGAACAGTGTCCACCGTCTCGGAGGGAGTGACGAGGGTATCGTCAATGAACCCAGACCAACGAGCCTGAGCACCGGCGAACGGCTGGTAGAAGTTGGACCAGCGGATGAAGTGATCCATCAGGGACATCGTATCGTAATAAGTGGCAGGGTATGCCACGGTACGACGGACCCACTGGTTGTACATCATCGGAGACTGGACCTTGGCCAGCTGACGGATGCAGGGCATCGTCTCGTAATAGTTCGCCTGATGATCGATCAGAGCGGAGGACAGAGAGTCGGTACCGCCCAGCATCAGGGTCGCTACGGTCATATGGGTACGCTTGTTGACCAGATTGATGATCTCCCGCTTGGTCGCATCGTTATAGCCCACATCGGGGATATAGTTGATGTGATAACGGATCACCGAAGCGATGTCCTCGATGACATCCCCACGGAAGAAAGCCTCATACAGCTCATCCGGGGTCTCGGTACCATCGGAACCATTGGTCAGCTGGAAGGCATTGTTCACCTGGACATTCAGAGAATCCATGTCCATCTGAATGGCAAAGGTGTTCAGGTTGAACAGATCCACCTCAGTGAAGGTCTGGGAAGGATTCGCCTGATTACCGGCCAGATAGTCGTCAACGCTGAACAGATACTGATCAATCAGATTGGTCAGCACTTCAGACATCTCAGCGGACAGGAACCGGAAGTTGGTGAAGCGGGAGTTGAACATATTCTCGATGTAGTAGGTGGTGTTGTACTTCTGACCAGCCTCAGGATCGAAAGAGTAGTTCGGATCCGTGGTGATGAAGTTGGCACCATCATACAGAGACATGCTGTAGTACATGTGACCATCGTACTCAGCAGTCTTGGGAGACAGAGAGAAGTACGCGTTGTTACCATAAGCGGTAGCACCACGATACATCACACCAAAGACAGGGACGGTGCGATAGCCCTCGTCGTCCTCGACATCGGAATAGATCTCATTCAGGTATCTGTGCAGTTCAGTCCACTTCTTCAGCTCGGGCAGAGACTCCGTCTCATACTTCAGATGAAGTACGTCCCGGATGACCGGGGTATTGCCAGTGGGCTCCAGAGTCAGCTCGCCATCGGGAGTGGCATAATAGGGATTGCCATCCGTATCGGTGTAAGGGACATTGGTCTCCACACGCCAACGGCACTTGCAAACAACGTTTGCGGTATTCGCGGATGCACCGCGCAGGTTAACGGTGTACACACCGACACCAACACTCGAATCACTGGTGAACTTACCCAGAATCTCAGGAATGAAATCCGGGCCAAACCCGTACTTCAGGCAGTTGGGGTTGCCGTGTGCCATCAGATACCGGTTGCGCTCACCGGGATAGTAGAGCTCCATAACGTTCGTCATACCGACTTCCTGGTAGGTGGGAATCAGCACGTTAAACGCCGGGACTTCGGGGGTCGGAGTGGTAGTATCATCGCTGATGACCGTATTATCCGTAATGCGGACTACCATGTTGGAAAACAGGTAGGTATTGGATTGGTCAAGAACCAGCATGTTACGAATTCCCTCCTTTATATTCGTTCAATTTAACGGGACATACTGTAACTCGTGTCTCATATTTGCACCCTTTCCAACAAATATGACACACCATTACCCTTATATCAATGTTTGATTATGCTGTGCTGGCTCTTGCTTTTTGGAAAAGAAGGACTCCCGGGGATTATACCCCGGGAGTCTTATCGGTTTCATCTTGATAAATCGCTTGATTCTGTTTGTTCAAATCATCGATGGGTAACCCACGTGCAATCCGTTCTGTGATGGTCGGCTGAGAGAAGATACCCTTCCGTGTACGGTTGATCGAAACAATGAACGCATTGTTTGGATCCTCATGGGTGATTGCCTGGAACGTGGTATCCTGCATGGCTTCTTCTCGCATACGATAGGAAGCAGCTCGATCAGAATCCGGATCCACATGATCAGCAAAGCGAAGTTTCCGTCTCGGATTGTCCGGATCATGGAATCGTTCTGCGATGTACATCTCCAACTCTTCCGGACTAATGCGAAGAGAAGCAAAGTTCATCTTTTCTGCATCCGGGATGATCTGCGCAATCACTGCTGGAGGGACATTGGTCAACTTACCACCCATCAGTCGATTCAACAGAATCATGATGTGGTTATTGGATGCAATGGCAGCAGTATTGGAGACGAACTCGTCATTCTTGTAGAAGGTCAATACCACACACTTCCGCAATGGACCACCAGAGGTAAACTGGACTTCTCTGGTGTCAATCTCGGTGGGCTTACACATAATGGTCATGGGTATACCAAGCGGGTAAACAGGAACCGACATAGGATCCTTGAACTCTTTCTCTGTCCGATAGATGCGCATGTTGGCTACTGCAAAGTACCGAACTTGAGTACCAATGACAGAGTAGTAGGAGGTGCCACGATAAGCGGCTCCTACATAATCCTCTGGTACGTAAACGTCCACTGCATAGGTATCTACCAGTATTTTTTCTTTTTCCGTACGAAACAGTGGCATATCACCACCCTCCTCTTGTTGTGGTTCTATATCTTATACAGATGTCGAATTTAACGAAAGAGGAGATACCCCACAACCATTGCCCATGCAATTGCAACGATTGTAAGAATGATGTTTTTGATGATATCTTTCTTGGGTGCAGTTTTGTAGAAGAAAAACAACCCATACATCACCGTGCAGTGACCAAGAAGACACAGTGCGATAATAAGCATCAATTCCAGGGCATTTCGATTCAGACTGACAAATTTATCCAACATGATCCAATCCATGGATCCTCACCAACCAAACTTGGAATCGAACTTCACATTCTCCAGCAGATATTTCACCAAGGGAGAAATCAGTTCCCAGATTTCCGTCATGGTGTAAATATCCATACCGAGGGAACAGAAGATCTTGAAATAGCTGTCCAGAATGATCGCATCATATTTGGTAGCAGTGTTCTCGGTGCACTTCTTCATCACACGACCCATCAGGATGGAGAGCACGAGAGCAAAGACCTTGTGTACCATCTGTCCATCATACGGAGGCAGTGCGATCGCCTGGATCTTGGTATCCGGAGTAGTGCCGGTAGCAGTAGCTTCTCTTTGATATACATCCAGCAGGGTGGTGTTGTAGTTACTGAGCATCTTCACATACTCCCGCATATACTGCCGGTAGATGAAGTCAGTCTTCTTGCTCACCATGTTGCCGTTATATCCAGGATACGGGACATTCTGCTTGCAGCGCTTGGCACGATCGATGGCATTCATGCACTCTTTCTCCAGGAACTTCTGATTCAGCTTCCCGTGATTCATATACCGATCAGCCAGTGTTGCGTAGAGTTCCTTCAGCAGATCCAGATTGGTGATGGACTGATAGACCTCGATCTTGGCTTTTGCCTCATCGATCTCTTCCTGGATTACTGCACGAGCCTTCTGATTAAACGCATTGGTCTTGTCATCATCCGTATCAATCGGATACTCCTCCAGAAGTTTGGTATAAGCCTCCAGATACTTCTGCTGAAGCACAGCTCTCTGAGCAAACTCATTGTGGATCCGATTGGGAAGCTTGATATACTTGGACCAGAAGGTCTCATCGTTGGGAGCAATCTCAATCGTCTTGGAGACAAGCTCGGACAGTGTCTTCTCATCCTTCAGCATCTCCGCAAAGTCCATCTGACAACGAAGGATTCTCTGGGAAACCAGAGCAAGCTTGTTCTCGTTCTCGATATACTCATTGAGATAGTCCATCTCAGGACCGGTTACCGTAAGATATCCAATGGCAGCAAGCAGACGTTCTTTGGCATTCGCGTTGTTAGCCTGGACTTCCCGATCGGAGATATAGGTGTAAACAAAATCCGTCGGAAGAATGGTAACCAGCTGACGAAGGGTCATCTTTTTCAGTTTGGGAAGAATATCATCCGAAGTCAGTCGAGGAAGCTTGAAATAATCCATCAGACGCTCAATGGTCCGATTGTTCATATCCACCAACTGTTCATCCGTCAGGGTCTCATTCTCCTGATGTTGATTGGCCAACTGACGATACATCTTGATCGCTTGGTTCTTGACTTCTTCCTGGAGTTCTTCTGTGGACTTAACGATATCGCCACTGTTGACCGTCTTGATAATCTCGGAGTTACCAAACTGGTCCTTGATCTCCGTAACCCGCTCATCCAGAGACTTTGCATACTCGGAAATCGGCTGCTGAACTGTATTGCCATCAGCATCCTGATCAGAGACAACTACAACATGGTCTTCCTGTTCAGCCTTCATCTGATCGATGACAGCCTGGTCTTCCTCAGTGAATTCTCCTTCGATATAGTTATCGGAGTTGTTCTCGTAGTCAGCCTGCGCCTTCGCTTCCAGATCGTTTTTCAGCTTGTTCAAATTGTTCATCAGTTTTCTTCCTCTCCACGAAATGTTTTCACAGTTTCCATATACTTATGTATCTTCTCGACTGTTGTCTGATCGGTGACTGCAGTAATTTTGGATACATGGGTCGATACAACAATATCATCACAGAACCGATATGGGACCATATCCCACTTCGTCGGATCTAACACCATGCGATAGATTACTGTTGTATCGTCATCCGGAACAAATACTGCCTGTATGATCTGTTCACAATATAGATCCAGGTCTTTATCCAATCTCTGGAAAAAATAATCCGGGATATCCAGGTAGATGCTGATGATTCCAGTCTCCGGTTCACATGTCGGTTTCGGATGTTTCTCATAGATTGCTTTTCGTTTTGCAAAGATATGATTGACCTGTTCCATCTCGGAAGCATCAACCAATTTAGATGGTAAGAAAATTCCTGTCATGTCACAGTTCTCCCCACTTGTCTTGTTCGAAATGTCGATACATTGCATCAATTGCAGAAACATCGGTGTACTTTGTAAGATACTCCTGCTTCCCACCAAACCACAATGTAATCGATCCCATCTTAGCATTCATTGCTTCCAAAGCGCATCGTTCATATAATAGAACCTTTTCGGTGTTATGTGCTTCGATATCTTTCTGAGAAGCAACCGTGAAGTTGAAGTAACGCTTTTCAAACTCCGGTTTCTTTCCGTCACCAATCAAATTTTGTAAGCTATGTAACAGATCACCCATCATTTGAAATGACACATCGATCTGAAATGATATCCCACCGGAATGACAATGAACGAATGACGTTCCGAATATGATCATACCATCAATGGTATTGGTATCAATAAATTCGGTATCTTGCAACCGTTCTGTCCAACTGTGTACCTGAAACGGGTTAGATACACCGAACGTATGAACTGCCATTATTCCTCACCGTCCTCGGTCTCTTCATCATCTTCCAGATCGTCTTCCACGTCTTCCTCTTCCGGTTCTGGATCCGTGATGCCGGATCTACGAAGTTCCACCAAACCGTTCTCTTCCAGATATGGCATGATCAACGTCTTGGTGATGGTCATTTCCAGCTTATTCATGATACCAGGACGAGCATCCGACTGATCCAACAGATCAAACATATCGGCCACAATACCATGGTCATAAATAATACCCTTATCCAACATGGATCGAATTTCATCCAGGTAGAGAGGAGCATCATCAGACCGGTCAATGTAATCGATGAACTTTTCCAGACGAATGTCATCATCTGCAATGCTGCGGACAATGGAACTCAGTTTGGTAATCAAAATATAGAATTCCTTCTTGCCATACTGCTCTTTGGGATACGAAGAGATCTTGGTGGACATAAAGTCCATGATCAAACCTTTTCGATTTTTGTTGTTGAAAATATATTCTCTCAAGAAAACATACATCAACTTTTTGATGTTTTTGACAAAGAATTTATAGACTGGACCAAAATATTGCGCATAATGCTCTTCCGTGTTGGAAACATCAATCACCATGTTGGGATAAACGTTCTCTACTTCAGCAAACAACTTTGTGCAAATCTGATCCATCTGATCCTGATTGGTAACCATTCGTTTTAGCTTTTTGAAATAGTTGGTAGATCCAGAATCAAACGGTTGTTTAATCTGATCCAGGATAAACTCCACCTGTTCATCTACCGTGGTATTCCCCAGAATCAAATCACGGTTTGCCAAATTCATCAGATCCCTCTGCGTAAAATCCACAAAGAATCAACTCCTTGCTTATATTTGTTATAGAAACGTCAAAACGATATTGAAAAAAGAAAAAGAACGGGATCGAAATGACCCCGTTCTTTTCGGTAAGAAGACGGCACAGTGGTATCCAGTACCATAGCAAGAAACTACTGTACTTCACCACAGCACGGCTCCGTTTAGCTCAACCGTACCAAGGCACTGCATTGCCCTACCAAAACGTTGAGTGATGTAACCACACCCTTGCTCGGCCTTACCGAACGATGCATCGCCGATGCTCTGTAGAACTATACTTCACCTAAGCACTGCAGAGATGTGCTACACATAATGATGCCCGCACATCACAATACTCCACATCGCTAAGCCTGTACGTTACCAAACCAACACAGCGTTTGCACAAAGCAAGACCAAAACTGAACCATGGCTACGGACTACTACATACAAGTTCACCAGTGCGTTAACAAACGAGGCGTAGGTTTGCCGAGACATTGCGCAGTGATACTCCACGTTACCTTCGCTGTATTGTGAAGCACATCACCGTTACGTTACGATACTTCACCAAACATTATCATGCTTTACCGTTACGTAACAACGCAGGTCCATACCCCGCTCCGCCAAAACTTTAGCAAAGTTTACAGTACATAACCATGCCAGGACATCGCATTGTTAAACCATTGCCCTTACACTACACTGTTTTGACATACTATGCCATACCTTTGCGATATACGACAATGCTGTACCGTCGCCAGACAGTGCTAGACCAGTGCTAGACGTAGTTAAACTATACCTTGGCTATACATGACTTAGCCCAGACCGTAACAGCGCACAATAATACCGTACCAAGCCATCACATCAAAGGTCTATACAGTGCTTCGCCATCGGCCTACTAAGCTTTACACTACCACTGCGATACGCTGCTTCGCCATCACAAGATAAAACTTTACATCACCTTACCTGTACCATAGCTCAAGACTGCTTTACCAAACGGTACCCGTGCGTCATAATACGCGGCTCAACTTCACCGTTACCCTACTATGGACGGACAGAGCAGTGAGCAACTGTACCTGTACAATGCAAAACTGTATCTCGCAAAGCAATACCAGCACAGTATTGAACCTCACCTTGCCAACGCTCCGCCTTACCATGCCATTACCTTACGATACGCGACATCACATTTGTGTACAGCGCCGTTACTCGATATGACAACACCAAACCCGAGCATCAACCGACGATGGCTTGCATTACCATTACTTTACCAGGGTTCAGTTCACCAGACTTTACCAAGGCATAACTCTACCATGCCGGTGCCAAACCAGTGCTGAGCAATGCGTGAAAATACCATGGCGGTGCTGCGCCACACCTTAACGACGCTATCCACCGCTGCATGCTACAAAACCATAACCATGCTCCATAATACCTTACCAAACCTGGACAGTATCGTAACAACGATTAACCTTGGCATGACCACGACTCATCGTACTTCACCGGTACGGAAGATTAGCACACCCCACCTTACTCAACCATTGCACAATGGTACCAAATATCGCACAACCAATGCTCGACATTATTGCATGGCACTCAGTTACACCCATACAAAGCTCTGCCATACCGATACATTGTCCTGTCTTACTGCATATCACAGTACCTGACCATTGCAAATATGCTGCTCGCATGACAGAACGCTGCTATGTCAAACCCTGCGTTACCTGTGCATATTTATGATGCACCCTGCGGCAATCGCACCCTATGGAACATAACCATTGCGAGATAGAAACGTAACAGCACCTTAACGCTTCCATACCAAGCCCAACCGATACGCCATCTGGCGTGAGTGTACAATTCCAACACAGGTCTTACACTCTGCCTGAACAGTCAAACACAGAGTTGCCTAAATTACCAGGATTACGAGACTGTTACAGTTTGCTCTCCAAAGCAAATTTCAAATCAGGGATTCGGTTGATTTGATTTTACAGAGTGGTAATGTCCAGATCGATCTCCTTACCATTCTCGTCGGCAGGAGTCCAGATCAGCCGGCCCATACCGCCAGAGCGCCACTGGAGCATGCCCATATACTCCTTGTAGTCCATGCACTCGAAGAAGATGTACCGGTCGGACGGATTGAGCAGACGGACGGTGAAGTAGAACTCCGAACCAGCGGGAACGAACTCACTGGAAGACAGAGCAGTTCTGGGACCCTGTGCAGTCTCCGCCCGAATGGAACGCTCGAACAGGTTCAGCCGACGGATGCCATTCTTGTCAATGAAATAACTGGGATGAGACTGGCCCAGATCATCCACCCAAGTATCGGGTACCAGGATGGGAATCCGACGCTGCAGGACGAACCAGTTGCCGTCAATGGTCTTCTTGTACGCCTTCATGTCAGCGCACTTGTACTTCATACCGCCGCCGCTCATGGCTTCCGCAGCCTTGGCAGCCTCGATCTCCGCCTTGGTGCGGCGCTTCCGCTTCTTGGGCTGCTCGATGGGCTCGCCGTTCTCGTCAGTCAACTGAACCTGATCCATCGTAACAGTTTCCGGTTTCACCGCAACGTCAGCCTTCTTCTTGGTGACACGCTGGAGCATGCCGACAGTCTCCTTGAAGGAACCGATCCACTGATAGTTCCACAGGAAGGGACACTCCACATACTCGCCGGGAACGAGGTTCGTATTATTCTTGGGGTTCTTCGGATCAATGTAGTAGGGAACCTTCTCGTGGTCTTCGTTGAAGAACACGGAGATCCCGTCGTGCTTGGTGATGATGTTGCCGTCCTTGTCGCACTGGACAGCCTTCTCTTTCTCCTCGTCGGTGGCGTTCGGATCGAACAGCTTATTGTTCGGATCGATATCGTTGAAGTCATAGAAGATATCGTCCGGAGTCTTCCAGAACAGACCAACGGGGAACACGGTGATCGCCTTGTCCTGAACCCGGTCCAGACCAGTGGCAGCGATCTCTTCCTCCATAGAAGGCGCATCGGGAGCCTTGCTTGCGATAAACTCCCGGTAGATCTCGTCGTTGTTGGGACGGGTGCCCAGTGCCTTATCGATAAACCGGCATCTGACGGTCATCTCCCATGCACCCTTGCTCACGAGGTTCTCTCTCTGATTGCTCCAAGACATAATCAAACATCCTTTCTTATATTGTGTGTATTGTAGAATGTGTATTTGCTGTTTGTTTTTATGGATGATTGTTTTGTGTTAGATTTTGTTGTTTACAATTCATCCATAAGGGATGTCTCTTTTTCGATGACATACCCAATGCCCGTTACATCGCTCAAATGTTCAACCCGAAATTCCAAACCATGATGGTTGTCAAACAGAACGATTGCTTTGTCAAGCTTTAACATCTTGTCGTTGAAGATCGCATAGAACAGATCCATATCCTTTCGGATATGAATACACCTTGTGGATTCCAAGATGTCTCCACTGCCTTCCAGCATCATCACGGTTCGAATTGGGTTAAAGAAACTTTGCATTTGTTCACGGGTCGGATAGAACATATTCGCACCTCCTTTCTACGAGTATAATATATACTTCGATTTCAAACGCTCTTAAATTCAATTTCCATATAGCTGCTTCTGTAACTCCCGGATATCTTCCAATGTTCCAGTCAAATCAAATATATCCGAGTATTGATACGGTATCTTGATGATAAAGATATGTTTTGTCTCTTTATCGATTCTAAACCACTTACAGAAGAGGTTTAAGAAACGGAATATTGGATTTCGTAGAATTTTATCCAACAAAAACAAGATTGGATACAAACCCATTGCAGTATTCTGGCGAATGTTCATTAATTCACCATTTATCTTACGTTGGAGATCCAAAGTAATTGCTTTCGTACGTTCTTCTTCTTGTTCATGAATAAGCCGATGCTCATTTACGTAATTGTTGAAAGAAGCTTGGTGTTCTTTGAATGTATGTTCTAATGTTTCCATTTCATCAATTATTTCAACGCTCACTTTTGCGTCATACTTAAGCGTTTCCTGCCCAGACATAAACCGATCAGGCATCACAAATCATTCCCTTCAAAAATAATAAAACACCGGAGAGATATCATACAATCTCTCCGGTGTTTGTCAGCATAAATTTAGAATTGATATCCCTCAGGAAGATCAACCTTGGAGTAAACTCTCCAGACTTTCTGTTTGATCTCCATCTTAACGCACTTATCCCGAAGCATCTCCAGCTCATCCAACAGATTCAGAACAACCTTCATCTGTGCACGAGTGGTATTATCCGAAGGATTCTTTTCCAGCTTCTTGTCCAGCATCATTTTGGTCTTGGTCATCTTCAGGGTGAGATTCTTGATCTTAAAGAGAATGATCTCACGCTCTGCTTCAGATTCCGCATAACGCATCTCCGAAATGATCTGGTCAATCTTGAAGCGAAGCTCCACTTCCGTCTTCGGATTGATGAACGATTCAGTAATGGTAGTAACCGGATCGCCGTTGTTCTTAGTGGGTGCATTGACCGGAACATACTTTCCTCGACGAGGTCTGGAGATGAAACCAAGGGATCCAATCGCCTTATTGGCATCGCCCATCAGATGATTCAGCGTAATAAGCGGCACACCATCCCGAATCATCTGATAGTAATGACGAATGTCATTATCCAGACAGGCATCAATCACGGTCTTGGCATCTCGGTAGTCGGCTTCAATCTCCTTGTTGATCCGATCTTCAATGTCAGCATCGGCATCATACTGATCAAACTTCCACGTCTGGTCAATCTTGCTCAAATAGGAATCATACGCATCTCCCAGACCGATGGCAAACATGACATCATCCGTACCAGTATGATCCACCTTACCAACCGGTACCCGGAACGGTCTGCAGCAGATCTGCATGAAGATCATGAAGACGACTTCCGAAGTAGAGATATCCGTAAAAGCTTCCAGAATCATCTCTGGTTTATACAGAGAGATGGCATGGTCATATGCCTTGATGAATCGGATCTTCGCCATGTCAGACTGAATATTCTGGAGGATATCGTGGATGATCACAGCAGCCAGCTCCTCAGAAGTATACTGACGGAAACAGGAGGCTTTGATCTCCAGCGTATATCCAAATGGACAAGTATCCGGATCATTGGGATTCATCGCCCATGTTCCAAAATCCTTGCTGTACAGTGGGATGACAGCCACATCCGGAACATTGATGTTTTCATCACTGTTCAGGTAGATTGCCTGGAGACCGTCATCTTCAAAGAGTTGGTTAATGGATCGCACCAGATCCTGGGTAACGGCCATATCCTGACCTTTCTTGTTCATATAAAGGCCGGTCTTCAGAATCAGATCAGTTACATTATCTTTATTGATCACAATCGATTCACTCCTCACTTCAACGTAATCTCAAACGGAAGTTCAATGTTAAAATCAAATCCGATAAATCGCAAACATGCAATTGCTGCAACAATCAGAATTCCAGTGGCCACTGCATACACTGCAGTATTTAACAGCTTGGAATTATCTTCATCAAAAATTGCCCGGATCCATTTGTACGTCAGATATAACCAGAGCACAATGATGACAGCAATTACAAAGGAAAAGAATTGTTGCATTCTATAATACCTCCTACTTCCAGATGTATTATAGTAACGTCAAATTAACGGGAATCGTTCGAATCGCCAATATCGCAATCACGAATATCGACCAAAATACAATGACATTTGGAACAACGTCATGTTTATGATAAACCTCCATCATGGAATGGATCAATAGATATCCACAACTGATAAAGGTCAACACATATGCAATAATCAGAAAGAATGTCAGCAATCCCCTCACTCCTCCGCATTGGAGCAGATATAGATGGTAATTGGATACCCACTGAATGTATTCAGAATCATAGGGCGAACCTTTTCCCATTTGAGTTTATCCAGCCCACAACCAATCTTTGGCATAGCAAGATATTCCGTACCATCTTTCTCTACCAATTGCCGAAGCTTGATTAACCCAGCCTGCATGCTGTCATAAGTTGGTTTATGAAAATAACGTTCTTTGGTGACGATATTGTAGACCGGTCCCACTCGAAAACAGGATGGCCAATTTACAATACGTGGACGATCTGGCCATACATGATTTAAAGCATCTTTAATATGATATCGTTTATCGAACTCCACTGCAATTCCGGCACCCATAGCCAAATCAGCAGAGACGCAATGTACGTAATGCAGTTTCGACAGATCTTCCGGAGTACCGTCGAAGCCACTCAATCGGAATATATCCCGATACAGATCGTAGACTGTCAAGCTCAGTTCACCTCCGTTATTATCATTTTCTTTCCGTACTACAGATTGAAAGAAAGAAACCCCACCCCAATAAAGGGGTGGGGTTATTTCCTACTTAGAACCTAGCAGCGAAACCGCTATTGTAGTTGGCAACGATAGAAGCGCTTATATATTGGACTTCAGTTACGCACTGGCACGCTTGATGAACTGAGCACCCTCAGTCTTCATGATGGGCATGTCGGGCATCTTCAGATCAGCGCTCAGCGGACGGAACACGACAGGCATGTTACGCTCGCTGTACACGATAGCGGGCTGCACGTGGTTGTCGGAGCGACGGAGCTGATCGGTCAGGAAGCTGCTGTACTTGAAGTAGTTGTAGGTCTTGACCTGGCTCATCTTGAAGTTGTTGGGGATGAGCAGCATCTTCAGCTCGTTGTCGGCGAACTGCTGGCTGGAGATGAAGTAGAAGGTGGAGGTGGAAGTCTTCACGCCGATGGAGTAGTTGATCACACCAGCGCCCTTGCCCTCCTCGGTCATGGCCTTGTCCATGGTGTAGTCGGTGTCGAGGATCCGCAGGATGAAGGGAGACACACCGACACGGAAATGACAGTCAGTGATGTTCCAGTCGTTCTTCATCTTCAGCGCGCACTGATCCAGGAAGGGGATGAATTCGCGCTTGATCCACTCCAGGTTGCCATAGGCAAAGTTGGGAGGAGCGACGAAGTTGAAGCTGCCCTCGAACTCGTGACCCTGATCCAGAGCCTTCTTCAGGCGCTGATCCTCCAGACGGCTGGAGATCACGGTGATGTTCTCGGTCATCGCAGTCACGATGTCAGTATTGGCAAAGTGCTGGATGCTGTTGGCGATATCGGTACGAGTTTCCTGGGGCAGGCTGACCTCGATGTGCGGACGAGTGGGCACGATGAACTGCTGGAAGTTGTTGCGGAAGCTCGTATAGATGGGGTGAGTATGCTCAGCATGAGACACAGTGGCATAGAAGTAAACCTTCTTGATGCACTCGTCGGCATGCATATACTCCATCACGGAGCGGTTGAAGTCGATCTTGGCATCCACAGCGGCGTCCACGATGGTGCCGTCGTCCTTCTCGATCTCGAACATGCAGTTCATGGTGTTGTTCTTGGCATCGAAGTAGGGAACAGCACCCTTGGCCATCCGGATCTTGGACTGGTCAACCGGAGCACCGTCGAGCTCCACGTCAACCTTGGCCACACGCACGTCACGGTTGATCTTGAACAGGGGGTTCTTGCCCTCCAGCAGGAACAGGTTCTTGCAGCCGGAGCCGGGAACAATACCGTCAACCAGGGTCTCAACCTCGATCTCGGTACGATCCACGAAGGGCACGGGGGCATAAGGAGCCAGAGCGTCGATCAGGTCCTCTTCCTTGTCGTCGCCAGGAGCCTTGATGATGGGAATGACCTCTTCGATCTCCACAGTCTGCTTGTCCAGAGTACGAGTGTCGAACAGACGATGCAGAACGGCCTCGTAAGGAGTACGCATGGTGGTGGCGATAGAAGCAGTCAGGGTCACCAGAGAAGGCAGCGCAGCGGACTCGCTCAGAGTCTGCTGATTCTCCTGCAGGTTGTTCATGAAGATCTGAGCAACGGAGTCAGCATCCTCGCGGAGCATCTCCTCCATACGCTCAGGAATCACGCCAGAGTAATGCTCCAGCATCAGGCTGCGGATGTTGTCCGCCATGTTGTTCACTTCAGCAGCAGACACTTCGGAACCAGCAACGGACTCGTTGCAGATGCCACGGCCGCCCTGCTGCAGCTCGTCAACAATCGCGCTAATGTCGTGGCTTTGAGAATTGCCACCAAACAGTACACTCATGTTGAATCTCCTTTCAAAAAATATTTTTGATAATTGGCTCGTCCTGGTGTATGATCACCAGTGATTCGTACAAAGGGCAAGCCGTGTCAGCAGGTTCAGCATACCAGCTAACTACAACTTTCAGTCCTTTATATTATCTGTTCGTGAACTCTTGGTCTTTTCGAGGCCTTTTTCGTTAACATTACGGATGATTTCATTCATAGAACGCAGGAAAAGGAAATAATTCTGGAGATTTTCCTCATAATTGGTGAAACCAAACCGATAGGTTAGATACTCACCAACCGTGGTATAGAGTTTATTCAAATCCCGAACCGCGATATCACGGACATCCGGATTGAGGATTGCTTCGTTCTTTTCAATGACCACACGGAATGTATCGATCGAAGTACGAAGATCATAGAAGTCATTCAGACACTTCCGCTTTGCCATCAGACGATCTAACTTGGAGAGTTGAAGAACGTTGGTATGAACATTGGTCTCCGCATCGGGATCCTCTTCACCGGATGTTGTATCATCCGAAGATCCATCGTCATCCGGATCCGTCAATCCATCCGGGGGAGGACCATCGTCTCCACCTTCACCTTCTCCTTCACCAGTCGGATCTTCTAACGAGAAATCATCTTCGTTATTCTCGCCTTCTCCTTCAGTGTCCGTGTTCTCTTCTTCGTTGTTTTGCTCGTCCGTTTCTTCGCCTTCATCTTCGGTTCCTTGTTCTGTGTCGTCGTTCTCTCCAGTCTCTTCGTCAGTTCCTTCGGTATCGGTGTTATCATCCGTATTTTCGTCCCCTTCATCGGTCGTATCGGTATCAGCATCCTCTTCTGCCTGGGTATCAGGTTCATTGGCAGCATCAGGATCGTCTTCATTCTGATTGTTCCGATTGCGGTTTCGATTATTCTTGGCATTATCACCAGGAGCTTCCAGCAGCGACTGCAAGAAGATATTGGTCAAATCCATTTGAGTTCCTCCTTCCTATTTACATATTCGAATAAGATCCACCGCGGAGACGCTCCTTGTCGTACTTCACATGGAGGATCCTCTCATATTCTTTCTGGAGTTTCTGACGATATCGGATCAGTTCGATCTTGGCTTTATCATCACCGTTCCGTTCTGCCATGGAGATCTTCTCTTCAATGATCTCCAATTCATCTTTGATTTCACCAATCAGAACCTTACGATCCTCTTTGTCGGTTTTCTTATCGATGAAAAGCGTAATGATCCAGTGCAGGACACCCAATGTCGGACTGAGAATTCCAATGGCACCGGATTTCAACAGGCGCTTGATCTCCCGAACAATCCGAAGAGATTCACCAACCATCTCCGAATGTTTTGCATTCCGACGTTTGATGGTCATCTCCCGGAACTTCTTCATAACAAACTCTTCGAATGCTTTGGTAGCCTTCTCTGCTTTCAGTTTGGCTTCCTTGGCTTTCATGACAGCATTCTTGACAACACCCTCGTCCAGATACTGAGTGTTGTCATTTGCCATATAATTGGAGATCCACTCATCTGCATGCTCCAACAGATCAATGAACTCCTGAACGTCTTCTGCCAATGGAGCATCTACAATGGAGGTACCGATGATGGGTTTGATGTCATCCGGATCTGCTTCCTTTTCCAACGTCTCTTGGGTCATATGATAGAGTTGGAAAATAAACTGCTGTAACGTCTGATCAATAACAGTCAGAAACTTCATCGTCTCCGGATCACGAATCTGACCAATGATGATATTGGAAATCATCTGGAATTTCATCTGTAACATGGAGAATACTGCCTTTGCATTCCCCAGATAGGCAACCTTCCGTTTTCCAGCCGTTTCCAATCCATTGATGACCAGATTATACAAAGGATGGAAAATGTTCGCATAACTGAATGGGCGATACATGGTGACAAACAGACAGAGGTTATCCACGAATACGTTGTCACACAACAGTGTATTGTAAATAAGACCCCAGTCCTCTATGGAAGGCTGCACCTCCATATCCAACGTAGACAAAAAGAATGCGGAATAGAATTTCCCATTCAATTCTTCCGAACGAAACTTTGCCAAACGACAGGCATTCAGCTGCTTCTTCATGCCGGATATAATTTCATTTGGCTTTACTCCGGAAGGTTCCGCCGCCTCTTGTAAATAAATATTAATGGGCATGTCCTACCCTCCTCATGTGATAATTATAGGTTTGTTCCGGAATGGTGCTATTTGATGAAAAAAAATAACGAGGGCTCAACGGCCCTCGTTATTTTTCCTGATTTCATCTACTGCATCCTGCGAGAGAACACAGAAACCATTGCTGCCACCAACTCCAAAGAACTCGTAGCGGATATCAAGTGCACCTGTCTCAGCCGGCATGAAAATGATTTCATCTTTGACCCAGCCTCGTCTGAAGTGGTTGGCCGATGCATCCAGTACAAGATACAATTGGTTTTGGATGTAGAGCGTGTCAAAACGCTCTAACTTAATAGCGTATTTCAGCGTATGACCGCGGTACCGAGCTTCGTCCCGCATGAGTCTGATGTAATAGTCATACAACTCTTTGCTGGACATATTTGCATTTCCGGGTTGCTGTTTGAATTCGTCAATGCGTTCAAACGTTGTCGGGCGCGCTACCATGGCACGCTCATTGATGAACGTGCACAGTGTTTTGTCCGACAGTGTCCGGATCCATTCCGGGATGTCTTCTCGTTCGGTTCTGATTCTATCAGCTTCTGCCATCATGAACGAATCAAAATCGGTGATCATCATATCCAATTCAGTTTCACTAAACATTTCGTAATAACCTCATTTCTTGTTAATCTTGCGAGCGATGGTGCGCATGATCAGATAGTAGATGATCATGACCGCAGCTACCAGCAGGAAGCCAACCGCAAACATGATCACAAAGTAGTTGTACATGTTCACACCGGCACCGTATACCGCGGAGCTAATCAGGAACATAGCGACTGCGCCGGGAATCAGAGCGGCGATAAAGACAACTGCTTTGATCAGATTCCACACAACCTTGGCCATAGCTTTCTCAGTAGACTTTTTCATTTTTCTTTTCCTCTCTTTTTATTTATTTGAAAGTATTCCTATCTACCTTCACAGTTATAATATGTATCTCGAATTCCTCCCAAACCGG